>JGI24158J21664_10008342_pt1 | contig 13777 bp, 7 predicted proteins | sample Ectturendosymbi3_FD_21664 | JGI IMG/M metagenome (IMG submission 21664) | reverse complement strand
CTCTGCCTGCATTTGTAAGTATTGGCTGGTTTGGACCATAAAAACAATGCTCAATTCAGAGAGGAGATTATCCATGTCTTTCACAGCTGGGCCAATCCCACGAGCAACTTGTATTAGTTGTGCTTTCAATTTTGTGCAAGAAGTTTTCCACACTTGTTTGTCTTTCGTCGACATTCTCAAAAAAGACTTTTTAGAGTTTTTCCCAGTAGTAGGCTTAAGGAGTGGTCAAAAAAACAGCATAAAATTTCTCCATATTTGCTACTCACTGATTTTTACGCCTTCAGCTTTACTCTTTTATGTAATACTCAGGAGAATTCAGAGAATTAAGTAGTGGTGCATTGGTAACTGGTTCCTCATCTGATTCAACATTCTTTTTAAAAATGCCTTTCTTCTTTTTCTCACTTTGTACTTAAAAGATTTTTTGTTTGTAATGACTTTTCCATGCATAAATATTGTCCTTCTTTGAAGTGTGAAATTTTGAGCTAGCCTGTCTCTAGACTTGAAAATAGCTTTAAGAGATGTTTCACTGTCTTGAGGTACATGTTATATATATTTTCTACCTGGTACAGAAAATCTTTGTATTACTTTCATCTGACTAAATGTATCTGGCTCTTAATTGCTGCAGGCAACTAAATACTATTTTTATGATCTGGCCCCAGGTAAGCCTGCTGCAGTGTGATTCCAGAAAAAAAGAGTCCCTTGAACCTAACATTATATTTCTCCACACAACGCTATTGTGATGCAGTTTAAAAAATGCAATTATGATGCAGCTTCATGACCACTGTTTTGTTGCTTTCTGGACTTGACCCTGGGTTCTTAACCGAGGGGTGTAAAAGGTTTGCAAGGGGGACATGGGTGTGGTAGCAACATAGTATTGAAAAACAGAATAATGGTAAATAAATTATAAAGCAAAATAATTATTTTTCTGTTTGATTGTGAGGTTAGATCAGACACAAATATCATTGACTAATTCCAAAGAAGGCATGCCTAAAACAGATTAAGAAACTCTGTTCTTGACTCAAAACAAGGTAATTGGCAATTGCTTTGTGAGCTATTATTGTAATCAAATAAATTTACAGTACAGCTGAAAAAACAAAAAATAAACGAAAGTTCTTGTTTTTTTTGCAAAGCAGTACTATAGAGAAATTTACTATGGACATGCATTCAAAGCAATTGCCAACTTTGACATGTTTATGCTAATTATTTCTAAAGCAGCATAAAAGTTCATAAAACCTGTTTGAAACTTTTGGTCCAACCTAATACCAACATCAATTTTAAAACAAATCTGCCAACTTTATTTGAGCACTTGGATTGGAACAAATATGTTACAATGTCCCAATTAATGCCTTTGTAGCACCGATGCACTTGAAACTTTTTTTCTTTTCAATAATTTTTGAGGGGGTAGTTAGTTTTTACCCCAACATTGAGGAATTTTTTTACCCCACTTGACTACAATTCAAAAACATTTTGTTTACAGACAGCTAGCATGATATATTTTTGATTTCCTATGAATTGCTAAAATGTTTTGGCATATCACAGGACAGAACAGAAGAGGAGAATTTAACTTGCTCATTCATGTTAATTTACTCCAAAAGTTTATAACATAAGATGTAAAAAAAGTAACTTGACTTCAAAAATTAATTTAGATAAGTTTGGCTGACGTCACTGAAAAGATTAATGAGCAAAAGATGGCCCGCGCCTGTACAAAGCTAACAAGATCAACATGCAATTAGTTTGTGAAAAAAGCACCAAACCATAAATCATTAAGTGGCTATGGAACCACCCATAGATCTTCTTATTTCAAAACTTATTCCACCGTGCCGCCTCACATGATCCGGTTCAAATAAAGTGGTCAGTTTGTCACTCAAGTGTCGTTGTCCCAGTATCATAGCAGATGTGTTTCAGGTTTACTGTGCCAATCGTTTTCGGTTCGACTTTCACTTTGGCACCTTACGTTTTCACAATAGTGGCTTGTTGCATGTTTCAATTCTTGGGACCAGTTTCTCCTTAGTTTTTTCAAAACTTTTCAAACTTTTGCTTTAGGGGTTAGTTCAATTTAATTTATTAATTTGTTTGTGAGCAGACACGAAGTCCATTACTTATAAACACGCACACTCTGCATAAGGTAGGTCTTTAAAACAGACAAAACAGAACGTTTTACAAGGCATTGGAGCTGGCGGAATCACAGAGTTACGTACACTTTTTGCAACTGCATTGAAGGCAGAACCACAGGGTTACAGACACATTCTTAACACTATTGTTAGCTAACATGTAACAGTTGTTACAAGATTACTTACTGCAGTGTAGGGCGTCAATTCCTAAACTGGTCGAGGCCAGGTAAAATGTGAATGTGTTGTGACATGACATGCCATCAATCAAGCACAAGCAGACACTGCAATGTTTGAGCACTCAACAGTCACAAAGTAAAATGCGATTGTAGTGTTCAAAGAATAGGGACGAATACAAACAATCTGACTGCATCAAAGCACGCAACCGCAACCATATGTTGTTAGACTTTCTGCATCTTTCGAGAAACAGGTACGTATTTTTTCATAAAAGGGCCTCAAACGTAGGAATGTTTCATTGAACGTGATGGCTAATAACAGTAACACTCGCTCTCCAGGGCATGTTGTACAGAGCTCTACATCCAAAATTATAGCTTTAGGATTACAGTAGGGTTGAAGTTAATGTTTCTACCAAACCTACTGCATTCTCATGTGTTACTGTCACGTTACAGGTGGTCGAATAAGGTTTCAAATTTAAAGATCCACAAGCGGTTCTGTAGCCACTGCCTAATCACATCCTACATATAATAAATAATGATAAAACACAAAATAAGGTTAAGTCAGGATATCTGAAAAGGGGAGCGACACAATACTGCACAGCGGCCTTACAGAAAGCTTAAACCATGTAAATGAGCAGCAAATGATAATAAATATTAGTATGGAAAACAATTTTATAATAGAAATTGGCATACTAGAAGCTGATGGATAATAATCAATGTCTGCATGCAAGTGCAAAAGATAATGATCACATAATTTGCTGTTCACTTACATGGTGTGTATACCGCAAAAGAGCCCAGCAATTTAATTAGGAAAAGTCAATAGTACAGTAGGTGAATGAAGTGAGCAACAAACAAAGAATGAATAGGGCTTCTATGAGGCAGAGAGCGATGCATTAAAACACAGCACTCACACTGTAATTTTTTCTCACTTCTTCATGACATTCCTCACTCATTCATACGTGGTTTGACTGACTGTCCATTTGTTTTTCTTACCACTTCGCTATTTCTGATAGTTAACATCCTGTGTGTGTACGTGCTGTATTAAACGTAGAGACTTAACTTTGGAATAAAAATCCTAGTATTAAACGCTTGGCTAAAACGTAGGCCTACCTATACCAGTTGTACGAACAGGACATTTGCCCAGAAGTAATGTCCAGAATTTTACTTCAGGCAGACCTCTTTCGCTTACTTTCGTCAAAGTTCGTGCTAAATTTCATAACTTTCTAGAACACGAAAACAAAATGGCGCCGCAACACACTGCAGGCCAACTAAAATACATTCAAGCGTGACGTTGTGTATGTTTACAACGATGTGACGTAACCAAAGCCTATCCTGCCAAATCTTTCGTATTTTGCACAAGTGAATATTAACGATAAAAAGGTAAGTTTGTGCACGAAAACAAATCTAGTCAACCAAGACCGTGACTGCTTTTAACTCACGGAAGTATTTGTAGCCNACGGCACAAGCACATATCATGCAATTGGGAACTAACTTGGCNTACTGTGGTGTGTGATCGAGACTGGCTGACCGCAGCTTACTCAACCGAAACATGAGCACGTCAAATACAGCTACAGCCGCGGCCGAACAAAGAAAACCGCTCTGCAGCTCGAAACCGCTTCCCAGACAAAGTGCGCAAACGTTACAAGCTGTCTGTCGATATTGAAGAAATAGGAAAGCACCGGCTTCATGCTCCACTGGCTGACTTTCCCAAGTCATGAGAAATTTCCAATTACTTGTGCTGTCAATAAGAACGAGCTTTTGACTGTAGTTTATCGTCATATTACTTTCTTAATACACAGTTACGTTGGATTGAAAATATGAAGAACAGTGTATACGAAGAACAGTGGATAGTGTATGCGACTCATCTTTGACGCAAACAGCCTACTGCTATTCCCAATTCGCAAACGCTTGTAAAAATTCAAATCCTTGTTATCTTGACAGATAATCGTCACTGGCTCTAATCACTGGACTCTAGCGAAGCTTGTGTTTTTAAGGTAGGCTTAGCCTAAGGCTTGATTTCAGTAGCCTGAGGCTTGTATTACTCCTGGGCCTAGCGCCATTCATCAGTGATACAGCCCAGTGTTGCTACTTCTGACCAGTATGAAGCGCTTACGTGCTGCGTGTAACAATCAATGCCTACCGAATTATGCATTACATACCCAGAAATGTTAGTGTTCGCCCACACTAAGTTAGCCATTGTGTCAGAACCTTTGATGCCCTGCCGAGGAACAATTTGTATCGATTTTTTATGCGATGCCCATCTTCATCCAACTTTTTTATTCCTTCGCTTCAAATGTCTGATGCTTTTACAAATCTTCATTATTCCTCAATTATTCAACGCTCCTGTATGATGGAGACCAAATGCAGTAGTTCTTGGTGATGGGTGAATTATTTCGGTTTAGCATCTCCTCAGTGTTGCTTCTGTGTAGTAAAAATATAAATGCGTAATGTATGCAACCCAAGCATACAAAAGTAGGAAATGCTGTAAAAGTGTTTTGCTCCTCTCAGTGTTAGTCATGTGCAAACACCGATTCTGTAATGCGGTACTGTATGACAAACCATTTTTGTGCTCTTGTGAACGACATTACAGTTGTGGTGGTGATAAAGTGTGCTGTTCCTCTCCATGGTGGTCATGTGCAAAACCAATTCTGTAATGCGCTACTGTGTGGCTAACCATTTTTTGTGCTCTTGTGTCTGTGCTCGCGTCCGTATGGACCACGAGCCTGCAATAATCTACTACTATTATTATTATTAACATCAGATCTGATGTTTTCAAAGAAATTTCTGATGTTTTGGCGACAAACCTGATGTTGATTCGGCTGATGCTTTTATTTTCCTCATTTCCTCTCCTTTGTGTGTTTGGATATCGTTCCTAACTGAAGAAGCTCTCTTCACTGCGTTGAGAACAACATATACGTTACGCATAAGATAACCGACTTCTCCATTTGATGACGATACTTCGCTCTGTTTCGGATTCAACGTGGGTTATCGCGCTTTGATAGGTATTGGTAATAGAAGCATTCAGCTTATAGGCCTATCAAACTGTAACGTAAATATCTGACGTTGAAAAAGGCAGCAATCTGATGTTGACGAGATTGACCCCAGTGGCAACACTGATACTGCCTATTGGCTGAAGAATGCATGCGGTAGAGTTGTTGAAAATGCAATTTGATTCAACATTCAGAGCAAACTATTTCAATTTCTTTTCGTACCTTCTTGAAAAACTTCACACATTTGAGAAATATTTGGTTCTCCCAGAGCCAGGTGTAAATTTCTTTCTTGAAATCAGCAAGAACTTTTTAGATGTAAAGCTAATTGATCAAAACTTGTCATCTTCATTTTGAATGAGATTTAGCTGTGTGTAGTTTTGTTGGAATTGAAAGAAATTTCCGTGAGTGCTGTTCTGTTGCTGAATGGAAAGTAGTTGTAAATTGCTAAAATGAGCTGAAAGAAGGAATTCAACACTAAACACACAAGCCGGATGAAAGACCCGAAAGGAGGGGATGTAATGGTGATCAGGCCCGTAACCAGGGGGGACGAAGCCCCCCCTAGAAAATTATTCGCCCCTCCTGGAAAAATGTGTTGGACATAATTTGAAAATATTGGACATAGTTCAAAAAATTTGGGCCCCTCTCGGAAGACTCTTCGTCTTTCCTGGTGTCCCAAGCTGGTTACGGGCCTGATGGTAATCAAAATAAAACTCTGGAGGAGACCAAACTCTCCATAGAAAACTTACAGTCACTGCCAAAAGAAGTAGGTGATTTTCTTAAATCTGTTCAGTTCATGAGCAGTAATTTTGAAAAGCTTCGAATGGATGTATTAGAAATAAAAAGAGAAAACCAATACCTTAGAAATGAAAACATCACCTTGACAAAGAGAATGGATTTTCTGCAGAGGCAACTTGAAGACTTGGACCAGTATGGGAGAAGACAGAATTTTGAAATACATGGATTGCCTATATCTGACAATGAAAACACTGAAAAGCTTGCATTAAAGGTTTTACAGAAAATTGATGAAAATATTTCATTATCTGACAGAGATGTTGCACACAGGATTGGTAGACAGAAAGATGACAAAGGCAAAATTAAGAAAACAAGGCCTATCATCGTCAGGTTCACAACTAGAAAAGTTAGAAACAAAATCTACAAGAACAAGAAAAACGTGTGCTCATTCACTACCAAGGACCTTGGATTTGAAACAGCAAATGACACATAGGTAGGCCTACTGTATATTAATGAAAATTTAACACCAGCTACTCGTTCACTGATGCATGAAACAGATGTGAAAAGGAAGGAAATGGGTTGGAAATACATATGGACAAAGAATGATAAAATATACCGTAGAAAGCATGAAGGTACTAAAGCAGTAATTATCCAGCAGGCAGGTGACCTCAACAACATATACTGACTGCCAAATCTTAGAGCCAGTTATGGGACACAGCTTTGTGAGCTGTGCAACAATAAGGTGGTTTGTGTGTGTTTTTGTATTATTACCAGGCCCGTAACCAGGGGGGCGGCGCAGGGGTGGCCAAACTTCCCCTAAAATTTTTTTCGCCCCCTTGGAAAAATGTGTTGGACACATTTCAAAACTACTGGACATAGTTTAAAAAATTTGGGCCCCTCTCAGAAAACTCTTCGCCCCGCCTAGTGTCCCAAGCTGGTTACGGGCCTGATTATTACTGGTGTCCAGACCTCACTCAACTTGATGTGCTGTTGTACGTACAATATAACCCACTGTTTTGAATATGCTAGTCATATACCATCATGTCACAATGACCCTGTCACCTAAGCATCCATGTGTCATGTGCCTTAAGGGATGCAGGAATAACCAAAACTGTATACAGTTTGACGTTTGTGACCTCTGGTGCCATATGAAATGTGCTGGATTAAACCTCACTGATTTTAGGAGTTATTAAGAAACCGATAAAAAGTATTTTTGTATAAAATGTCTTGATACTGTATTCCCTTTTTAATTCTATCACTGATGAATTTGTAAACACTATTGGCAATAACTTCCATTTTCTACAAGCAGAGGCGCATCCAGGGGGTCTGTTTGGCTATCATGACAGGCCCCTTTGTATCGCAGGTAAGCTACTCAGCACTAAAGGCGATAATAAAATATCAAACGCTGTCACTACAGGTCTCTAATGTGGGTGGTTTCGAACAGGCAACAGCCTACAAGGCTGCAATTACGATGCGACACGGTTTCCACGGCCCCATCGCCCAGCAGTTCTCCACGATTTTCTCTGCTGGCTGTTTTTTTTCGGACTACACTAAATAAAATCACATATCGGCGATTCCAACAACACCTACAAAAAGCACCTTTCTGTTCAGAAATCAGCTTTCACCTTTTCATTTTCACCTGTTCCCAAGCTTTCGCAATACCATAGGCCAAGAGCACGAAGCAAATCTTTGAGTCCTTGTAGTGTAAAAACGCCCCAATATCGAGTTCGCAAGTGCGTTCACAAAGGTAAGCCAAGGGCGACGAATCGCTCACGCGTCAATCCGATAACAATGCAGTGTAAAGTGGGTAAGTGTCCAATCGCGATCGTTTTGTTTTGCAGTTTCGGCCCAAATTTTATACCTACTAGGTTGCCACTAAATCAAATAAGTTTAGGCCTCCTCAGCGTCACGCCAAGTAACAGTAATGCGGATTCGTTTCAACTAAAGCTATATTTGACGAGGAATTTCTCATAATTAAAGGCGCGACAGCTAGCCTCAGAAATTGTGGTCGTATTATCTGAACGAAATATCAGTCAAACATTGTATTTCGAAAATAGTCTTTTTGGAATGGAGCAGCTTACGATGTTGTTTTCTGCACAAAAAGTCCCATATTGATTTCGGGTAAGTCGCTTTTACATTATGATGTAAAATCATCAGAGCAATTGCAACTCAATCGTTCTCCGCAGTGATTTCGCAAGTATGGTATATTCATAACACCGCCATCTTTGATAGACAGCCCTCCACAGACGCCGTTGCGCAGCTGATTGTCAGTTTCGACTTTATAAGTGTATGTATGTATGGATAAACAGCTCTCATTGCTGTATAGCTGACATTTGCTGAATGTTCGACGAGCTAAGTATCTTTTCACCACCATGTTTGTAGGAACAAACATTGATTGTGATGTAATAAATGCGCTGTGACCAAAAGCAATGATAATTTGGAAATTTGACAATGAGATCAATATCACTATATATTCTGCAGTAAATAGTTGGTTGCGCTAGGCCAGGGGTGGGCAACCCTTTTCGGTTTGCGTGCCGAAATCGGCTAAATCTATGACAAAATTATTCCGCGTGCCAGCCACAATTTGTGAGAACATACTACTTGACATCCTTAAAGGTGTATGTGAAGAGCCTTGAAGAAATGATACAAATTCAGCTTGGCAGTGAAATTTATACAACTATATTGATACCACAAAACATTCTGGAGGACAAAAGATTTTGTGCCCCCCTATGTCCAAATGTCCAAAACTTTGGNGAGACNGGTCCCCCATTGCGGAGTACTTACCGTCATTTAGCTTGTGAACACCAAAAAGTACGTGAAGACNAGGAGGTTATCATGAAATACATGAAGCAAGAATTCAGGTTTGTGGATCACCTTGTTCAAAAGGTTTCTCGAAGACATCCAGCAACTATCCACAAGACGTAGTATGCAAGTATCCGGAATTCCTCACAGTTGAACGCTCGATAGTGCCCTTGTAGCTGTTTTTCACAGGCATCCTATATGTATTTATCTCAAATGCAGGTTTGCGGTTTTTGTGATATTGTTTGGCCAAAGGTTTGCTCTAGTTTGGTCTAGTAGATTTTATTATCAAACTGCCAGAAAAGCTGTGCCCTCCAGAGAGAAACTGTAAGGCATGTAGAGACCCATGTATTGCATCTGAAACGCATTCAAGCAGATGCTGAGGCATGTCAATCCGTAAAAGAACCAAATTCTGAATAAGCCAGTCAAACAAAACAAGAATGAAATGTTGCAACTGTTCAAAGTGTGTGTGTGGAACGTGTTCTGGCCCTGTGTGCAAAAGTTGTTTCGAAATGTAATTGGATCGCTCAACATTCTCAGCTTAGGGGTCAGTTGACCCGTGTGGTAATTAAACGTTTTTCCATCGTGAAACACTGGTTTTGAAAATAAATTTTTTGTCGACTTGGTGGTTTGCTCAGAACACAAAAATACTAAAAGTCAAAGCATTTGAGGTTCCTAGCTGCAAACCTTTTCCTTACAATTTGAAAAGAAAATCGCAAAAGTGTCAATTGACTCGTATGTTAGTTCTAGGGTCAAACTCTATTGTCGGTAAAATGTCGAACAGATGCAGTCAACAATCTTTCGCGGTCCCTAGAAAATCATTTTATCGAAGCTAATATTTATAAAAATATCAGAATAAGTGATACCGCACCAAACTCTGTTTCAACATCAGCTTGGCTATGTGCAACATCTAACATGAAAAAGCAGTGGCGTAACTGACGTGGGGCAGGGACCAGGCGCCTCCCCGGCAAGCTAAATGCAAAAACTGGACCCCTTTTAGCTGACATTTTGATATGTAGTATTCTTTTGCTTTTCAGTAGTTTTTTTGCGCTTTTCGGTGTTTTGTTTTTTTAGCTAGAAAAGACTTCCACGACTTCCGGATTCACTATCATTTCTTAACTTTTCTTCACAGTGTTGGCTAGTGCCATCCCTACGGTAGCCAGTGGACCCCTTCAGCTAAGTTTTGCCCACTTGGCCTGATAAAAAGCTCTTCACACAAAACGTGACGAATGTCACTTTTGTTTTGAAACTTCTCCAAATACAAAGCAAAGAAAAAAAGGTGGGGCGACATGGTGTATCATATCCCCACCGTCTGAAAAAAAGTGGGTGGAAACGCCCCCGTGCCCCCCACCTAATTGCGATCATGGGTGCAGGAGGTCTCAGGGTGGCGAAGCCCTCCTAAAGTTTTTTCACCCCCCTTGGAAAAATGTGTTGGACATATTTAAAAATTTGGGCCCCTCCCAGACAACTTTTCTCCCCTCTGGTGTCCCAAGCTGGTTACGGGCCTGGTTTTAATCAAGATGCAAACCGAACGATCATAACGGAGTAAAAATTAGTAGCCTAATACAAACGCCTGGTTCCGTATTCAAATATATTTGACAAAGCTCATGGCCTACGTTTTTTATAAGAATCATGTCTGTTTTTTCTTATATGTGCTCAAAAAACAAACAAACTGCACCTATAGTATGTGTGGCGGCATAAAGACGTTAAAGCACAACGTGACGACGACGTTGCAACTCGCTTACTACGGCTGTAAAAATCTCACACACGCGAGCAAAACACGTCAAGCAAAACGCACCCAAATNGTTGTAACTGTTAGGTTCACGATTCGCATGTTTCTTAAATTTTCAGACTGGCAAGAATCGAACGCAACTAAACTGTCNCGTGAAAAGATGTGAGGTTTAAACCAGAACCGTCGTCAGAAAGTCTTGAATAAGNGATTTAAATTTGTGCGGGGTGACTTGACATTCTGAAAATTTGATAATATCTTTACTGATATATAGCGTTTCATATTGAAATTTGGAAGGGCTGATCTCACCCATGCCCACCGTGACGACTGGACTAGTTTAAACTTCGCTTATGCTGTCATTATTGAAATACGTATAAAGAAATAAAATACTACAATCATCGAATCAAGTAAAGCTGAACATAACACATTAAACAGTTAAAAGTTTTTTTCCTGCCTGCTTCATAACCAAATTATCTAAGAATTCATTACAATTTGTTTGCCTAAGTTTGTCACTTTTAATGTACCGAATGCTTAGTGTGGACAACCTCTCCTAGAACACTGTGGCCCTTCAATTCATTTTTGAATCTTGAAAAGGACCTTTCTCCTGAGCGGTTAGTGACGATCAAACTAAGAAATAAGGCTTCGCGTGGTTGCATAAACTTAGAACCACTGATCTAAGGTATCAGACCCAAACGCGCTTTTGTCATTTTTTGCTGTGTCCCTGTCTGCTTGGGTAAGAGTTCTGCGGTGCCAGCTGACAAAGGGGCATTTGCTTGCTCTTCAAGCTCATCAAGATCTTTTCTGATTTGCTTAGCATGGGAGCAGTACAAACTTGCGCAAGTACTCAATGCCAATCTGAATTTTGAATCACTTTCCTGAAGAATTTTCAAATGGAAAAAAATCACATCTAAAAATACCAATCGAGTTTTACGCGATACAAACGCTGGCAAAACTACTGTATTGCTCAGTCACCTAAGAAACAACTGTGCTTTAATTGTAGGATACTGCTGCTAGCCCTACACATAGCTCTTATCTGCAGTACAATCTTAAGCTTTGATCAGGTGCAGTGACATAACTAGAGGTTTGAGCCAGGAAGAAACTTAGCTGAAAGGAGCCCACTGGCTAACACTCAGAAAATAGTTAAGAAATCATAGCAAATCCGGTATTAAACGCAGAACCGTTGCTAAAGTTTTCAATAGGGAGGCTTTGCGTTTGTGCGGGGGGGCTTGACATTCTAATAATTGACAAAAACTCCACTGATTTATAGTGTTTCACGTTTCAATTTGGGGGGCTTGGAGCCGGCTAAGCCCACCAAAGCCCCCCCGTTTCGACGGGACTGATTGAACGGCTATGCAAAATATACAGAAACCCGAAATCACCGGAAAACACGCCGAAAAACGCAAAAAACAGCAATCTGCTGAAGCAAAAAGATTAGTAAATATCAAAACACAAGTTAGGTAGGGTCCGATTTTTACATTTAGTTTGGCAGGGGGGCGGTTCGCACCCCTGCCACCCGTCAGTTATGCCACTGATCAGGAGCATTTCAAACACGAACAGCCACAAGTTCTTTTGATAGAGTCACACGTTATAATCGGTACGATTCAGCAAACGCATGACGCAGCCAGCGTGCTTTGAGTATATCCACACAATAGTTGGCATGCGGCTTGACCAACCCTCATGCTGAGGTTCATGGAAACTCGTTGGAAGACTCTGGCATTATTACCACGAAAGTTGAATAAAACTAAATTTCAAAAATAATAATTAAGACAAATTTTTGACGAAGTTTAATCGAAATGATCATATACCGGCCATTGACTCTATGCGTGCCACAGTTTGTTGGAGGCCCCCTGGGATCTTGAGGCCCTNGGCTTAAGCCTATATAGCCTATAGGTAAATCCGACCCTGGTGATCACTATGCGTCGTTAACAAAGGCGCGAGATTAAAGAAGANAGGTACCTGTAAATTGCCAGTGGTACCATGACTGAAAACACTACTGCAACCAAGAAATTAGTTGTTCCTGAGAGGATATATCGACAACTGGTTATTTAATCGCTTACTTCTAAGCCGTTTGTATCTGAAAATGTTCCCAGTTAAAATTAATTTCTAATTACAGTATATCCAATCAGTCGGCGGGATTTATCATGATCGCTAACGCCGGATTAGGCTAACCATTAAGGTGCGTTTACACTAGCGGTTTTCGCGCTTTGCAAGCGTTGAAGCGTTTGTTAGTTTTATTGTGGCTGTGGAAACGCGACGTTAGGCGCTTCAAGCGCTTCAGCTGCTTGACTGGATCCATGGAAAACGGATCGCATGCAGCGCTTGGCGCGCGTTGTGAGCAGCGGAAGCTGTGGTGAACTTGATGTCCAGGTAGGTCTAGGCCAGTCTCAGCCTGTATCAGTCAACTGATAAAAGATACGTTTCGTGTGAAATGATCGGTTGTGGTTGTTTGGATTATTTATGCTTAATGGTGGATTTATAAAGGATCTGGACCTTGTGTCTGAACTAAACACTTGAGGAAAAGTAATAATAATAAAGTGCCAACTGCTGAAAATCATTTCCGAGCTCTTGCATTAATTTTTTTTTCATAAATTTTTTTCATCATGTCGCACCGATCAGAAGTTCGTTGCTACACTATGGGAAAGCCAAGAGATTCCTTATTTTATTACACCTAAATTCTGCTGCTTAATAGCATCTCAAAGAAGAGTAACTTTATCTGGGTTATCTTGTGCAAAGTAAAGAACTGCATGATTTCTGTTACACAAGCTTCAACTGTATGCCATGGCTTAGCATGCATTACACAAATCTGACTAGCCTTGGCATATGCAGTCACAGATTGCAGTGCAGATGTTGGCTTATCTCATAGTGTATTTAGTCTAGGCTAGGGTTACCATATCTGATGAGGTGCAATTCCTGACAGATTTATGTTAGTCACTGTAACCAATTTTTGCGACGAATACACTTCTATTATGGTATAAATTCCGGATGCATCCAAAGCACATTGCCACCGTCGCTTTCCCGTGTGAATAGGACAAATACAGTACAAAACAAAAACAGCAAAACTTAACTTCATCTTCTATTTTACATCTCGTTGTGGCAATATAATTTGTCGCTTTACTTGATCAGGAAGCTCCACTTACTGCTTTGCACTGTTTATCAGAAATGAGATGTGATTTTAAATCCGCGATACCATGTATGAAACCGAGATGCATGTTCCTGGTTTACAAACTAAGCATTCTGCTTCCC
>JGI24158J21664_10008339_pt1 | contig 13777 bp, 5 predicted proteins | sample Ectturendosymbi3_FD_21664 | JGI IMG/M metagenome (IMG submission 21664) | reverse complement strand
TCGGTCCTTTTCTTGCTGTTTGTTTACTCTTTGTCTCCTTGGGTAGAGTTATGTGGTTGCCATTTGGCAAAGTGACTTTTGCTTATTATTTAAATGAATAAAAATTAAAAACATAAATTGTTGACGAATGTTTATTTTTCGAACTGATCACATACACTAATGGCACCGGCTATTGACTCTATGCGTGCCACAGTGTGCTGGAGGGCTCCTTGGATCTTGAGGCCCTAGGCTTAGGTATACATTGCCTATTGGAAAATCCGGCCCAGAGTATACCCAACCTACGTGTGACTACTCAAAAACTAATTTCACAGTACTCTGTGTTTCGTACAACTTCACTGTCTGTTATGAAATAAAAACAAAACGCGCTCTTGGTTTACCGTAAGCGAAGATTTTGTTTACATAGAGCATTCAAGACCCTTATGTTGGCAATTCCAGCGAGTAAAACAGTGGAATTTAGCGCTTCTGTTTACTTGAAAAATAAACGCAATGTCGCAAACTAGAGTCGTTCAACAAGCTGTTGCTTATTGACAATCTACAACTGCGCATAGCAATTCTACACCCTCGTGGTAGTTCGGGGGTCCAAACATGAAATGGGGGGCACAGAGTTTAAATATAACTCATTTGATATTTTTGTGGCACTTCTTCAGCACTGACAGAAAAAGGGTTATTGAAAATAGCAAAACCCGTTTCCAGATATTTGAAATCAGCAAATCGTTCTTCGAATGCGTCGGAAAATTTTCGAATCCTCATGAAATCTCTGCAACCTCATGGTTTTCAACGGAAGAGGTTGCTACCATTGGTATAGCCTATTTATTAAGTCGCAATGTTGTGTTATGAGTATAAACAAAAAACGTAACTCTGCTATATGACATAATAATAAACGTATCTCTGTCAGACCTAATGCAAGCACAAACGGACATGACGCGGGCCACCAAACGGGTCATGGCGGGCCAGATTTGGCCCGCGGGCCGTCAGTTTCACACCCCTGCTCCAGAAACATCATCTTGTAACACAACAGCATCGCACACCAAGAGCTGCTCAGCCACCAGCAGTACTATCGGACAATCAAAGCATACCTGAGTCATGCGGGGCAACGCGTCGACCAAACTGAGAGCTGCTACTACATCACGTAAAACCAACAGTTACCAGTGCACAGCGATGAATCTCACCTGCTGTAGCACAAAAACAAGACTTTAATGTATCGTCCCGCTTCAACGGTTTTGACGTAAGCAGGCCAATAGCACGAACGGCCGTCATATCTGATCCAGACAATATCTCCAGGCTTTATTCCTTGATGCGCTCTTTTGAACTTCAGCGGACTCTGCAAATGAAAAACGATCACGACAATGATTAAATCGAAGCAAATGCAGCAGCGTTGTAACTCCACGAAAGGGTGGTGCCGAAGCTGTTCTTATGCTCCTAGGCGTAATTCACATTCACTCATATTAACAGCGAAAGGTTACACTTACACGAAACAATCAAACCCTTTGGTCCAGAAATTTTGACAAATACCAAGTTTCAAGCACGTACTCTCCACAACGGGGGTAAGCAAGGAATCTACCGGCAAATAGGAATTCGATTTCACGTAATATCACGCATCCACAGTCCTGAAATTTGCAAGCAAAGCTTACGGGTGAAAAGTCGAAAGGCTAAAGCGTCTCTGCTCTTACTTTAGCCTTTCAACTTTTCACCCGTAAGCTTTGCTTGCAAATTTCAGGACTAAGGATGCGTAATTGTACGTGAAATCGATTTCCTATGAAAAATTTGCTGATGGATTCCTTGCTTACCCCCGTTGTGGGAGCACGTGCTTGGATACAAGTATGTGCAAGCTTGAATCATCGCAGAAAGATGAAAGCAGAGCCCAGTCGGTTGATACCTCGAAAGCATACAGAAAACTTGTTTTTAACTGTCTAAAATAACAAGTTTAAAACGTTTTCCTGCTACTATGACACAACCACGAGATCACTTGATCCATTAACCGACTGATTTAAGCTCGTCACAAAGCAGCGGTCGCAGCGATAAACATAAACAAAAAAGACAGCTCATAAGCCTTTCGGTAAACACTGCTACCATCATCAGTACGGCGAAATATGAACTGCACTTAAGCTTGCTGCAAGCAGTGGTCGTTGACTTGAAACATAAAACGTAGACGATATTTTCGACAGAGCAAATTTTTGCGAACATCTTCAATTTTACAACAGGGTTAATTGAGAGTAAAGTAAGACATCCCAACGTTCCTAAATGCCATAAAAATTTTTTGGGATCATGATCCCTAGGCCCCCCTGGCTACGCCTGTGTTCGGAATGTGTTCTGAACGGCGCAGGTGACTGACGCAAGCGCCGTAGTTTCTTTGTGCCTTCGATTGCCTCAGATCGAGTTTTGCGTAAGAAGCTGATAATGGCACGAAATCTAGCAATTGCAACATGCGCGCACAATAGAGCTTGGCAAAATTTTGATCAGTTTTTCTTTGACGTTCTCCACTGTCATAGCAAACAAACAAAGGAATTAACCGCGAAAAGTCAACGCCTTGCTGTAGATGACGTTTTTACCTCTGATAATCTGCGGGGACTGTTCTTCATAAACTCTTTATATGCCAGCTTGTCTGCAATATAATGTACAAAAAATATTTATCGAGAAACAAATCAACAGCAAAACGAGTAACAAGTTCGCAAAGGTGTTAAATATCCATCAACACTTACAACCGATGCGACAGCAGTATTCCTCCCACAAGCACGAGGAGCTAAGACCATGTATGAAAGATGAAGACGTACCCAAGTTTGCCACAGTTAAATTTTTCTTTTCATTCTCGGTTACATTTTGATTCTATATTTCTCTTTTTTCTCTTTAAAACATATGAACAAAAGGTCCATAATAGAAATAGATCCCCACAACCACACTGCGCTCTTGACAAAAACGCTTGCTGGTCTGCTAAAATGGCACATTACAGGATAAATGGCATTCGCAGCATTTGTTCTTTTCGAATCAGTGGTCCTCTGCAATGCGGTGCGCCACCAAGACATAGTCGAAGCCAACAAATCTGGGTATGAAACCAGGCCACGGGCGTTCCTGCTTTCACGCACAGCCAAGAAGCAAAAACGACCCGGCTAGCTGATCATGCGCATTAATTCTGTTTAAACAGCGTTTAGTGGCTGCAGCTGAGAAGCACAGCAAATAAGTACGATTTACAAGAAACACTAACGTGGTTGGTGCCAGTCGGGCGATGCAGGTTTCTTGGAATGACTGATCGGAGTTGAGTCCATGTCTGAAAAAGCTAGAATTAAGTCGGAACGCTAACAGAAATAGGGAGAGTGTGCGTTATAATTCTGTTAACACGAAAATGTCACACGTCTTTAACACCCGTAAATTTTTTTTACGTGGCCAAATGCAGGTCACCCAGCTACCAGTAAGTAGCCTACAGTCATTGATATGAAAACGGAGCGTTTACCAAATTCATCCGGCTTCTTAACACAGAAAAGAGATGTGTCAAAGCACCACTTCACTACCACGTAACATTTTTCGCTCCAATCGCCAGTTGACCCATAAAATGCTTCTGTTCAAGTGCCTTTCAACAAACCAAGCGACTCAAAAGCCTACCAGCCAGTGGTGGACTTAGGGTTGGGGAGGCCCGAGGCAAGGCTGAAAAAGGGGCCTTTCTGATGACGTCATCAAACTCAGCCAACCATGATAAGACCTTTTGATCAAGCCTAGGAAGGAGATATGTGGGCCACCCAAAGATATGTTCCTAAGACTAAGGCATGACTGAAATAACAGAAAATGCAAACGGGTATTCCACTGGCGACTCCTACCACGGTGTTATGCACCTCTCTATGCCGCATTACTAGGGGTAATGGTAAGGGGACCGGGGTACAGCTAGCTTTAGTGTTAAAGTTTCGAATAGTGCTTAGGTTTAGTGCTAGTTCACTCGGCTAATCTTGGCGAGCTCTGTGTAGGGTTTATAAAAATTTACCAATGTTCATTAACAAAAAATGCAGTATTAAGCAAAGAAGACTATACTGTAATTTACAATAGACTTAATCAAAAAAGCAAATTCAGTTTGATACAGAATATTGGAGTACAAAACAGGTCTACACTTGAAGACAACGAAACACTTACGATTTTATATGCAATACATATGCTCGTAAATCAGCGACCCTTTTTCCACACTTCATTCTCTGACAGTGAAAAAAAAATTCATTTGGTTGAAATTTTGCTCTTATCTGATAGGGTCTTCGCAGAACTTCTTGGAACAAATTTTAACCCGCAGTTTTCTAAGGTATTGAAGTTGGTTTAAAGCTTTTCCTAATTTACATATTAAAGATGCTGGTGGGGCCCCTTTGAAAGCAGAGTACTTACGCATTACAGTTGCTGTGGGAGTCCCTTTGAAAGCAGAGTACTTACACACTACAATTGTAACTGGGGACCCCTTTGAAAATGGAGTCCTTACACATTGCAGTTGCTGTTGGGGGCCTTTTTGAAAGCAATTTATTTAGACATTGCAGTTGCAGTTAGGACCAGACATGAGACCCTTACATCACAAGTGTAATCGATTACGATTACTTGCCACATGCTCGATGAAGATTACGAACAAACAAAATCACAATGTAATCGATTACGATTACATTGAAAGTAATCACGATTAAAATCGCGATTACATTTGTCTTGAAACATCTTCAGAAAGAAAACAAACCCATTTGCATGGCTCGATGTAAGTATATTTTCAGACAACATACGATATGAATGAATGCAATAAACGAAATTACCCATCTGTAAGGATTAGGCACCGGAAAAAAGAAAAATCACATTGATTGTTTAGTGAGATGTTCGTGCAGTCAACAAACCAAAACCAGTAGCGTAACTAAAGGTTGTTTGAGCCATGGGGAGAAACTTAGCTGAAAGAGGCCTAGCGGCCTCTGCAGGGTATCTACTATTCAGCACTCAGAAAAAAAAACTTGAGAATTGATGGTGAATCTGGGTGTGGGTGGCTATACTAAAACCCCAAATCAACGGAAAATACTCCGAAAAACGCGAAACGACGACAACCTATACTGAAAAATAAAAGAATACTAAAACCGAAATATAAGCACAGTAGGGGGCCTGGTTTCTAGATTTATCTTGCCAGGGTGGTCAATTCGCCCTGGTGCACTCCTGTCAGTTACTCCACTGCAACAAACATTTTGAATATTGATTAAACAAAATATTCAATGTTTAAAATCCTTGTTACAGTTGATAAACATCAACGCTTCAAATCTTTTATCAGTCAAACGACATCTATCAGGCTTGAACATTCGTCTCGCTGAAACGTCGTTTGTTAGTATAATTTCAAAATTGCTGACTATTTCTTAAAACTGCGGGTTACGATGTTTTTAGCTGCGTGATGACCTTTGGATCGTCTGCAGCCCAGCATTGCATTGTATAGCTTTTAATTTGAAATAAATAGTGAAGCCAATATAGCTGCACATCGGTCTATTGGACCAAACGTCAACGCCACAAAACCTCACTGGTTTCGTAGAGTTTATTTTGCCAGTGTCCGTGGATGATCTCTGTTGACATGCTAGTTATCAGTGTTGTGGAAAGGTGTTTTCGACTTGGATTAAACTGCCTTTTTCCTCTGAAAAAAGCTAACTTATATAAATTACTGTACTAATTATATGCATAGCCTACTCCAGCACTTACATTCATAGGTTCACTCTGAATATTATAAATAAAACCAACACCTCTCCTCGTGATGTATCCGCTATCTCTTCTGTTGCCGAAGTGTTGCCCGTTTTTAAGCAAAGCTCTTATTTTAGTTGCTACGTCTCACTACTTTACTTCTGGCGGCCAACAGGAAGGCCAGCTGGAACAAAGCGAGAATTAGCTACAAACGCTGTGCTTGCCGCTGGACTATCTGGATCTAACGTACACAGACGGGCAATATCCTCCCCTGAAACACAACCATAACAAAACGATGACACAGGAGGAAAACCAGCCACAAAACCGCGGTTCGTTGCACAGTCATATAGGATGAAGGTTTCCAGGCTTAATCGCGATAGTAATCATCGATTACGATTAAATTGGTAATGTCATTTTTGGTCAGTTCAAGCAATTACGATTACTCAAAAAAGGCAATCGATTACGATTACCACATGTCTGTTGGGGACCGCTTGAAAGCAGAGTACGTACGCATTACAGTTGCTCTTGGGGGCTCCCTTTCAACGCGAACTACTTACTTATGATCTGCTTTGGAGTGTTTTATATGAGCGGATAACACGTTTTTTACCAAAATGAGGAAAATTTACAGAACACCTCGAGGGAGGGCCCTCGTCTCCCCTCAAACACACCACTGCTACCAGCATGTCGCAAGAAACTCGTTCCAGAACGCTGTTGCCAAGTAGATTCAGTACTTTTCCACGAATTTCATCTTTCCCTTGGCTAATTTAGGCCATGGATGTACCTTATGATATGCGGTTTTGGACAGAACGTAAAACGTTTTGCGTCTTTGCAGCCTCCTTGATATATCTGTGATGGAGGAAGCTGCCGCTTGTTTATATTAACGACTGTTTTTGCGCAAAAAACAAACACATCACGATCACCTTTTTAGACACGAAAAAATGATGTATATTTCACTTGTAACGAGCAAAAATGGATTTATATGCTATCCCGTTGTAGCAAACGTTATACGACTCGAGCTATGACGCATTACCACCAATAACGAGGTATGATGAAAATAGTTTGTGCAGTTGATGTAACAAATGTGTCCATTTCCTCTCGAGAATAAGGTTAAATGTTTGGTGGGGGAGGAGGGAAAATTCGATGAAACTCCCTCTCCAGTCGCAGCACCTCCTTGGAGTGGTGCTAATTTATCCCAAATCCCAAGAGTATATCTCATGCGTATAAAAATGTTGTACAATAATGGAGGATCAAATTAGAAAACGCTTGCCGGATGATGTTTCGTAATATTCTGGTTCAGACAAATTGATGACGTTGTTTACTTGTCACTTCCTTTTTCACTGGAAATTACAAAAAAGCATGTGGCGTTCCAACAGAAGCAATGATTTTATCTGGAGATGTAGCAATACACTTTCTGGACTGCTTCCCCCATTGCCAAGCCTCGATCGTTCACCGATATTATGAGCAGCACTTGCAGCGGCACTTTGCAAATAGAAGTTTAATATGCTCTTTCTTCCCAGTTTCTTATCAAGCTATACCTGGAATGTGCTGCTGCATAGGGACACAAACAACTTAGAATGCCTTAGTTTGGAGAACTGATGTGCATATTGCTGAATACTAATATACCGACATTGCCGAAAGCAACCGTTATCGTTTTGGATGAAATCAAACCAATGTTGCGGTTGTAATTTGAGCTCACACAGCACCACGCTAACCTAATACGCGTCAGGTTATTGGACCATAATTCTTTGACGGGGCAGTAGACCGTATATAATGTCTAAACATATTGCAACAACGGTTTATCCCAAAACTGAATGTACTTGGAAACGAGAGGCTTATTTTGAACACGATGGAGCTCCAGTTCATTATTCCCTCAGTGTGCAGGATTATCTTTGTGGCATTTTTCCTGACTGACAAGTGGATTGATCGTGGTTCTGTAACATCACCAGCATTCATCAAATGGCCTGCAAGAGGCCTGGCCTACATAAAGGATATCGTGTCTGAAAAAAAACGTTATCACTCTGAGATGAAGGCAGCTGTTAGTACGGCATTTGTAACAACAGCCCCTGGTTGGCAAAGGAGTTGACCTGATTTCGCACCGATAAGCTTATGAAGTTCCACTAGACAGGAAATGTTTTCAGTAGTTTTCAATCAACATGCCAGCATTTTGGAAAACGTCAGAGCACTGCAATTTCGCTGCCTGTTTCAAGCGCTGTGTGTCCAAGCAAGGCTACCTAGAGAGAGAGACCTTGGTCCAATTACTTTGCCGACTTCCGCTTGTGAGACCTAAACAAAGCATAGCCTTGCCACCGTTAAATGTATGAAATCACAATGTTTGTGAACTTCTTTGTGATCGATAGAGAGCCGCTGCTGATTGCCAGGGTTGTCGCAACAGAATAAGCCCATTTCGGATCAATAGACCTTATGCGTGAAAATTACAAAAATACCCTGAAAATAAAAACAAATTTATGTCTCAGCCTAATTTTTTCCTCTACATGTGCATCTACAATATTTGAAAACATCAAAGGATATGGATCTCCAACAGGCCGCCAAGCGCTGCAGGGGGAATTTCGGAATTTTTCGTGTCTTTTCTATACGTACTCCTCGATTTTATTGGGAAGGAGTTGTGTTTGGTTTTGAAACAAATAAAAAAATTAATGCGACACGGTCGTTTTTTCCGGGTTAGATGAGCTTGAGAATAATTTCTGAAAAACGCGCCTGTACTCCTAACACGTCTCAGCAAGCTTCGGTTATGGTGGGAACAATATTTGTCCAATTAGGACTTTGTTACCAACGGAGTAAGATTTTCTTTTTGTCGTGAGCAGGGCTAGGGGTAAGCGAAGGATATTGAAGACACGTTGCAGTTTAACAAAAGGCTTGCAGGAATTGGTCAGCCTACAAAGGGAGGAGAGATAGGTGTAAGGCCTTAAGATATCAATGGCAGTACTTCACTTATCTCTCGGGTCACTGAACATACATTAGCACGCCCCCCTCAAGCAAGTTCCCATCAGATCTATACAGCTTGCATTAGTAGCCTACAATGCGATGAAGCATCTAGTTACATTTTGGTAAAATGTAATTTTTGCAATTTCACTCTGTGGATGCCTCTGCCTTGAATGCCCAAGGCCGTCGCCAGCCCCTGCAATGTTTCTGAGCATTTCTTCGCCCTTGTGTTGTTACTCAGTGGTTTTCTGGGGTCGTGAACCATTTTGGAGGGGTCGCGAGTAGATATTTTATGCACACAGCAGTATTACATTCGCTTCATTCGAGTTTTAGATGGTTATTGGGTTATAGTGGGTTGCTATAATAGGTCGCGGTACAAAAAGGTTGAAAACCACAGTTCTTTCTAATTATGATATGGATCTTTTCATGACTAAACACGCAAATATACGACTCGAAATTACGTCGCTCTTGCATCGGTTTGCGTTTAAAGTACTCCGGAAGTGAAAAATCATGCTTGTATATTTTTTGATGAAATTTTAAGTTTGGCTGATTTAGCGAAAACTCAAAAATCTGTTAGTACCCTTTCGAAAACGAGCTCAAACTGCAGGCAATTCCATGATCTGACACGGTTTGTTGCGTGACAATAACGTTGGTAAAATGTCTTTGGCAAGAATGCGATCTGCAACGTGACCGTAAGACTTGGCTCCGAGTCTACCAACGCAACTCTATAGAGTTTTCCTAGTACTGTACGTTTTGCGGCCCTTCACGAGTAAATCTAACTTTTTTTGAAATGGTATTGCGCTGCGCGGGCAAAATAACATGCTCCTGTATCCACACGAGTCTGTCAGACACAGTTGCCAAGTAACATATCTTGGCTACATGGTACTGTTGTGTGATGCTAGAAATCGCACTGAGTCGAATTTTTAATCATATTTTTGTGAACGGTCTGCGTGTAACATCAGCAGAAGTAACTCCTTTCTCGTAATAAAACACTGGTTCACATTCCTTACCATGTGATACTAATTTTGCATTGAGCATGTGCACAGGCGATGATCTCAATCACTTGTGAGGCATCACACGTGGATCTTCTGCTTCCTTTGCAATACTGAACTTAGCTTCACATATCAAATAGAAAGGCCTAGACTTTAAAGCTAGCAGTGAAAGACAAAACAAAAAAGTTTTTTACAATATGACTTCTCAGAAAACATCATTGTCATCAAGCTTTGGCGCGAGCCTTGGCTCTAGTCTAGTAGCCCAACTTACTGAGAACTGTTCGTAATGCTCTTGCTGTCTGCCCGATCTTGACTGGCCTTAGCCAATAGTTTCGGCATTGTTAACTGGCTGACAAACCGCGGAAGTTACACACTAATTTCCTTTAAAGTTTAGAGACGTGAAGCAGCCTCTCTCCGCTACAAAACAGACATTAGTCAGAAAGTCAGTGCTGCCAAGGACTGCTATAAGATTCCACAGGCAGATTCCGGACAAAAACTAGCTAGGAACAACGAAAAATTGTAGTCTTGAATTATTTTGGTGAACGACCACAGCCGTCAGCACATTTTTATTTTCGGCATGACAAATTGAAAACTAGTGTTGCACCTGTCGAAGCCGCCGGCTGAATTTTAAACTTACGAAGTCAGGGGTGCAAAATTTTCAGTAAACGTTAGCGCGCAGAAATTTTAAAAAACGCGCACATATAAGCTTTGCCATAGAGTATTCATATGCACAAAGTATAAAATGTAAACAACTTAGGAAAGAAAATGTGCAATTTATTTCTTACCTCTACTTATTTACAACCAAATTAACGTTGGCCATCTTCTTCCACATATTTACAGAAAAGAATAAGGTTGGCTTTTTTCTTTCACATATTCAGATAAAATGAGGTTGGCTATCTAATGCTTCTGCCCGCAAATCCGCACTCCAAGTTTTTGGTCACGCGGCGCGACCGCATTTTTGCATCTCCTGTACCAAGTCTTTACTTACATCAAAATTCGAGCGGTAAAACACTAAATACACGGAAACTAAGCAACTTGAGCAACCTTTTTGCACCGTTGGATAACAAACAATATTTACAGTAAACCTAAAAATAAAATTAGCAATATTTCCACAGCTGAGACACTTTTAGCAGGGGGAACATAGGACTGCTGTGGTAGAACAGCTTAGAGTGGCACACAGCGCAACTGCTGATGGCAACTTAGAATGTACGGGTGCAACCGACAAGCAGAACATCCCATGCAGGATAATCACAAAAACGCTTGTCACTTGCTGGTGTAAGTACCAAGGCAGCAGCTTGTTGACGTAGCAGAGATGTCAAGTAACTTTTTTCTTTAGGAACCCTTTAAGGACCGCAAAGCCACTATCATGGCTCGAATATGAACTTGTCGACCGATAGAACTAGACAGCTGTTCAAACCCTCTAAGAAAGCAACGTCTCCTAGCTTCGATTTTAAAAATTCCGGCTCATTTGGGGCTTGAACTTTTTTTGATGTGACGTCACGACTGGGGGAGGTCAAGGAATTTGTGGATGACGTCATTAGGGCCTAAGAAATCCCTAGGAGATTAACTAAATAATGAACCCTTTCTGTTGTAGTAGCTTGTGTGCAGTCTTCAAATGGCTGCATTTTGTCATTTCAGTTTTTCTCTTTCACTTGAAACTTCTTAAATTTATTATTGACTGATGCCAACAATAGGGCTGGCTGAGTAGTTGACCCATTTATAAGGTCTTCTGACAACTCTTTTTGTCTTGAATATAGTTTTCAAGTCCTAAATTTCTTTTTTTTTTCGATATGCAAACAATTTTTCTGCCGTTTAGCGTTTTGCTATTTTTATTGTATTTCTGCTACTCATGGTTTGAGATACAAAAATGCACAAATAAACTTACCTACTAATCATTGGCATAGGGTTGCTCGGAGCAGGAACGCTTAAACAGAATGGTCGAGTAAGATTTCTGCCAGCATTGTCTAGCTAGGTGAAAGATTGCTTAGCTAAAGCTCTCAAAGAACAATATAGCCACAATTATTGAAAACATTATTTTCGTCAGTGAACCCTCCTAGAATTTTACTAAAATGTATCGAAGTTAAATGAGGGCAATGTCAAACGTGTGAAAATGACAGAAATAGCTTAATGTGGTAACTGTGTTTCAACCAATCAAGCAAATGAGATATCTTTACGGCGATTCTGTTTCAAAGCGCGACCAAACTTTCGGAGTACATTTTTCAGTTCAGGTACAAATTTATTAGTTTCAAGATTCATCCAAGTACATAAAAGGATACACAGGGTGTCCACAACGTCTGGGTATATAGGGGTTTTCACTATCTATTTTATTTGTTTAGGTTATTTTTCCTCCCCGTAGGATTTATTTAAAAGATGATTGCTCTGTCCCAAGAAAACGAATCGAGTTGGTACTGCTAAGTGGACGATAAGCCAGACTTCATGTGTTTTTTACCATGTACCCAGACTTTGTAGACACCCTGTATGTAATGCACGCTTTAAGCTATTTCACTCACGCCTCGCATGCATTTTGCATCTACAGCTGAAAACTATTCCACCAAAACACTTCTACTTTCCAGCGAGCTGAAGCCACGTTTAGTGAAAAGGCTGTGTTAAACAGAATGGAATGCCGTTCAAAATTGAAATCAATTCTCCCGAAAGCAGTTGTTCAATCATTGGCGCATTTTATCGTCTTACATCTCACATTTAAAAGCAGAGACCGTGTCGCTGCAGGCATCAAAAATCACGTTTGTTAGAGCAGAAGTATATGCAGGGTTTCTTAACCTGATGTTTCACTTTCAACATCACTGTGTGTATCAGAGATGAGCATTGGACGGGACTTGGTTGGACTGGATTAGGACTATAACGAATTTTTTTGGACTTGGGTTAGATCCGGACTGTAAATCGCTTAAAAAATTTAGGATCAGGACCGGATTTGGACTGAGTCAATGGAAAAGAATTGCGGCATTTTTGTTGTTGGAAAGGTGTATTTTGTTAATTTTTTGGAGTTTACATTTAACAATTTTTGGATTACGTTTGCACTTGGATTGAGTTTTAAAAATTCAGGACTGGATCTGCATCGTCAAATATGAAAGTCCGCTCATCTCTGGTGTATAAGACTCAGCGGTCAGACCACCACAGAGAAAATTACATATTCGTGTAAGTATAAGACCGAGGTCGATGCCTCGAGAGCTGAACATTTCTTGGCTGGCAATAGAAATAGAAAACTTTTTTGTTCTGCGACCCCATTTCAAAAAAGTTTTCTAGGCGACCCTTGATGGAGAGTCTACAATGATACGTGTAAACGTCACATAAGTTTACAAAAACATTTATATCTGATTTGTCAAGTCAATTTGTTTCGCGACCCCAAAATTACATTCTGCCACCCCATTTGGGGTCACGACCCCATACTGAGAAGCCCTGACCTACTGTATGTTCATGTGCGGCTTACATTAATTTTTTAGCAACACATCGTGCGGCTTACATTCCAGGGCGGCTAACAATCGAGTAAATACGGTAATTGTCTAGCTCAGGGGTGTCAAACTCGTTTTAGTTCCAGGGCCACTTCAGGCATATTTAATCTGAAGCGGGCCGGACCAGTGAAATCATTACATAACATCCTGTTATAAGTAATGCCAACTTCCGACTGTTTTTATAACTTTAATGCAAAAATTTCAAGCTTATCTCAAAATGATTATTAGCACATTTAAGGACAACCTTTCCAAACTCTACAACAACATGACGTTTCTTGAGAAAAGTCTGTTCAATTTTACGAGATATTAACAAGATTTATCATTAATGACTTTGCAACCAACCGAAACGAAAACACAATGACTAAAAAATCAACCAAAGCAAAATATTTCGGAAAAACCGAACAGGTTTCTGCCAAATTTCCGTTTCGAACACCTCTGCTCGTCTGCAGCTAAGTGCAATAATCCTGACCATCCGGAACTGGCACCACATTGTGCAAACTAGTGGAAATTTGAATTTTTCTTCTACTCTGGAAATGTATGTTTTTAGGCAAAACATACAGCTTGTGACAGTGTACAAACAGTATGTTTCCGTCCAGGGATATCTAAAAACTCCTAGATATCCCTGGTTGCATCAAACGTTTGTAATGAAACCGCTGACTAACATTGCATTCACTCACTGTTCAAGCGTTCATTGTCTTGAAATATTTCCTTAGTAAACACCCACTG
>JGI24158J21664_10008337_pt1 | contig 13778 bp, 6 predicted proteins | sample Ectturendosymbi3_FD_21664 | JGI IMG/M metagenome (IMG submission 21664) | reverse complement strand
AGTTGGAAGGACCTCAGGTTTCGTGGTGAGTACAGTCAACTGTTTATCCACAATATATGTGCTTTCCTGGCTATTCTTATCACAAGCAATTTTTCCTTTTCCTAGCTTTTGCTTCCATAATTTTAGCCCCCCCTTAGAAAAATCCTGGCTGCGCCCCTGAATGCTATTAGAGATATGCAAAACTCTTTTCCCAAATCTTACGTAACTAATTGTCAAAAGTGAACTAGAATTAAAAATCATTTATCAAATTTTGATAGGATTGAGTGTGGTGTATGTCAAAGTTCGGTGATGGGTCTTTATTGTTTCTGATTTACGTGAATAATCTCCCTAATGTCTCTAACTTTCATACTGCACTTTTTGCAGATGACACCAATCTATATTTATCTCATTTGATTAGGTCGATATTTCTATGAGGTCCAACGGACTGTCTATAAGTTATTGTAAAACAGCTTATATGATAGCAACCAGCCGATCTTTCAACTGAAATTTTGAAGGTTGCATGAACGACGTTAAAATACAGCAAACTAACAGTAGCAAGTATCTTGGTGTTACGAATTGACAATAAATTCTTATGGAAACCACAAACCAGTACCTTCTGTGGAAAACGTTCTCAAGATAGTGGTGTTGTGTGTAAATGTAGACATTTTTATGACCTGAAAACATCCCGTTTTCAGTATATTAGCCTACTCGTTTTCATTCCCATTTTCAGTAGATTACGGGATAATTGATTGGGTACGAGCCTAAAAAACTGCTACAAAACCAGTACACGTGCTGCAAAATCGAATTTTGAAATACGTGACTTTTACCCATAAAAATCAAGTGCCAACAATATTTATAAAAAAATAAGAAATTCTTAAAGTCTGTGATTTGTGCCAATTTAATTTAGCAAAGTGTATGTACAAGTATAACGCCAGTAGCTTTTCCCCTACTTTTGATAATTATTTTCAAAATTACACAACATACATGTTTGTACCACAGGTCAGCCACTGTCATTAAATTTTTATCATAAATTTTAGAACTGATTATGGCAAAAATGTTGCAAAATCAGGACCTGTTGTTTGGGATAAAATTTATTCTTTATCACCAAGTAGCAAGTACGTTTTCTTTCAAGTACAATTGCAACTACTTGCTGAGTGTCGACTCTCATGTGAGGCAAGCGAGTGATTTTCAAAGTAGTTTCTAACTGTTTAAACTTACAATGTGTGCACTTTGCTATTTTGAACTCATGCTTTGCGTCTCACCTGTGCTTTTGCAACTCGGTAATCACTAAATGCAGAATGGGCTTGATTAGTGACTGGTTTTGCCGTCTTTCACTCGACCTCTGCAGATTGTTTGATTGTTGTTAGAAAATGAATCAACTGTTACCCTTTCACGTCACAATCATAACTTGACTTTTGCTAAGAAAGAACGTGATGCTGCACTCAAGATAGTTGAGAATTTTTTATGCGAAAAATTTCACAAAAGAAGACATCATAAACGATTATATTTTGCTGTCATGTGCTGAACAGAATCGCAAAAAGTAAGAGGGCACCGATCGTCTTCCAAAAAGTGAACCGACCTTCCCCTGGATTATCCCCGCCTGCTAAGCAGATTAGATGGCTGCTTGTGATGTACCAATATTTTTCTATACTCGGAAGTAGCACATATTTTTAAGCCACAGGCGCTTAACCAGTCTTGAGAAAAGAAATACAAGACTTTCAAAATTTGTGTAGAAGTCTCAACCATCAGTTTTAAAATAGTAAGCTTTTCTGCAGTGATTTCCGCAGCTGTTTTAACATTGTAGTGACAAATATTTGTAGAAAACGACTGTCTAAATCAGGGGTGGCCAACCTATGGCGCATTGGTGTGTATGAAGTAGCGCATTGCATCCCTGTGATCATAATCAAGTAAGATAGTAAAACTCTCCAATATTTTTACCCATTTTCTGTGTCATGCAAATCGTTTATCAGTTACCTGTTATCATCTTCTTTCACTCCCATTCAAGAATTTCATCATGGCGTTGCAATTTGTTGTGAAATGTTTGTGGGAACGCCTTGAACGTATACGTCATCGACGAGACGCGTTTGCAATGGTCATAAATAGCTCATCGCAACTTCCTCAGGGTAAAGCTACCCAGTGTGGATGTGGCGCGTTTTCATGGCCTATGCGCATACAGACTACGTTGTACAAACTACAAACTACGGACCGACTTAAACTTGTTTAAACTAACTGATCAGTACACGTTTTAATATTTATACGAATGCGTGGTGCCAGGCGTAAGCTCCAGCAGAACGTATCAGGATTTGATAGGATGTACAACTGAGACTATGTGTGTATAAAGTTTTGTTCTTAGCAAACATGTGCAGTTTTGCACATTTCGGAAATACAGTAAGGCCTTAATTTTACGTGTCAGTTCCCTGTCAGGTCGCAAACGAAAATGAGCAATAGAAAGCTGAAACTAACCCTTAACGTGAATTTAATGAACACCAGGAAAATGAGTTGCTATTTACCGAAAATAAATGCAGTATTGTAAACGAAATTTGGTGAGCTTTCCTGGTGTTACTGATGTGATTAATTTTAGGCCATCCTTACCCTGTGAAATTTTTGCAGAACTCAGAAAATTCGCTCAGAGTTACGTACGTCATTTTAGAATGACATACACACAGGCCCATAACCAGCTTGGGACACCAGGGGAGGCGAAAAGTTTTCTTGGAGGGGCCCAGATTTTTTAAACTATGTCCAATAGTTTTAAACCATGTCCAAAACATTTTTCCATGGAGGCGAAGCCCCCCAGCGTCCCCCTGGTTACGGGCCTGCGTAGACATGTGAACAAGTGTTTTGGTCTGTAAATTGATTAAAAGCAAAACGAGGCCGCGCCTAGCTGATTGAAGTTTGAAGAATTCTGTGCCACTCCCAGTGACAATGTTAACTCAAAACTTGAAAAATATATGAAATCAAAACAAACTACGAAATCTCACTAAAAATTAAGTAAATGTGAAGTTTATTTCTGCTTTACCCAGGCCCGTAGCCAAAGGGGGAAATTCGGGGGCAGTGCTCCCGAGATATTTTTGTGTCCCCTAATTGTGTGATGTTCAGAAAAATTGTTTTAAACATATAATTAAAACAAAACTCTTGCCCCACCCAGGGGCGTAACGATGGGGCGCAATTCCCAGTTGCCCCGGACGCCGAGTCACGATGAGGGCGCCAAATCACTGCGGTGGCGCCGAATGACTGTGGGGGGCGCCAAATGTCCAACAATGTCACAAGTACTTTCTTCAATACAGTACACTTGCTTCCGAAAGACCTAAGTATCGAATATGGGGGCACCAAAATTGCTTCTTGCCCCGGGCGCTATCTAACCTCTTTAGGCCCTTGGCTCCACCAAACCTGAAAGCATGGCTACGGGCCTGGCTTTACCAGATGTTCCATTTGCATTTTACAATACTACGTGGTAAATCACTAACAGTGTGAAACAACATCGGTACAAGGAATAGCCGGTGGTATGGTGCATCTGTTCTCGCGTGTGAAAAAATTGACAGGTAGTCTGCAAAATATTGGCCAATCCTGTAATTTAAAATGTGTGAAAGGAGACTAAATAAAAGCGCCTAAAACCCGTAAGCAGTATCTGAGCATTAAGAGAAAAGGAAGAAATATTTTGCACATGGCTGTGGAGCCGGAGCCTGGAACCGGAGCGCCGGAGCTGGGCATTTTTCCCGGAGCCGGATCCGGAGATGGAGCGCAGAATAAATATCAAAAGAAGCCGGAGCTCAATTTAAAATTTAGGACAGGAGCTGGACCTATCTCCAATTGAGAGGTAGCTCCGGCTCCGCGTCCCTTCTTAGATACTAACAGTTTTGCCACGCTGACTCAAAACTAGGCTTTCTTTACCTGAAAAAGTGCTCTTTATAGCACACTGATCGCGATTGTTACGAGTCACGACACCAGACTACAGCAACGGATCTGCGAGTTGTTGATATTTCTTTGGTTTAATCATCGAGTTGTTGATATTTCTTTGGTTTAATGTTGATATTTCTTTGGAGTTGTTGATATTTCTTTGGTTTAATCACCGCTAAGGCTGTGACATCGTAGCTGGACAGAGTGGTGTTACTTGCAGAAGTAAGAAAAACGTTAACAACCACAACATCTTACTCTCTAATCAGAAATCAGAATGGTTGAGTTACGTTTCTGCGGGTAACTGTTTTCTGAATCGTCTGAACCTGTGATTATTGTTTTTCTTCGCTGATTTTCTCATGGTTGGAGCGTTGATTGTAAAAAAAACTACCAGATTAACCTACTTTATAAAATTTGGTCTATTCTTTTAGTTTTGTGTACTTGATATATTTCATTTTACATTCAACTTGAGGCACACCAAGACAATTGAAAATATTAATGTGTGAAAACGAACTGAATCCGGAGCTGGAGCCGGAGCTACACTCATAAAAACCAAGAGCTCCGGAGCTGGAGCCGGAGCAGTGTCATTTTTATGACGGGTCCGTAGCCCTGATTTTGCACACGTTGACATACGCAGCAAGATTGAAGAATATTGATGTGTATTGTGACAAACTGAAAAAGCTGGTGCGGCCTTGGCTGTTGGTTTATCAGCATGGAATAGTTTTTGTTTTTTAACTGAACTACAGGAAACTCACTTACTTCATAACCAACAAAGACACCCAATGGATTGTTATAAAATGCATGAGTCAGAAAGGTATTATTAGACATAAATTGCAGTTATTGTTGAACTTTATCAATCTTTACCAGTTATACTTTTTAAACAGAGGTGAAAACTGCAAAGTTGCGTCAGGACGGATGGTGTTTTGAAGTGTAAGGTTCACAACATTAGCTGGATTCCTAAGAGAAGTAAATGTCAACCACGTGTAGAATGGGCCTATAAAAGATTAAATCTGTAGCATATAGCTGGAAACCTAAAGCAGGAGTGACTGCAACAAAACCTATGTCAATCAAGAGCAACAGCATGAAAGACAATCTTGCGCTAAAGTTCTGTCAGTGCCGCAGCTTTTTATGGTAGAGCTTCAAAATAGTTTTGTTTCTATTTGAAAACCACAAAAAGTACTTGAAAGCAAGAAGCAAAAGTAAATCAGAAGTTCAAGTTAAATTGTAGAATTTTATCTCCTCGTCCTTTTAACTTGCGCCAGTACAAAAAATAAGACAATATCTTTTCAAAAATAAGTTGACAATAAAAGCTGCAAGGTAGCGGTAAATGAAATTTTCTGTGCAGATCGAATTTGCTTAGATATTTGTCATAAAATACGGACCATAAAGTGAAAATCTCAAGCGCAAGTTATGCAAATATTTTGAAGTTAGCTCTTGTGGTTTTGCTGCAATCTACTTTTGTTCAAAGATTCAGTAAAGTATGACTTATATGCTTGGTATTGTTCTCTAGCCCAGTGGAGCAAAGCTAATTCTAAAAATATCAAGCAGCTTAACATTTTCACCCCTCCTAATTCAACGAAGAATGTTTTTAGTTGGCATACACATGTAGAGCTCCAAGTTAAAACATATTTGAACACGTCTGCCAACATAAACGCATTACTTTTCCGAATGAAGTACTTTTTCATTTTCTCCATATCAAACGGCAGTTTATTTATCAGAAACATTTTTTTCTGCAAAGATACCCTACGTATGCGTCAATTCACGAACTTCGCTAAGTTGTTGAGGCTGTGATTTTTAGAGAAAAAGGTCTGGTTCTGCGCTTTCTGATTTATTTGTGAAGCGATTAACATCCAATAGCGCAAAGGTGGACATTTCGTTCAATTTTTTAATAATCAAAATAGCTAAAGATGGACATTTCCTTCAACTTTTTCAACAATCAAAATAGCTAAAGTTGACTTTATTTTGTTGCAAGATATTGAAAGTCATACTTAAAGTCACTGACGACTAAAAATTAGCGGCTTGCCTCATACAAAATGTCCGGTTTGGTAGACCAGAGTCACGGGAGCATTACTTTGAAAATCTTTGAATTTTCAAACAAACCACGCTCTGAGGAAAGGCAGCATAAATGGTTTTGTCTACAAATACCACACACTGAATCACGTTTTTTTTAAAAAAAGCTGTTCACACGCATGAATGGGCGATTGGTGAAGAAGGCCAGATAAGATCGTCAACTGCTTGTGTTTAGGTCAGCTGGGAACAAAAACGATGCATGAACCGCAAACGGAAGAACCAGTCGCTGCTTCGGCAGCGGCCACTGCGACAAAGACAACCAGCGGTCCGACTTGCGTCTGACAGCTTCTCATGCCGACTTCCGAATGCCGGCGCGCTGTTTGATTAGTGCTACGGTTAAATAACGTCTGGCGAATATCTTGGATCGCGTTGCGTAATGTTGCGAGCCCCGCAACGTTTATCACACAGCGAAGATCCTGTTAGCTGGAGAATGCCGCAGTCAAAGGGAAAGACGGATAATCTGAGTACCAACTTTACAAACGCTTCAATCATGGACGCGACACGACGCTTTGTCAGGTGCTGGCCCTTGACGCCCGAAGTCAAGCAAATCAAACAGCTCGTGAACTGCGAACCGGCTTTGGTGCCCACAATGCCAAAAAAGGAACAAGCAGTAACCAGCTGGTTCGAGGATGCCAGCGTAAAGAGACCGGTGACCTGGTACAATCGTCCATGCGACAACAGTGCCATTGACCGTCATGAACGCGAGAATAATAAACGACGAGAAGATTACACATCACATGCACTCTCAGAATAGAGTTGCCGACGGCCACTGCGCAAACAAGTCACGTACTTTGATCGGGATCATGGCCATGAACGTCCGAAACAGAAGGTTAAAGGTTAACGTTCCTTCACTCTTTGTCCAAACCAAGCAGACCTAACGCCGACATGAAATGCAGCGCAATGCACCACCTTCAAACGCACCAGCGGTTTAACAATAACAAGGCTAAGGATATTTAATAAGGGGTCACTGTCTTTGTTCCCGGACACCGTGACTGCACGTTACAACTAGTATCTGCTACTACTGATTAGGCGTTGCAGCTTTTTTGGCTGCAAGGAATGCCCTGGGTTTTGTTTATGCCGTCCGAGAGAGAACAGCCGCATGAAAACGGCATAAAAATGGTAATTGGTCGATTTCTGTATCTTAACTTCACCTACACTAAAATTTCCATATGCAACGCTTCTACAGTTTTTGAGCTGGTTGTTTCTAGTTCAATGAACATTTGCCGAACTCAAAGCGAGGAAAGTTTAGACTGTACACCTGGCTGAAAAATTATCAGTACGTCGTTTGCTTATAGCAATTAGACACCGTTTCTGTCACAACAAAATTTAACTAAACATCAACCAGGTTGCAGAAATGCGTAGGACAGCAGCTCTCGTGAGAGATTGTCAGCCGATAGTTTTGGCATCAAACAAACACTTCGTAAAAATTTCAGGTTTCTTTCCATACACCGTGCTGCACTTGTTTTTACTGCTTCAAACAAGTGTCTCTTACTTTAGCTGCTCACAGCTTCTGCGAAAGTTTTTTTTCAGTAAATCGTACAAAGATGTGCATTCGCTTTGTTTTATGGGAACAGAAGGACAATCATTCACGTTTAATTACAAAAGTTTTTCTATAGAGGCGTTTTGCTCCTGGGTATTCATAAATAAAAGAATGGATTGATTGCGCTTATCTAAACAGTTTCAAGCAATTTTAAAGCAACTGTTCTTGGCCTGGAAAAACTACCGCCTTGCTGTAGAACGCTGAAAAACTATACCCGAACAGGGATAAGCAAGAAGGTTTAAGTAAAACCAACACCTTTTGAATTGACAAAAAATTTAAAAACTTGAGATTAATGTTTCTATCTGTGACTTGATGTTATTTTCTTTCAGGGTCTACTTGATAAAGTCAATCTCCAAACTAACATACTATGATTTTGCAATACAAGATCTGAATCGTTAGCCTAAAAACCACGATCAGAGACAATCGAACACCACATTAGAACGTAATCAAGTTCAGTCATAAAAATCTGTGTGAATGCATCGCACGCGTTTCCTTCGCAATTGGCACTGTTCGAGTTTCTATGTTATGAACTGCATTAGAAACCGGTGCAACAGTTGCACTCCTAGTTCACCACTGTCAACCAATAACTTGGCAAGACTGGTTTTGCATCTCTAGAGATTTTTATTATGACATGTTTGGACTACGCAGTGTTTGCTATTAACATTTTACATTTGTGAAAACTTACTTTCGATCTTTCTGTTGGGTTATAGTGATTTGGAAGTATTTCTAAACCTAACAGATGGCTTTCAAACTTCCTTAATTTGAAATATATCATGGGCTACTGGGTACGAAACCTGCTTGTTTCGAAATAAANACATTTCGCTGGTGTCTCGTTTATTGTGTTCGACTGCTTGGCAAAATTTTCTTGTTACCACAGCAGTATTCAGTGAATCGCCAGCAGTAAAGTGGAGCTCTAGTTCAACAAAAAAGCATAAAAAATATTTCGAAACACAAAACTGAAACTGCAACAATTTCAGCGAGGAACAGAAATGACGAAAAGCCAAAACAGGAAGCTGGGTTGATTCAACTTGTTAAAGCAATAAATGAACAGACCCATACACTTTTTTCTCGCCTTGCAGTTTCAGGACAAGAATAAGCACAATCTGTTGATTTCTTGTGTTAAGGTGCATTGGGAAAACGTTTTTCATCATTGCCTCGGCAGACGTTCATTTGACAGGTAAAGTAAAATGAAACTATATCTTTGACACAAGGTCATATGTCCCTTTTTGACTGAAAACCCTGAATATTTGACAGGAAACCCACTGACTACCTAGCTTGTCGCAGACCGTGGAAGAGTCGCTTTGAGGTCGTTGCAATGCGCAAGCGGAACATTTGAGGTTCAACACCGCATCGAATTACTGTCGCCCTCGCTACCGATACTGTAAACTGCAACGAAATTTGTTACAAAGCGTTGCATTATTGCAAGCGTATCGTGATGGAGAAAGCGCACGAACGACACAAGTGCTTCTTTTCACATGTGATCAACACTTTGAAGTTCAAATCTGCATTTTACTCCACATACGCGACAACTGCTTTGATAAAACTACAAACTTTTAATTGCTGAAAAGCCATTCCTTTTCATTTGCAAAGCTGTCGTCTCTGTGAAGTGAAAGAATGCCAACTTTTAAAACGGAAACAACGTTTTGGTGCCTTGATGACGTCGACAAAGGGCTATTTACCCTTTTACCTGGCGAAAACAACGAGGTGGTTGTGATCTGATTTCGAATCACACACTTCTAAAAATATCAGCACTGTGTAGATACCATGAAAAGACTGTTCAAATTATCTGCCTGGTCTTGCGATGGTAATTTGTGCAGATGAGAGGAAACCAAGATCTTTAAAATGTTGCCAGCAACATCTTTGTTTGGATCTGAAATAATTGGTATATCTTGCGAAAAAGTTTTTATCAACATTATATTTGAATAAGAGCTGATGATGCCTACATCGTAAGCGAAATATATACTCTGCAAAGATCTTAGTGTCTGATTCTTTGCTGAGAAAGGATTTCTTTCCATAGACAGTGATTAGCAGCGTTGTTTCAAAAGACTCATTGCCTTATTTACTACTTCTACATCTTTATAAAACTGCGCCTCTGCCTGATCCTTTGCATTAAGATGCCCTTTGCTGTCGCGTTACGCAAAAGTTTACGGATTTGTAAAAGGAATTGTAATATATAACATTGGGTAGTCCACAAACGTACGCATCACTTTATCAAGTGCACGTAAAGCATTGACTACATTAAAATAATAATTGCAACCCGATGTTTTTAAGAACCTTGCCAAAGCAAAAAGCAGTTTTAGCTTGTATTTTTACCTATAACTAAGAATGTGATATATCGCCATTGCAGTACCACAACACTTTTGTTTCATCTAACTTATAATCAACTTTCTCTCTTAAGCCAGCTTGCTCTCTTGCTCTTTTAACTAAAATGTCATGTCTTATTTCATTCTATGATCTGTTGAAGCCGAGTGGTCCTAACGTCAACTGTCACTTGTCACATCAGCTTTGGTGCTGAGGAGTTGGCGGAAAAACGTGTCCATAACTTGATGGAGCAATCATACACGGTGCACAGGCTCTGCGCCTCGAAGGTTTAAGTATACTTGCATGATGTATCGTATCGTAAATGCAAAGAGGCGAACCGTCTGTTGAGGCATATCTTGGTGCCAGTCAAAAGTGCTTTATCTCGCCGACACTTTTGAATTGCGATAGTGTTGCAAGTACTTGTCCTTTGGATAGAAGTCAGACAGCAATGCTAAATGGCCGCCTAGGCAAATGTTTTGTTGACGAACAGGAGTAATTTTGCAGTCAACTCGAATTGTTCGTTCGCTTGCACGAGCAAATATGTGCTCCCCCTTTCTGAGAGGTTCAGTGACCATTTCATTCGATCTTTGGCCGGTTGAATGGTTGACTGCCCTCGCGTCACTTGACTTACCTGATTCAAAACCACAAGTGCGCTCTCGCGTCGTGATAGTATCTTGCTCGTTGCTGAAAAAGCCAGTGACAGAATGTAATTAGGAACGCAAAGCAACATCCAAGAATTTGCTAAAGAGAAGAAAATATATTCCACCGTGTAGAACCTGACCCGATTAAGTGTCAGGTGTTATTACGCAAGATCCTGTTGAAAACTTTTCAAATCAAAATTCCTGTTTTTTTTCTACTTATTATCAAAAAAGGTTCAAGCCACTGCAACAATTTTGTTGTCTTAGACAGCATGGATGGGTTAGGGTATCAACCCAGAACAGATAATTTAAGAATCAGCGTCACATTTGACGTACTTTGCGTCTACGTCTTGAATACCACAGTACATTTGGTGGATTAGTGCTTAATATACAATTATTCCGACGATTTTTTTAATTTGTTTGTGACCGGACACGAAGTCCATACTATAAACACACATCCTCTGCATAACACAGGTCGATAGAAACAGACAAAACAGTACGTTTTACAATGCCTTGGAGCCGGCGGAATCACAGGGTTACTGACACTTTTTGCAATTGCGTTGAAGGCAGAACCACAGGGTTACAGACACATTTTTAACACTAATGATTAACACGTAACATGATTCAAACCCACAAGTTAGTTTTTCCAGGTATTAAAAGCAACTACAGAAGCATTTGGCCTTTCAAATATGGTTTGTTCGACAAATACCCTCCTATTTTCACGACTTGTGAAAATTTAGCTTAATCCACTTTTTCTTCCTTTTCATTTACGAAAGTGTTGCTCAAAGGCATTGGACCCCTTGTAACTCATCTCAAACTGCTTTTACTATCACTAACAAGCAACACAAGACTAAAACTCTCTATCTTGGATACTCTGCTCTTTCAAATCTAAAAATAGAAAGACATAAAGAAGAATATTTAAACCACCTTTCTCCCTAACATTTAATCTGTCAACACTAAACTGCAGTGGCGTTGATCACAAGTCGAGTAATAATAAAGTGGATGACGCAGTGGGGCGTAAAATCTTTTTGAAAGGTAGACGTTGATTCGATTTTGAAGGGTTTTTATAGGAAGTAGATTAAGGCTTTGGTTTTGACCTTTTATTCCTTGCTATCGACATTTTGAAATAATCCATAAATTACCAACTAATTTTTCTAAACTGGGCTGAAGCAGTTGTGGTTCAATGAACTAAATTTTGCAGTTCGAGGTTGACGGACAAGTTGTTTTTCCAGTACTTTTAAAAGAGTTATGAAGAAAGCCGTGTGTATTTTTGCAATTAATCATACAAATTAATGGGTGATCAAAGCGTATTTTTACCACTTTCACCAGATATAAGTCGTTCATATTATGTCATCAGAGATACAATGCCAAAATATAAGCTGCATGGGAAACCTTTGCTAAAAGAACAGTGCTTTCCATAGTCAAGATAACTTTTTTGCTTTGTTAAGAAGAACACAAAACTAACGATATAAGGCTAAATTTTTGGTACCGCTTATAAAAAAATAAGGGAAAAATGTGTTTGGCAAATAAGCATACGACGGTCTTATCCGCTTTCCCCTTGCCACATCGATGTCTGTAACCCATATGTTATTACATCTATGCACTACCTGGATTAGAAAGCACTTTAGTTTCTGACATGCGTGTGTAGGCCATGGCATCCACTGCTTCGGGCTTGTCTCACTTTTCCGTCACAAACNGAATGCNGTTGGAACATGAGCCACGAAAATTGTATTGTTTGTAGTAAACTTTTCATTGCATTACCGACCATTAATCAACTCATGTGAAAGGAACATAGTATTGGACAGCGTGTAGACTATACTTCGGGATAGCAACTGGTGATCTGAATACGTCCTGGACACCACATGCAGTTTTTTCCAGCTGTTGATCTAATCTTGTAGGATGGTTGAGTGGTTCTGGAAGAGTTTTGTTATTTGCATAATAAAAGGGAATTTTTGTTTGTCATCAAATAGGCGCAGTGGTGGAGTCTTAAAGCTTTTGTGCTCACATCTGATATTTTTCAAGAAAATCTTGACGACTTTAGTGCAGAATATAGTGAAATGTTTCACCAAGATTTGAGCCAATGGAAAGGCGATTTGAAGCCCACTAGGACAGTGCAATTGTGGATGACTACATTTGGCCTTTGATAAGACAAGATAAGACTAGTTATAAAATTAAAGCTCGTTCAGCAGTACATTGGTAAAAGTGTGAATATATCAAAAGATAACGGTGATTCGCAAAAACTAAACTAATTTTGAAATGAGCGTCCAGAAACAAATACAAGCGCACTTTTATGGATTTACGTTCCTAGTTCATGGCCAGAAAATTAGACAAAAAAATAGCCAAAATGCTTTACCAAGTGCAACATACAAATACACATTCTCCTACGAAAAATTTGTGAAGCCTATGCAGCAGTCATGGACCTAGGAGACAGCAAAATCTATGAAAACCAGACGAATCAGGACAGTTTTTATCACTGTTGAGGACAAGGAAATATGTTTTTCATGGAAAAAACAGGGCTGTTTTCAGTGCTCAAGAGTAATTTAAAGACAGACTTATAATATCAGTGAGGCACTGGCGTTGTTATCAATATTGGTATTTCTGAAAATATTGATGATATTTTCTTTGCTGTTCGCTTAATTTTAGGGAAAATTTACTGAAATTTTGTTAAATTTCGTAGCAATGCTTTGCACAAAAAAACGTGTTGAAAAAGCAAGGCAGTGACAACTTTTATTGGGAAAAAAAGTTTTCGCTCCCACTCTGGAAAAGCCTCCCGCACGTCATACACGCTACACTCATATTTCTGCCTTTGTACTGTTTTCTCGGATCCCAGCTGATTGCAAACGTATGGTGCTTGAGTTTGCCAGTTAATATAGCGATCATGGACTGTGGAAAGTGTTTTTGAGGTAACTCAACTCTTTAATAGTCAAAGTGAACTGAAGGCATTTTTAAAAATAGTCGAGTCTGTCGAAAGCTTTGCCATATAGAGTTGCTGGAGCCTTTCCGCAGAACTTCTATTGCAAATTTGTTAGGATCAGTCTAAGTAATTTCAAGTTCGGTCATATTTTCAGCCAAAAATAGTTATTACCCCCATCAAGCACTCAGCATCCCATATAAATTAATTGCGTTCATGGGCGCAATTTAGTTGTAAAATGTGGGGGGGACAACTTGGTGTGAAACCAATATAGTCATCGGGTCGATGCAGAAGTGACGTTTTATATATACAGATTCCCAATCTTATTTCTAGAGGTGTTTTCACAGCAATACCAATCACGCTTTGTTTTGTCCTTGCAGATGATTAAATATTAATATACTTAAATTTGTTGCTGGACACGGTACTGTAGTTCAGCCTGCTTCCATTA
>JGI24158J21664_10008335_pt1 | contig 13779 bp, 12 predicted proteins | sample Ectturendosymbi3_FD_21664 | JGI IMG/M metagenome (IMG submission 21664) | reverse complement strand
CGTCACGCAATACGTCGTAGGAGCCCTACAGTGAAATTTAACCCAGGCCCTCTACCCTTTAATCCGGCTTAGTGTGTGTCAGGGTTTCTCCACCTGTGTTGTTGGTTTAAAGGGGTATGGCAACTATTTTCGAATGTTTGTAATATTTCTTTAACGACAATTTTGGTACATGTTGTAGCCTGACTGGTGCAGTTTCGTTGCATTACGTCGAGGTTTCAAAGAAACAGAGCGATTCTTTGTTGTCCTTCTGAGGTTCTGAAAATATCCAAGCCCACTTTTCCTCTTAGGATATGCTTTGAAACTCTCAGAAGACACCCACTTTGAAATGTAAGAGTGTTGAAACTCACTGTGAATCACCTGGAATCCATTGACATACTTGCAAAAGTGAACACAAAAAGTCAAACTCAGAAACACATTTGTACACAGAGTAGTACCAAGGAAGTGTTGCTAATTACGATGAACCATAAACCCTGGATTCACTAATGGATTATATAGCTAAAAACACATTAGAATCGCTTATAATGAGGTCGGTTGCTTTACATAATTGTGATAAAATTTTTATGAAAATAATTAGCATGAAATGTTTGCTTCATTTTCGTTTTTACTTACCACCGACTGGCTATGCAACCTAGTCTGAAATCTGGTGTATCAAATCTGTGCTGACAAAAATCGTTGTCTTTTCACGGGCGAGACCCAATTATGTTTTAACTTGTGGCGTCCTGGTAATGTCTTTAAGTCTACGCGCTTTTTCTAAAAACAAACCAGATTTCGAAAATTTTTGCTGAGCTTGGGAAGGGTTAATAATATTATACCAAATAAAGCTTGTAAAAGAGAAATGCTGTTAATTTTCACAATATTTCCATTTGTAGGACAAACTTCTTTTTTCGAATGTTGGAAGAATTTCAAAATTTGCAAAACCCTCACTAACTTTGTTTCGGAAGTTATTTGTATAAAAGAAGTAAAAAGCCAAACCAACTCATTTTTTAAATTTTTAGTATCATAATGATCAAACTCATGTACTGCAAATTTTTTGATTAATTTCATATAATGCAAAATGAAAAGGTTATCATTTATGTAACGCAACATAAAAAAAATAAGAAATTTGTAGCATGCTACATAGATATGTAGAATGAAGCTTTCAAATTTATTAAAGTTGCAGCAAATGTCTATCTAGTATTTATTACCTTTGTTTTCAACAGAAACAGTTTTCATTGCTTCCTCGAAATGCACAACCTATAAAATAGAAAACAGGTTCGGTCAAAATGAATGGGTGTAGGTGAGTATGGGAAATTTTAGAAATTTCATCCTTTATGATCAACAATTGCGGAAAAAAATAATTTTGTCAGATAAATTTCAACATGCGTCGTAAAGTAATTCTCCGAATGAAAACAAACTGCAACGAGCTATTTGAAATGCTCAAATGCAACTCATTGTAGTTTCTTTGTCTATAAATACATACTGCTTACGAACCTTTATCATGAGCAGAATTGTTCCACATGTAGCAAAAATACTCAGAACAGAGCACAACACAATCCAAGCCAATTTGAAAATACTCTGTTTTCCTGAAAACGTACTTCTGAAGCTTCTGAAAACTGAGAATTTTTGGTTAAATATCTGAAAAAGCCCTGTGTGCATCAAAAAACGAAAATCTTGTTGACATGAATGCACTTTATGACACTAGTGTAAATATTACAAAAATTTTTAACAATTGACACAATTTATCCTCATTATTTGGTTTCTACCAATTACTTCCGTGCGAATTTGGCGGTTGTGTTTACTGTGACGCCAGCATATTCTTGGTTAAATTTCACTTTGTTATAAGCAGTGCTTGTTTAAACAAGCGGGCAATCCATTCCTTTATATCAGGAGTTCCAAACTTTTTTCTCCTAGGGCCACATATGCTATTGCGTGATAGTTCGAGGGCCGGACGTCTTACGTAATGTCACTGTTTCGTGGTAGATTGTATTTCACCAAATCAACAAATTTTTCGTTAATGTATTATTTTTTTTATCATTGACAAAATGCCTTCGCGGGCCGGATGAAACGACTTTGCGGGCCGCATTTGGTCCGAGTGCCGGAGCTTGGAGACCCCTGCTTTATATGAAATCCAAGCACCCAGTGCTTNNATGTAAATCATTNCAAATTTGGCAGAAAACACAAACCAACCGTGCTTGGGTTTTGTTGCTGGATCATGAAAATGTAGAGGATGATTCGTTTGAACGTTTTGTTCTTTTGGATTTTCTTGCATTTTTTCACAAGCTGCAGTTTTCTGAAATGAAAGTTCTGTAAAAATGAAAGATTGTTTTAACACGCTTTTGATCAATTTCGTTCTGTCAAGATAACGATAGTTAGATACAGTGGCGTACGCAGAATATTTCCGAGGAGGAGGCAAGATTTAGTCACAATCGTGTGACGTCACAAATCAACATTTCTGAAAATGCCGAAAGCACAACCATTGTAGGGGGGTCAAGTGGCATGTCCCCGGGAAAATTTTGCAAAATTACACCTACAAATACGAATATTTGTGTATTCTGGAAGCAAGTTTTAGTATAATGCTTTTACGAGACTTAGCCAGTGTGACAGAAAAGTGAACTTTTGTTGTCTGAGGCTCATGCAATAAACCTATATGCGTGCTTGGATGTTATAAGTTTTAGACATGCATCGCTTGTTGAAGACGCTTAATGAAGTTTGTCGACTCAAATCTCACGCCAGCCGAAGCTTTTTTCTGGTGTTCATTGTTACCTGTGATAAGTTACTTAACAGCCACGGGTGAAGCAATTTTTTCAGTGAAAGAATACAATCGTAAAATGAAAATCAAGCAGAGGAAGCGCACAGTAGTTATAAAAAAATTTAGCGTAGTGCGTATATCACTGACCAAAAAACAAAGTCGGTTTATTTTAAATTGGGGTCCTTTCACCCCTTAGTTACGCTACTGCCGAATACTGTTTATACATTTTTTATTTTTAGGGTCTGATGGAGGACCATTGCACAGTGCCCTCCCTCCATACGCTAGTGGTTAGATAGAAAAATGATAAAGAAGCCAAAAAAGTTTTGTTTTTGTTGGCATTGATTACCCTGTTTCCCTCTTCTCATTGTAGCAGCGCGGTGGCTGCTACATGTGGCGCGCTAGGTATAACATTCCCAACGGCACGAAAGCGACTGGGAGCTCTCTTTAGCCATGTATGTATCCTCGTCTTCTTTCGTGTGTTTATGTTTTTCTCTTTGCTACGATGCATGTTTGAAGTCTAGCATTTTGCGGGTGGGAGTGAAGACGTTACACAATACAATATAGTGCTTTAGCGTGCCGGCTAAGCCTCTGCATCGTGGAGTGCCGTGAAAATTTTGTAAAATTTAACGGGAAGCGCATGCATTGCTTCGTAGAAAGTTTTCATAGAACCGCTGGAAGTTTGAAGATTAGAAAAGTGTCTAAAATGTATTTATGCTGTTTCTGCCACCAGTTGTGAAAAAAATGGTGAACCTTTGTGGAAATGGTTATCTTCAACTGGCAAAATGGGCATTTGCTCTCCCTGAAAATTGGGACGAAGAACCAAAATGTTCTAGAAAACATGAAATCCGCAGCTCAACTTCCAATGATTGATTTACTTCTTGCAATAGGTTTATTTGCCTGTATAACATTCACACTGCACAAGATCCAGGATCACTGTTGTGGTGCCATGCCATAGTGAGCTCGCAGTTCACTCATGCCCGCTCCTTCGCCTGCTGAAGCAGGTTGCGAAACTCGCGAGCGACTTGTTATACATTGGTCTTCGTAATGCAACAGAAACATGGCAACAATTCCAACCAGTCTTCAAAGGTTCACTTAAATTATGGTATCAGACGTTTTGATGCATGTGACTGTTGAACGCATACATCCTAGCAAGTAATGCAGCGAGACAGTGCCTGCTGCTAGCGATTCGCTACGTATTTTTGTACTGTGTGAAAATACTCGCAAGTAAATCTGCAGCAATGCTTCCATCAAACGATTGAAACATCCATTGCTAGTGCACGACTGAGTGTGACCAATGTGCCTGAGTGAACAGCTTCAAGCAAACTGCACTGATGCAGACTTCTGTTCAAACAGTATAAAACTATGTGGCTTATTATCCATGTTGGCTTGTGGGAATACGTCTTCATCGTTAAGGATTAGTCTGAACTTCTGAGTGAGCAAGTGCGAAGCTGTATTTGTTGTGGCGACTTTTCATATTTCATCTGTTAACTTTTTTAAAACCTGGACGGTGTTCTACAGTAACTTTAGAAAGTTGTCAATTAGTCGTTGCAAACTTACATGTCTACTTCTCAATGCTTGAAACAGTTTCGCGAGAGTGTCTGACTTTCCTCTTTTTACCGCTAATGTTGATCTGGTGGTCTGGCCGTTGATTCTACTTAAATTATGACTTATTTGCAGAAAGTGCTCAACAATGGATATAAAAAATTTATGAAAAGAAAAGCATTCCATATAGCCAAAGTGTAAAAAACATTTCAGACTAAAGATTGAGAAGTGAGGTTCAACTTGCACCGACTGACGTGAACACCACAAACGTAGTTATGGATATTTCAAGTTCAATTCAGACGCAGTTGTCTGCAATAGATTACACAAAAATTCAGAAAATTCTGTAAAGGACGACAGAAAGTACACCCTTTTTGGAAACGTGATACCTACAACTGACTACGATTTCAAAAAGGTTGCGAATGGAGTATATGCTTTCATGGGCAATTCCTTTTACGGTGTAGAAAGGGTAAAGCGTTTCGTGAACTTTCATTTGCAATGTATCGTCAAAAACCAGAAAAGGATAAGCAAAATATCGAGAGTGTTTCCCTTATTGGGGAACTTTGTGCAGACGCCCATGTTTACGTGTGGAACGTTTAGCAATATAACCAGTTGTATCATTTACATGAATACTGGTGTAGTCTGGTATCCAAACGTATAGGATCTCGTGTCCTATGGTAAAAATATCATGGTTTAGCAGAATAATCGTACCTACTAGAGCATACTTGTTTCAAGCGTTTGACCTTCGTGACCCTTACAACATTTTGAGAAACCGCATACATTTTGTCTGAATGCCACGATGGTCATAAAACGAGGTATTACTGTATTCCAGGTGGCCACACATCAACGTTTACCGGTATTTTGAGAGATTTTCGGAACATTTGGTTGACTGTTTCAGTCCTTCAAAACGCCATAAAAACACTGCACCAGACAATGAGACCACCAACAATTCCTTTCAACAGTTTGAACAGAAGAGAAACTATCAGTTAAAATATCAGCACAACGCACATGGTAAGTTAATATTCAGTATGAAGCGCTGAAAAGTGTGTAAAATTCTGAGCTGTGAATGCATGATTTGTGGTTTGTTTTGATTGCTCTTTTAATAATAAAAGATCCCACTCTCTGTTCTTTCGTTTTCATTTCGGTCCATCAGTATACACGTGACGTCAGGAGGTGCAGTTTGTTTCATGAGGTTCAGGTTTTCCCCAGTTGAAAAATATTAATAGTCAATGTTTGCCTGTGTTCTACGAAGGGACGTTGTTGATATATATATAATATTGACCTGCAGTGTGTTCTGTGGATTACAAAGTTTGGTGAACATGTTGAAACTCTGACATTTTGGAGTATCTGAGTTAGTGTCCGAAATTAGTGACAAGTGGAAAGAGTTAGTAAGTGTGTTTTTTATTTGAGGCAGAGCAAAGTTTGATGTGTAGTGGCAATTCACCGCAAAAGTGTAGAAGGTACAATTAGGTGGTACTTCGCACTGCCCCGTACCTAAACGTAGAACTTCAAAGTGAAATGTATGGGTTCGGTGTGAATCAGTAACAGAAGAATAGAAATGGGATTCCATCCCCCTGATTGTTGCCGCGAATAGTAACCGTTGCGATTTTCAGGAATTTTGCCTTTTCCAGTATGGTAAACCTAGCCTATCACCTCTAGAAGAAAAAGTCAAAACAGAAAATTTGAAAATTTACTCCAATACAAATCATTACCAAAGCAAAAAGGATCATTTGATTGATGGTTTTAAGTTCCTGAGCATGATTTTCAACACACATTTCTGACTGTTGAAATAGATGTCGACAGAAGCGCAAGTGCGTTTCCACGAACTCTTAGTTTCGTTGGCATCTTTACGTGAAGCGCTAACGTTTACAAAATGCTTTTCAGTCCAAATTTTCCAGCAAGGCCATCAAAGTCATTAGGAAGAAATGTAAGGATCTGATGCAAAATAAAGTGAAGTCATTCTGAAGACAAATGGGTTTCCTCTCTGAAGTCCAACAAAATTACTTAAAGTACATTACTTACTCGATAGTCAGTTGAGGCCTCTTCCAAACTTTTTACATTATGAGTAGATAAATTCCATGACCTCTCATTGCATCAAACTACTTATAAACCATTTTGATGACTATTCATTCAGTTCTATTCATTCTTATTCCACACGACTATCAATCCACTCTGAGCAATCTCTTTACCTGGAGTTATCTCATCTACGTTCCCTTGCATTCGTTGGTCCTAAAATACCGTTTTCAATGCCAGTCGTCTGAAACCTTTACCATCAAAAGACGATTTACCAAACACCTACTGTACTATATGAACAAAAATAATATTTAAGTGTTTAATAAATATTTCATTCCATGAAGAACATCATTTTGCTTCTACCGATGTTAGTAATGTGAAAATTCTAAGCTGTTTCTTCATGATTTTTATGTTTTTGTTTATTGCGTTTTCATATGTACATGCAAATTTCAAGGAAGAATTACACCCCGTGGATTTCTTTAATTCACAGATTAATTTTGGTTTCTGGAGTTTTTAATATTTTCCACACCAAATTTTCTCAATGAGACTGGATCCGCACCCTTGTGTGCATAGGCACACTGTTTTTGTTTTCATCAATATCTTTTCCTCATAGTGTTCTCTGCTTGTTTTTTTCTGGTTGGGTGTATTTTCATCTTCAACTGTTGTTTTTTTGTGGTTCTCAATACGTTTCAAACGGCGTTAGTTTACTGGATGACCTACACGGTCTATCAACAACATTTTGTAACATTGTGACAATCTTCGTTTACATTTATCAGTTTTTGAACTTTTTTGCTTTTGTTTATTCTAATTTCCAATGACAAATGATTGCTTTTGTTGCATTGTTTTATTTTGACTAAAACGCATCACTGGAAACAAAGAATCAATCAAACCAAGAAACACCACTGACTGCTGCCGTTGTTGCAAAAAATGCCAAGACAAGTTTTCCTCGAAACAAAAATGTCTGACTCCGTTCATTGCCTCGCGTGTCTGTTGCAGTCATAGGTGTAGGAACAAACTAAATTTTGGGGGAGCAAAGGATTTTTGCTCGAACTTCCCCAAGCTTTCTCGGAAGAGTTGTTGTGCGACTTTTTTCTACAAAATTTCTCCCACAAAAATCACTGAGACCTTTTTGTGTTGCGGCCGCCGAAAAAGGTCTTTCTTTGTTTCCTGCAAACGTTGGGTGTCGTTTTCAGGGATTTTGCCTAAACATTTGCGAATTTTTACCGGGATTTCAGGTGATTGGCCCAAATTTTCGGGGATTTGCTCGGATTTTCAAAAAATGAAAACTTTCGGAGCTGCGCTTGCACCCCCACCCCTTACACCACTGGTTCTAGTGGAGTGCGACCTGCAGCTTTTTGTGCTTGCAACTCACGCAAGTATACAAACACAGAAATTAAATTTGTTTATTAAAGGACAAGTGGGAAGTTGCGTAATATGAATTTGATGTAAGTAGTTAATCGCTTCGAACTCAGACCGGGTTTCGCTTATCAGTGTAACAAGAAGTTTGAGCGAACGTTACGTCTGGCGTCTCGGTTATGCTTGAATAGTAGTAGTACTATCGTATGACACCCGTGAGACATTAACGTCAGTGCCCTTCAACCAAGTTTAAAAATCTTCACCACATTCTTGGATCGTGTGGTAGCCACCGCGTATGTGAGTGAAAGAGCAGGTCAGAACAAGGTGATCAACTGCTTGCTTCGGTGCACCGCAGTATGGGCACCTTGGGTTTTGGCTTACTCCCAATCGATGGAGTGTTTGGGAAGTCTTGGCGTGCTTTGCTCTTAGTCGGTTGGCTGCTACCCAGTAGCGTCTGGTTCCAGAGTGGAACCCTGGAAGAGGTACTGCAGGATGTTCACTGACGTCTCCACCGGTTGGTGATTTGCTGTTCCTGTATTCCAGCCACGAGGAACTAATGTCGAATTGTTTTTCAGCTTGAATGCAAGCTACAGTTGTATGTGCTTTTGTTCTTCCCAAATGTACACACGTAGATATGCAATTATTTTTTTTGAGAGATAGCCGAACTGTTGTGTAGTACCAGCTTGAAATAAATAAATTGGTGATCACTCCGCTTTCAGTCATATCTTCGTGCACACAGTACATTCGACAAAATGTTAGTTGATGCAGGTTTTTTCAAGGTGTTCTACGGACCCGATTCGGGTCGCATTGATACAGTGGTTGATTATAACGGCCTTGCGTCTTAAGTCTGGTTGAATGCAACCCGTAATTGGTTCGAAGCAAGAACACCGATTGCTCTCATTTTAGCCCTGGTTTCACGTACTGTATCAATGCGAAAAAGAGTGAAGAATGATCGAACAATGTTCGAACAAAAGCAGTTTACAGCAGGGGTCAGCAAACACCGGGCAGCAGCCTGCTCCAGTCTGTGACAAAATTGTTACCGGGCCGTGCGAAACCAAGGCCAAATTGGTCCAAAAGTGACTGGAACGGCATAAGAACACATTTCGGGTGTCATTGACTAATATACTCCTTGCAGGTCGGAGTATCTTATTGCAGCAAAGCAAGCCCAGATCTCTCACTGATTTAGTGCCATATTGAGTTGCGAGTTGTAACAAGTTTGCATGTGGCATACATTCATTATTTTATTGAGGGCCAGTACTCAAAAATGCCAGGCTGAAACCAGTCCGTAGTGTGAAAAAGTTTGCCGACCTCTGGATGACTTTAGAATGTTAGAAAGCTGAAAAGTACATTGTTGGCGTCACTACCCGCTCATTGTTTCACGCGCTAGTTTGTGAACGTAACAGTACGATCCGTTCGTATATGAGAGCAGAACTTCTTAGCATTTATCAGACATAGTAACCAGTTGCATGTGTTGTGTCTTTGTAATAAACCTAGCGAAAGGTATTTGGCGTTAGTGACACGCAAACGTTACCTAAAGGCGAATGCTTACGCTAACCTTAAGAAATATATGTCATATCACCATATATAGATCATATTGGAGTCTACTAGTCTGTAGACAATTGTAAACACTCAATTTAATCAAAGAACTGCATAGCCTACATGATATTTCATTGTATAAACTTATGTTGAATTTAAGGCTTTCTCACATGACATCTGAAAAAAGTTCGGAATTCATCATTGCCTCCATTACCATCAGAAAACTGTTCAAGGGCGTTAAATAGCTGATGTCTGCAACATATTTCAAGCTCAACGAGATGGTAAATATCGTTCCGAACTTAAAATTGCTTCTCTGAATCGGTTGGTTCAGGCTAAGCTAAGGTGTGCGACATGCGTGAAAGTTTCGTCATAACAGAACAAACGATGTCTCAAGCTATCTTCAACCTGGGTAAGTCACAGTTTAAATCGATTTTGAGCTTGAGCAGTAGCCATTATATGCGACGTAACAAAAGTTTTTCCACATCATATTGCTCTACCTGCAATTTCCGACTACTACCTACTATTGCAACCTCTCCGTTGGCGTTGCGTTGAATGTGTGATTCACCACGAACGGATGTGCGCGAAGAATAACATCCATATTATATATGTGGCGTGAACAAGCAATAATAGAGTGATCGTCGCGTGTCGTCTCTGCTGATACTAACGTGTGAACGATTGAACGTAACAACTAGCGTACGCAAAGAGTGATCACGGCCGCAATACCTATTGTTGCTTGCTGCCGCAGTGTTAAGCTTTGCGCACTTGCCGCCCGAGCTTTCCAATCGCAACTATTTTCCTCCATACTGCCTACATTCCTATACACCTTACTCTTCTCTTCTGTGTACTTTCAACTACTGCCTAATTTCAACATCGACGTTTGAGATTGCAATTTATTGTCTTGAAGGAATTTTCACCTACTTCAAAATTTACTTAGTTTTTTCTACCAGAAAGCTACTAAAAAAATTTTTGCTTTTGGCTAAATTTCGTTGAAGGTCAAAGTATGCAACTTAGCAGGAATACATGTAGGTTCTTGCACTTCATCATATCATAGGGCTGCGAGACGTCTCATGCGGTTAGGCCGATCCTCACAGCATTTTTAGTTTATGGGTTCATTTCGGCAGCAGCATTATAATCATTCAACACCTCAATGGGTAATCGTTCTCTACTTCGACCTGGTCAAATCACTCCGGTTGTTTCAAAGTAGTCAAAGGAACTCATCAAAGCGAGCATCTTTCTGAAGAACTTCCTGACACAGATCATTGCAGACCTGCCGCACGTCATTGTAGGAATGAAGCAAGCGCAACCAGTCTTATACGAAGCTTGACATCGACGTTGAGTAAAGTCGCTTCTTGAATCCAAAGTCATTGCACTTCGTGTACCAATAATTGCGAGTAGTGATTGCAGGAGCCATGAAGCAGCACACAGGAAATAGCTCGCCTAAATTTTTAATCAAAGGTGTGCAAGATTTTCTCAGGACTGGCACAGGTCATTGTATGGTTTGCCACGGTATGAAAAAGCCTGGGCTACATAGTTATTATTTGTTTAAGAGTGCATGAGGCACCCTTATTACATAAATCTTAGAAGCATAAAAAGTGCCACCAACGAACTACGAGGAACGTAACGCAAGTGTTGAACAAGGAAACGCTGTCCAAATACAGTACAAAAAGATTGAGGATTTGGTACTCTGCTGCCATCTGAAATTGCCTGTAAGGATGATTGGTTTCCTCTCCGATAGACACAATGCGCTCAGTTCAACCTGTCTCATTACAGTCTGAATACTAGAACAGTGAATCGCGTATCAGGAACATCAGCCACGGCACTTGCCAGAATATTGTGCGCGGCAACGCCTGGTTCGAATACCCAGGGTCTCGCGCTTGACTAACACTTCTTAATTGTTTTCCTGCGTTCTAAGGCCAGGGTCGGATAATTAACTTTGCTCGGGGTCTACTTTGAGAAGGCCGAGTTCAGCGGAGAGCGGTGCGTTCTTACTGAAGTAAAAGCAAGTCTCGGTTTAGTTAGACTCAGCACTAACATCTACTGTGATAAGTTTGAGGAAATTTCAGATTTGAAAATTTTCTTGCACGTTTCTGCGGGCCACTGAAAACGCTGTGGCGGGCCACGTTTGGGCCGCGGACCTTGATTTGCCCACCTTAGTTGTAGGCTATACTTACGTGTCAAAATTTTAAAGAGTTTTGTGTTTACTGCGTTTCGTAGGTAGGCTAAGAAAGTGGCAACTTTGGCATTTATCCTTTTTGAGTGAGCGAAAGGTGTGGAGCCGAAAAACACCACACTTTAGCACTGATAAACTAGATTTAAATTGGTGCATCCAGTTAGCAAGAACAAGGGACGCCTGTTCCAAAATGTAGATCAGCTATGTCCAACGGAATACCATTGCTGTGCCAAATGTTAAGTTAGTCTCTTTAAATTAGGACCGCCCATTGAATCACCTGCCTCGTTCTCAGTAAATTAAATTTTAGTTCAAGCTGCTGCAAACGTTCAAATCCTACCAGTAATGATAGCGACGTTTTGGCACCTCTAATCACGTCATAGCAGTGATGTCACAGGCGTGTTTAAAGTTCCAGTGGCCCCACAAGGTAGAACTCAGTTTAGTCTAAATCTTGCAAATGGTGTAGAGTTCAAAAATCAGAAATGAGTTTTGCACCTCAGTAGATACACACCAAACTTGCCAGTATGCAATCCTGATGCGACAGAATGGCCCTCACGAACACTGCATCCAAAGTCAAATTTAAGATTGTCAAAATAAGGAAAAGTTGTGATTAGTATTGTAACCACAACAACGAAATCAACTTGGCTGCACATGAACCTTGACTGGGCCATGGGTAGCTGATCTAGGCCAACTATAACAAAGCAGAAAAAGTTTGCTGTAATGGACGTTTGTATTTCAGCCATATAGTTAGTTCATCTTTTAACACCTTTGCATGACTGCTGTGGCGAAAGCGACAGATGTGAGGTGATCATCCTTGCTTTTATTTATTTCAGTACTGGAAAACATGCCCAGGATTATTTTACAACAAAACCAGTTGTTTCATCACAGTATCATTGGTGTCATTTCGCACGTCTGAATTCCTTGTTCTTGTTCTGATACCCCGTTGTCAATTAAAGACTAAAACATGCCTGAACTTGCTTTATATTTTTATCAGTGAATGCAGCTGCATGGTAATTCACCAACTGGCAGGGCTAAACTTAATCAAAGAGAAAGCTGCGTGATATCAAGTCCAGTGGCGTATCTATCCAAAATGGCATCCATGGAAATGTTTAAATGTGCGCCCTATTAATAATTTAAATATTAGATATGGACACAATTTTTTCGGAAGATAAGCTATGAACCAGGTGAATATTTTGAAACAGAAAATGTATGTTTATTTTTGCTTTCAACGTTGCAGCTAATAAACTGGTAAATTGTCCATAATGACCAGAACATGCTGTCATNCTTACTTAATTTTGTTATAAAGATTATAAAATTCAAGTNCTGTCTGTACAGAAGTAACAAAAATCAGCACGGATTGATGTTATTTAATGGAAATAGATCTCGCCATACGGCATCTTCAGTCCATGTAAAAACGTAAAAACGGGTGGAAGTACGCAAAGCAGTGATTATTACGAAACAAAGACAATGGTTGCGTGAAAAACATATTGAGCTAGCGTTGACAGTACCGTAAATAAGCATGTAGAGTAAGCACAAACAAGTTTATAAAACATTCAGATAAAAACAAAGATTATAAAACATTCAAATAAAAACGATGCATAATTTTATATTGTATTGGTTGACCAAATTGCAAATCTCACAAAAATCACATGACATATTGCAACTACGAACGACAATTCTTTTGAACCGAACCACATTTAATTTGGATGGTACGAAAGTTACGCATACAAGAGAAACACGATGTTTGAACGTGCCACAGCCAAACCACTTGACAGAAAAGCTAGCTCATCTTTTCGCTCATGAGCAATGCCCCCTCTAAGTAGGCCCGTAACCAGCTTGGGACACCAAGGAGAAAGAAGAGTTTTCTGAGAACGGCCCATTTTTTTACACTATGTCCAAACAGTTTTTCCAGGAGGGGGGAATTTTCTGGCCGACTTCGCACCCCTGGTTACGGCCTTGCTTCTGTGGTGCGCAAAATGCGCAGTTCCACCAGACAACGTGGGCAGTGAAATCGCAATCTCGCGAACTTATTTGAAAATTGATATTGTATATAGATCGCATAGCCCTTTTAAAGCTTGGAACGCTCCACTGTTTGTGTGTCTACATGGGTTGCCTAACTGCATGCGCTTAGTGCGCAACAAAGCAAAATATTTGCTCGGTGTAGAATTTTCTTAGCGGGAACAGTGTTCACGAGTTAACACTTTTTGCTCAACTGGTACGGCAACAACACTAACTGCTGATGTTTCAAGGAGTAATTGTGATTCTCTTCTTCAATCTATGAACTGGGGCATTCTGTTTAGCCAGAGGTCTTAAACTTTTTCAGGCTGGCCCCATTTCGCTTTAGTCATTGATAGTCGTGCCCAGTGGTGGGTTTAAGGTTGGGGGGGCCCGAGGCAAGACTAAAAAGGGGGCCCCTCTGATGACGTCATCATACTCAGCC
>JGI24158J21664_10008334_pt1 | contig 13779 bp, 10 predicted proteins | sample Ectturendosymbi3_FD_21664 | JGI IMG/M metagenome (IMG submission 21664) | reverse complement strand
AGAAACGAGTTTCTTACTAACAAACGGGATCTCAAAAATATCGAAGGAAGACAGCACGTCTTCGTTTGTGAAGATCTCACATCTCTACGGTACAAGCTACTGAAGTACATGCAAAATCCAGTTCTGATACGTTCATCTCGTGCTACACTCGAAATGGCAATATAAAAGTCAAGCTCAAGACATCTGAAAAATGGGTCACCGTCACTTCACCTGATGATCTCTCCAAATAATACGGAATTGATGTTGATTATAAACAGATAGGCTGTGGAAAAGTACTTAACATCTAACTCTACCGCAAAGATGTACCTTCCGTGAATTCTGAAACAAAACATTAACTGTAAGCGACTGCTTGCACATGAACAACAAACTGCCAGAAGCAAAATGCATACGTAAGTGTGTTAATTTTATATGTTGGAATACTTTTTCTGTTTTGAGTATATGGCTGCTGGCGCAACAGTGCAAAAATATGCTTCCACCTAAATCTAGATGAATGGACTGTAAACATTGCAATGCTCAATTGTTTCCTGAGTGTGAATGCTTAACAAGTAGCAACAACCACTCTGATAGCGATCTACAATTTGCTTTACCAAAAGCACGTTCAAACGCAGGTGCTAAATTGATAAAGCATAGTGCAATAGAAAACTGGTCAATAATTCCTTCAGAAATAAAAAATAAAACGTGTTTAGCACTTTTTTGGAGGAGTATAAGAAATATGTATAAATTGGCTAATAGAAACATACTTTGTGTTCTTATTGATTGGTGTACATAGACCGAGTGGTTTGATTTAAACTGTCAAATCATGAAATGTCTCCGTTAAATATTACATCGTTGGGTTTTTGTTGTGTTCACAAAAATTGGTCGCATCAAACCAGTGTATGAAGTATTGGGATGCCTTAGTCCGCAGACACAAACCAAGAGAATTTCCGTTCCCATGCATGTATTGACAGCAAGTTCTTTTCCGCAAAGCATGTTTGCGCGACTGGTTCTCAACCTGCTTAAATCTCGTGACACCATTACGGTGCTGCAGCGGTCTATAGCTTTTGATGCATTTCCTCTCTTGCATTCACGAATATTTTTGAATGTGTGAAAACAGTAAATGTTTAATTTGACAACTTTAAACCATTTTCTTATGGTGGCTTGGCCTTACCTGCTATGCATTTATTTCAATTTACCGTATAACCGCATTACTCATATTACATTTTATACCCAGAGTAAACGACTTTTACTAGCTATTATACACTGTTCCCATTACACTATGAGCAGCTTCGCCCTTGGAAAGTCTGCAGCCTAGATGACCATTGGTCCTTCGCAGCCTCCCACTCCCTCATGCATTTCATAAATCGATGTACTTGGAAGTCATCGCAGTAGTACATTATAACAATCATGATGACGTCATTCATGTGTGTGTCCCAAAAGCTTGTGTTTCATCAAAGTATATGTATTACCGCCATCAAGCGTATACTCTCTACTTCCGCCATGTATGTATCCTCGTCTTCCTACATGTATTTGTGTATTCCTTGTTACTGCGATGCACGTTTAAAGTCTAGCGCTTTGCGTGTGGGAGTGAAGACGTTACACAATGCAATGCAAATGCACGGCGCCTCAAATCGACACCCATTTGTACTCGTCGCACAACAACTCATCAGTTTATCTGACAATAACAACATACGTGCGGCGCACTGAGCGGATCACTGATGGAATGCGGATTTGACGAACAAACCCACAAGACTCCGCATTTTCATCCCCGACACCGGACCCAACTCCCCGGAATGACCCTCCCAAGAACAGCGTGGGTCCAGCTTAACCGCCTCCGACGTTTCCCGCTCCTGCTTGTACAAATGGAGTATGGGCTCCTCTGCGGCCTGCGAGTGTGGCGCAGAAGAACAAACCGTCGATCATGTTGTCCTCCAATGTCCAATCCATCGACCTCCTCATGGACTGCACGGCCTGACGCTTCTGGACAATGAGACAATCGAATGGCTGCTCAACACCTGCCCCGAGATCTAGTGCGGCCAAGCAGTGGTTTGAACAACTAGCTCAAAAGATGAAGAAGAACGCGTAGCGCAGAGTGAAGAGTGCAGCTAAGGAGTAGATGCTCTTCTGTTTCTTTACTACCACATGAACACAAACGATAAGTGCTTTTGTTCAGGTTTAGGACACTGTGACCCAAGCGCAGACTACAGCGTAACGATATGGCCTACTACGGGGATTGCTGCCATGAAGAGGCCAACAGTTACGCTTTGAGCCACAGTGGAAAGTTTCTAGACGTAATTTAAAGGAAAAAAATTAGCGGAAGATTTGAAAACAATGAGCACTGCATTCCACAAACTAGCAGCTTTTCGAAAAAAAAAGGTTAAAAAGTATATTCTTTTTAGCCAAAGGAATCTGGACATTTGAGCTCTTACGAAGCATGTATGGTGATAATCTTTATACATTTTTGAGATGAGAGGTTGCAGGGTTGGTGACGCCATACCAAACATTATCTTATAGTAGTAAAGTAGAATTTGCTTTTCTCTTCTAGTACTGAGCTTAACAAAAGAAATGTCTTTCAAAACGGCGTCATTGGCTGTGGTCTTCATGCACCCTGAGATCATTTTTGCTGCAGTTGTCTGGGCAGTGTCCAAAAGTAAACCATACGATTGGGAGCAAGTGTCATAAACAACGTTACCATAGTCAAAATTGGAAGAATAAACAAGTGGTAAATCGACAAAAGAGCAAATCTAGGAACCAAATTTGAAATAGATCTAAGACGATTGATGTGTAGCATAGCGCGCTGATGAAGGCTTATAATATGAGAATGTCAAGAGAGACTATTATGGAAGAGCAGGCCGAGATGCTTGTGGCTATCAACTGCTTGGAGCTGCATGTTATTAAAAATCAGAGGAAGGTGTTCACCACGATTACCAGATATAGTTAAAACCTTTGTTTTTTGAGCATTAAAACTAACACCCCAAGTGTCAGACCGCTTTGCCAAAGTTAAGAGATCTTCTGACAAGACTAGGTGCAAGTGACTTGGAACTTGGATGAAAAATACGAAGTTGTATCGTCAGCAAAGAAAGAAATAGATGATTGAATATTGTCAGAAATGTTAATATATATAAGAAAAAGAAGGGGTCCGAGGACTGAGCCTTGGGGTACACTACAATTTGTATAACATATATCAGAGGTGCTCCCATTGCTACGCATCACTTGAGATCTCTTTTCCAAATAAGAAGTAAGTGAAGTTAACAAAGAACTTATAATACCCATTTGTTTGAGATTGAAAAGCAAGTTTGTGTGAACAACCCTATCAAAGGCTTTAGAAATATCAAGAAATACTATACGTGAGGACAGCGTCATATGGGCCAGATATATCTATCCTTATAACCCTATTTCCACACGAAAAAGTGCTTGAAACGCATTAAGTAAGCATGACCACACAGAATAGCAGGCTAACTCAGAAACTCTAGCATAAAAAGTTCGCGCAGCAAAGTATTTGTTGCAAGTCTTTACTTTCTTTATTTCGGGATCGTCGTCGCTCAAAGGTGCTAGAGCAGTTGGCTTTTCTGGCCAATGATCCTCCGATTGCCATAAGGAACCAGGCCCTTCAAGCCAAAGTTTGCGTTAACTACCAGGCATCAAACCTCTGGAAGCAATGTTGGCAGGGTTTATCACTGAATCTACATGCCTCCATTGACAAACCTTAGAAGCACTGTGAATTACTGTTAGACGGTTAGCCACAAACATTAAAACGTCGAGTTGTATTTCTTATCTACTGCAACGCAGTCACTGAGTCGGTCCAAAACGTGATCATGGTGAAATTAATCTCCAGTTCTTGGGTAACAAGTTTTGACAGTCACGCACAACGGCAGCCGACAACTCAAGTCGTGGCACACTAACTGTCTTCAGAGGGGCGACACGGGACTTTCCCTAAGGAAATACAGTGCGGTCTGAAGTCGCACGCAATCCTCAAATAGCAGCACACACCGTAACCGACTCCACTCGCTTCGCTAAAACAGTGCAGTTCCAAACCGATATCCTCCAAGCAGGTGCAGAACCATCGAGGAATGGATATCGTTTGTAGCTTCGGCAGGGTTTGTATCCATTTTAACCATAGCTCTTGCTCGTCGGTAGCCTACTTGCTCGTCATTCCAGCCAAAGTTCATCTGGCACAACCTTCGAAGCAACTGTTTAACAGGCAGTGGCGTAAATAGAGGTTTGAGCCAAGGGGTTAAAGCTTATTTGAAGGGGGCCCATTGGTCACCGTAGAGGGGCCACTAGCCAACACTCAGAAAAAAGTTAAGAAATGATAGTGAATCTGGATGTCGTGGATGTCTATATTAGCTAAAAAACGAAAACACCTCGAAAAACGCAAAAAACAACAACCTAAAATACTAAATATCACAATGTCAAGTAAAGAGGGACCAGTTTTTACATTTAACTTGCCAAGGGGGGCGACTCGCCCCCTTGCCTCCGATCAGTTCCGCCACTGCTGACAGGAAGTATCAACGGTTGTATTCCACCAAACACATCGGAAAGATGACTTGCCTGAGAAAAAAATATCACGTCCGGTGAGCGACATCAATAAATCTCAAAAGTATCTTTGTTCTTGTTCCAGTGAAGACCGAGCGTTTTCGTGACTGGGATGGTGCAGCGCTCCAAATTTGATGTCGACCGATCATCCTCGATCAAAGCACTTAGGGCGTTTCTGCGATGCTGGTAAATTTTATCAGCTTAAAACTACCAGACTTAACGATTTTGCCTCTGTTACCAGATTCACGGCAGCCTTTTCTGAATCAATGGATGTCAAGCAGTCGTTCACATAAAACGCCCTTTGCATGACTGAGACCGCCTCTGAACTTGCTTTGGTGGCGTTGTCTTTCGCCACACGTTTCAAAGCATAACTTGCGCACACTGGGGAATATTTTGCTCCGAATAAATGCACCATCATTTGGCAATCCTGGAGTGGTTGAGATAGATCGCCATCGTGCAAACATAGGAAGCGAAGAGAATTCCAACCTCTTGGATGTAGTCTGACCTGGAAAAATATGCTTGCAATGTCTGCGCCAAATGCCACTCGAGCTTGTCGAAAGCGCAATAAGACACCGAGTAAGATATTGGTTATATCAGGACCTTGCAAAAAGCTTTTGAGAGCGCACATCCATTAAATGCAACTGAAAGAAAAGAAAGAAACAAGAAACACTTGTTTAGGTGTGTCTCATTTTGTATAGCAGTTCGGATTGTGCAGACGCACCCCAAAAGTTTTGATTTGTCGAAAATCTGAACATATTCCCGGAAAATTTGGGCACAGATGTTTCGACACCTTTGTTCTCATTGTGTGATGAATGAGACTGTCGAAATACGTCTGATTTTGAGTTTTTTCTTCAAAAACAAAACAAAGACACATGACGATCTTTTTTCAAAAAAAAGCCTTCATCATTTTTCCGGTTCCTTGCAATCCCTGGTGTCCTTGCAATCCCTGGTGTCCTTGCAATACCTGGTGTCTTTGCAATGATTTGTTTTTCTTGCTGGAATACTAATCATTGGCAAATAAAAGCAACTAAATTCAACTTTGCCCCCTCCCGGCAACTCCTACGCGTGGGAATGAACAAATTTCTTTGAAAATGTGTGGATGTGAGGCACTTTGCTACATGAACGTAATGCAGAGAACTGTCTACGCGAATCTTTTTATAGATATAATTTTTGTGTAAATGTTTATTTACGTAAAACATTTATGATTACTTCTGCAGATTTATGTTTTAAAAAATTGAATTTCGGTAAAACATAAAACTAGCAGCTCGTGTATCATACCCAAGACAGCATGCGATGCAGCTAAGAAACGAATCAAGCTTGAAGTTGTGTTGATGTTTACTGCTGGATCTCTTGATAATACAACAACACCAACACTGAATGAGTTTTTGTGTCAAGCTCATTGAGGANTTGAACTGCCACCCTTGCTTTTGTGTTGCGACGCGTGTGAGAAGAGCGACTGTGTTCTCATGTTTCGCGACATAAAACATTTATCCGCACTGAAACACACTTTGCGAACCGACAAAGAAGAATCTAGATCTTTTGGATTTGATTACCATTGTTCTGAGACGGCCCTTCATTCGTTTCAAACAGTTGCAGTTGTGGGAGGACGTTTTGTTGAATGTAGTGAAGGAACGTACGCGCGTGAGCTGTAGCTGGCAAAGGGCGTATTCAGTTTTGTTCAAGGTTTCTGTAAATTTCATCCGTAGAAGTAGCAAGTGATAAGTGTTTGGAAAAAATGTCCATATTTTCATTTTTCTGCTTATGACAAGATTCTTGCAACGATAAGAAATGAAGAGACACAGTCCTCAAAGTTCGACGCCGTGAGCATGGACATGATTCTTTCCACAAAAGGTAGTTCATGGAACTTCGTTGTCGAAACAACGAAATTGAACAAAAAAGTAACGTGTGAAGCTGTTAAATGATGTGACTGGAGACTCCGTGACAAATTTGTACAAGTACAGTTCTTTTTGGTATAGTTATGCAAGACGTTGCAAAACAATGCAGAAGTCAAGGATTTGCTTTTCAATTTCTTCCGAAAAAAACAAGCACGTGGAACATTATATCATAGTCACGTGGAACGGCACATTATAATAATCAAAGTAAGATGTAGAAGGCAAAAGGTGCTTTTCCGAACTGTTTTCAAAAAGCGTTTTCAAATATTTTGCAAATTGGACATCGACAGTTTCTGCTTGGGATGAACTTTACAGTAACTTTGTCTTTTTAACTTATACTACCGTGCGTTGTTGAACCAAGATTACTTCTGTGTTTTGCAACGCAACCTTTCAACTATCACGTATCTGCACAAACGTTGCAGAGTCCTCAGCAGACAGTGCTGTGTTTCGATTGCATTCCTCGGTGACAGGGTTTGAATAGTGGTCAGTAGCAAAAGAAAAAGCTCGAAAGAAATATTTGTGTTTAAATGTTAGGTACTGTCGAAATACTTCAAAAAGATTTCCTTGAAAAGATTTTATTTGTCTCGACCCCAGTAAATTCCACCCATTTCATATTTTTCTCAGTGTTCCAAAAGATAGTTCCTTTAGTAAATTGTTTGTTTGGTTGTAGAGGGCTTCTTTTCGGTGTACACATACCGATGTTCCACACATTAGTTCGATTTTTTGGGATACATACAGACGCTTGTCAACATCCACATTCTGAGCAACATCCCTATATTGAGCAAAGTTCAATTAATGGTCTTGTTCTGCTAATCCTTAACTTCGCATATGGACATAAAAAACTCGTTAGGTTTGAACCGTTGCAGAAATGAAAGCTTTGAAACCATTGGTTAAATCCGGAGCAAAAGCGGTAGGACGCGTTTCTTAAGTAGGTAACTTTATGTAGAAAAGTCGTCCACGATGTTCAAAACGCTGCGTTTCTTCCAACATTATTTGCAAAAGATGTAAACCTTCGCTCTACGTTCGTGGTAGTGCCGGACATTTACATCACTGCCGGACATTTACATCACTGCCGGACAGTTACATCACTGCCGGACAGTTACATCACTGCCGGACAGTTACATCACTCGTCCAACTTCTGGTCCATCTTGGTGAGTCTGAATCAGATACAAATTTATCGGAAGCATTGTTTCCAGAATTTCGTTCAGAACTAACGCTTTTGATAATAATTTACTACGTCGCAAGTCGATTGTTTGACTTTTACTACGCGTGTGACGGCGCAGCGCGTCACAATGCCCAGAGCGCGCAATCGGGAAGTACATCAAGAATGCGGCGTCACACAAACAACAGAGTGAACCTGGTCCGGCGGGGAATCTCAAATGTTGCTTGCCCGTTGCACTTGCGGACTTGGCGTTCTTTCTGTTGTGCGACCGCATCTCCAATAAGGATCTCCGCAGCAAAACTCGTTAAACCGTGTAACATATCAAGCAAGGCCTTAGGTTTTGTGAACAGCTATGCTAAGTCGAGGGTTTCTTCATTGTAGTTAAATGTCTTGTACGTTGCGATGGAATTGTTATGAATATTTCACTGATTCAACACGAAGAAGTTATAGAGTACTTGGGTCCACAAAGCAAGCTGCTCATCAAGTGGATTGCGCAAATCAACAAATTGAAAGTCCGCTCACAATGACTCCACTGTTTGACTTGTCTGTTATCGCTGCTGCGCAGACAGCACTTGCGAGTATCTTGGTTGAAAACCTGCCACCAGACTCTGCAAACACCGCAGACTTTTGCTGCCTTCAATGACAGGCTCACTATACCTAAGATCTAATTGCCATTTCGGATTTCAGTCTGCAGCTGTATAACCGAAAGTGATTATTTAACCTCTGTCAAAAAGTTAATTCATATTTGAAATTGCATCTACATAAGCGGAATGTGCCAGTGGCCAGGAGAAGGTAGTTACTTTTTCATTGTTTAAGTGTTTGTTTCAGACAAATGTGCCATATCGCAGGGTCAGTGAAAAGAACACAAAGGGACAAAAATACTTAGGCACAGTGCGTCACATGGTATGTGCTGGTTGATTAATACACCACATGGTAGGTGCTGGTTGATACATGCATCAACACTATAGACTTGAGGAACAAACACTGAACCAAGGCTCTGACAGTCATGGGCACAACTTGGTGAGGGACACGGGGGACGTGTCCCCCCGCTTTTCCAGACGTTGGTGATATAATATGTCATGCACCCACACATTTTTCTCTAGGTTTTGTATTTGGAGAGGTTTTAAAAATAGAAGTGACTTTTATCACGTTTAGTGTGAAGAGCTTTTCATGTTGGATGTTGCACATAACCAAGTTGATGTTGAAACAGAGTTTGGTATAGTGCCATTGATTCTGATATTTTTATAAATTTTAATTTCGCTAAATTGATTTTTAGCATTTTGCAAGTTTCTAGAGACCGTGAAACTGCTTCTGTCCGAAATTTTTCCCTGTGTTATATACTGTAAGAAAGGTGATTGTCTTGAAACAACGAGAGTTTTTTAACCCATGTGAGAGATGACAATACAACCATGGGTTGTTGCCTGCACAAATGTGACTGGCTTTGCTGTAACATTGCTTGTCACGTATTCAGGAACAGACAGAGTAAAATTCAAAGATGTAAGTTCATAATGTTAGAAACTTACATTTTCAGGAAAATCTCTGCAAAATTTTTGCCGAAGACCAAAAGCAGCGTTATTGTGGAGACGTTGTTTTAGAATGGGCAGTTTCGTAAATGCCTGTTTTCAACCATTAGTAAGCAGGATTTCAATCCAAACGTTGGATAAGTATTGACTTAGCTATATATTGCCCTATAGCTCAAAACTAGGGGTTTCCCTAGAAAGCCCATACATTTAGCCTCATTTCTTGTAAAGTCGCGACAATGGTGACCAGGGCAGGCCTTAAGCCGATGCAACCGATGCAGCTGCATTGGGCCCCGCGCCATGGTGTTTGGGTAGATTGTTCATTTTTGCCAACAGCACGGTCACATTATTCAGAAGACGTTGAAAAGCGTTGATACTGGGAATAACCTACGTATATCATCAGCAACGAGTAAGTAATTCATAAACATATTTCCCACTGCACATCCTACTCTGGCTGTGCCCAGCTGGTCTGTTTTCAGTTAGAGCAGCAAAACGAGTTTATTAGAATCAGAATGAACCGCCGCAGGTGTCATGGATTAAAAAATCTTTGCCTTTTTAAAAATAGTTTGCATTGAAGTAATTCGTCTCGAACTGAAAGTGACCGTACAGGCGGTCGCTTATCGCAACCTGTTTCTTACACTGAGAGAAAAAAGTTATTTCAAGTTCCAGCCCGGTCATGTTTCAGATACCGAAAGGTGTATGCAGCAGGAAATCAGGCATATAGCAATTAAGGCAACATTTATTGTTTGAATATTACTTCTTACTCATTGCAAAGCCTTTGTGTTCTCAATCCGCTTGTGTTACATTTTTTGCTTCAATATATTTTTCTTCTACTACTTACATTCCACTCATCATGGAATGGGATGCAGTTAAATGGTGTTTGCGCTTGGTAAGAGTCCCCCCCTGCATAATACAACAAAACACTTTGTTTTCTGTCCTAAAGTTATATGCAACTTCTTCCAGCTTGCTAGAAATATAAATTCGTTCTTCTCTCTTTACCTTTTTAATCTAACATATTACTTATTTTTCCCTCCAAGTGTCAGTGTAGAAATACTCTTGATGTAAAAGCTAACGAAGGAATCAACAACCTCCCACTTGCCCGTCTTTGTCATCATCGAGATACTTTTCTTATCAAACACGAAATCTCGTCAAAAATGAAGTGTTTGACTGAGAATGGCCACGTGTTAAATAAGAAAGAATTTAGATTATAATTGAAGCAGAAAACAGAGCTTTTGTCATAGAAAAAAATTAGGATAAACTTTGAGAGGACCTCTTACAAGTTAAGCTCCTTTCTGCAAAAACCGCTGTCAAGGCCGGCCTTNAGCCGATGCAACCGATGCAGCTGCATTGGGNCCCGCGNCATNGTGTTTGGGTAGANTGTTCATTTTTGCCAGATACACCTTGCGCTTGAGAATTCAGTAGAAACGCTATATAAATTTCATTGTTAACAAAGAACGCTCTCGTCAGAACTAGCGAATTTGCTCTCCAACGTTAGTAAAGGTGGTCAATTCTCGTATTAGTGCTTTACTGTAGATCTGCGCTCTACCCCGATCGTAACACGGTTGACTAAACACGATGACGTCATAAAGTCACTGCTCAGAGGGGCCCCACGCCTAGGTCTTGCTTTGCTGTTATTCTTGCTTTGCTGTTATTTTGTCACTCTATCAACTACAGCGATAACTTTTGTCACTCTATCAACTACAGCGGTTCAATGGACTACTATAACAAATTGTATGCAATTCAAATTTTTCTGAGCTTGCCATGGTGCAGTACACAAGCTACCCGTGTCCGTGGCAACCAGCTGTAGCAAATATAAAAGTTTCAACAATTTATTGACAGTTTTCAGTTATTCGCTTTCCTTCTATTTATGCTGACCACGTGTTACTACTCCATGTTTGACACTTCGCTTCAACTTGTTTATGAGTCAAGAGTAGGATTATTTCATCAGTTTGCTGGATTTTTGCTTCTTGAGCTTTTCTGTCATAGCTTGGAGTTTCAATTTCTGTTTTCGCAACTTTCATAGATATTGATGCTTTTGCAATGCGACAGCGTTTCCTCAGTGAGTTAATAAACTGCACAATGAATTATTGTTTGCGATTTGTCGATTAAATACATGATTTGGTTTTAATTTAAATGATGAATATTCGGATTTTATTCAGTCTTCTGTTTCGCATTCATGACAATGCGATGTCGACTTTGCAAATGTTTAAGGCTCTGTATGAACTTTAAAGTGTATTATCTGAATGATACCCCTGCGGACGTCTGCGCACCAGGTAACTGCGCACCAGGTAACTCTCCCACCACATCAATTAGATAATGTCTCTTCATCTTGCGGAGTACTGAAAAGTACTCATCGTATGGATACAATATTGGATCTTCTAAAAGTGGTTTATCAAAGATGCATAACATCAAGAATGATAAAAAATGAACCTACATATAATACTTTTACGCGTTTTCTTTACTTTTCCAGGTTGTTATGTCAAAGTTGTTGGCTTTTGAGTAAAAGTCTGTATTTGGTTATCACACGGAAAATATAAAAGATGGTGGAATAACTTAATTTACTGCAAAATGGAAAAGGCTGGATTGGTTCAAGACGATGTTGGAGAGCATGGTGACGTAACACAAAACGATGTGATGAAAGAAACAAGTTTTTCATTGAAAAGGTGACACAAAAATGCCACGGACGTAAAGTTGTCACTCGCACAGTGTCAGGTTGCAAGTTGTCACTCGCACAGTGTCACATTGCACTTTCAAGCAAAATTAAATGACGGTTTTATCGTTTCGTCTCAACCAGATGAAAGTCCTTATTGTTTTAATTGTTCAGCAACGACTTCGATAGTGCTAAAATTTGAAATTAAATTTTTGGATGAATCCATTTAGCTGTCATGTGTTTTATTCGACTGAAACTGACTTGTGAAAACAACGATGAAATAACAAATTTTGGTTCTCACCATCATCTCCTCATGAATGGAAAAATAATTATTTTCTTTTGAAACGTTTCATCGACATTTTAAAGTTTCAAATTGTGACGCCAATCCGGTCAGTTCTAAGTGAATTTTTTCTCAAAACCGTTATTACATTGCTATCTTTACATCTTCGCAAAAAGTACTCTTTTACTGATCTTTAACCTGAAAACACGTGCTCGTCAATGACCTTGTTTTCAACTGCTCGAAAAAAGACTTCGCGCACGAAGATGATTTTCTGAATTTGCAGTTCTTCACAATTTGTAAAGTAAATGTCGTTTTAGAAAATCTTCTTCATCTGAGAGCTGCGCTGATGAATGCAACGTCCAGGTAGTAGCAAGGTCAGTTTAGTATAAGTTGGTGTTTGTACTGTTACATTCTTTTTCATCATTTTTGTACTTTGCAAGCAAATAAAAAGATCTATGCAATCTTAAAATGGCATCACAAATGTTTTTCAACATTGGACTTGTAGATATGAAGTGTGCATCTGCGGTTTTGCCAACTGATGATCTCTTTTCAAAAACATACTTTTGATCTAAAATAGAAAACTGCACTTTGAAGACCTTATTCCCTACACTCCAATCCAGGTTTGCTGAGCAGCTGGTGCCTCTGCGTGTGATACCCCGGTCACTAAGAAACCATCCACAGCACTACACTCAACGTTCATCCGCTACAGCACACTTGCATGACACACCAGGTGTCAAGTTGACACACCAGGTGTCAAGTGAAATTTCTGACTTGCGGAATCGCTGACTCCACGCCATCTGCGCATGCGCAGAGTGATATTCCAGGCCATGCATTTCGCAAGTGGTGGCTTTTTATTGAGACATCAAATGCGCTGAGAAGTCATGATTAGGATTAAGGTTTGGAGTTAGAAGAGGAAAACTAATTGGTGTCTCAGAATATGTCGAATATTTTTAAGTGGTTAGTTATTCCCAAACTGTCGCTTATTGTGGATTATCTGACGTTTAACCAAAAGCTTATCGCCAAAGTTGATTCCTTTGCTCTGAGAAGCGAAACAACTAAGTGCAGTTGAATGATTTTTAAGAGTGATTTTTTCGATAAAAGACAAACATGCAGTATATTTCCTGTCTGTGTTGAACATTCAAGACGCAATGCAATCCACACCTGAGTTGACGCAATAATCCAATCGCAATAATCTCAATTTGTTGGCAGATCAAGTAAAAACTTCCAGTTTCTTTCAATGCTCCGTCATCGAAATAACGTAAAATTTTCGTTTCATTATATCTTCTACAAAATATAAAAACAGAGATTTAATGCAATTATATTGTGATACGTTCTGAATAGTCTCCATCAACTTTTGATAAAAAAAGGCTCCACGCTGTTAAAGTTGAGTTTGGCTTCGATTTTTAAAGATTTGTTTGCTTTGTGTTTTGTCTGAGGTAGAAAGTTGTTTGCTCAGCGTGAACGAGTGCCTTGATCTGCACCTGTTCCAACGACTTTACTTTTCATGACAAAGATGGTCGCGTGTTTATGCTGTGCTTGATGCTGTGTCGCGTGTTTATGCTGTACTTAACGGACTTCGTTTAGGATCTTCACATGAGTTTGCCCTATGACGTAAGTTTGCCCTATGACGTAAGTTTGCCCTATGACGTAAGTTTGCTCTATGACATAAGTTTGCTCCATTCAACCCATAACCTGATCTCCTCAGCACCCGTATCTGATGGTCCTTGAGAAAATGTCCGTTGCTTCGGCAAGTGTGATGCGTG
>JGI24158J21664_10008333_pt1 | contig 13779 bp, 6 predicted proteins | sample Ectturendosymbi3_FD_21664 | JGI IMG/M metagenome (IMG submission 21664) | reverse complement strand
AATTTTTGGTTGAGTGGGAAGGTTTTATTTTTGCCCATTATTTGTGAAACACATGGCACCATTGATTTGTTGTGCTTTCCATGGTTACAACAAAGCGCACACTGGCCACAAGGACACAACATCCCTTTGGCATGTTCTCTTGTCTTGCTTGACGCAAGGTGCTTGTAGTTATCAGGGTTATCAGGTGGGGAAAAGATGTAGTCCAAACATGTGGGTCATCTTTCTTTTCGCCTTTTGGGGCCCATAGTCTTTCCTCCCAATTTGATGCCATTGTTATCATGTCATTAGTCATGTCCAAAGAGAAGCTTGAGCGGATCGCTTTTTCTGTGAGTCGGTTTAAGCTGCAGAGGTAGTCTTCTTTCCTTTGGTTCAGACGTCTCATTCTTATTGCTTCTCCAAATAAGATTGACTTGAAGGTTGACTGTGGGTGGTGTGATTTTCTGTTTATGTACTGGCTCCCTTCTGCTGTGGGTTTAACAAAGTCTTTAGTGACAAAGCTGAAATCATCGTCAGTAGTTATGCAATGATTAACATCTAGGAATTCAACTTCACCCTTTCTATCGGCTGTGCAAGCTTGGTGAAACGTTAGTTCCAAACCACTGTTGACAAATGCTGAAGTTAGTGCTTGTCGGATGTTTTCGTTTGATAATTTTGATGTAGCTATCCAGATTATGTCATCGATAAATCTGCAGAAAAGTACTGCTTCACGTAGCACCCCCAGCAATAGTCTGTAGGATGTAATGTACAGCAGTGTTTGCCAATGAGACCGAGTGGTTGTCACCAGTTACAATACCGTTTTTTTGGGTATGTAACTGGTCTCCATATTGGGTGACAACATTGTTTAGGCAAATGTCATTCAGCTTGACAACATTGTTTAGGCAAATTTCGTTCAGCTTGACAATGATTTTTTGCGCATTGATGTTGAAGTTTCTTTAATGCACGTTCAAGGGCTTTTGTTACCGTGTCTCTGCACAAGCTTGGGTAAAGTGCTTTTACATCTGCCGCAACAATGTAAAACACTCGCTTTTGTTTTCCAGTTTCTTCAGTTTTGGTTNGGCTCTCTTTCCAATTGAGCAGGTCTCCAATGTATTGACGGCTGTCTTGACAAAATTCGTCTGGGCAGTTTTTGCAAAAGTCTGTACNAATAGGTTTCAGAATTAATAGGTTTCAAAAACGTTACTTTTGTTGAAGAACCTAACTCCCCTTCTTTAGATTTCTGTGAAGATAAGTGGTATCACAGATTTGACGCACAAATTAATATTCAAAACATGATCCTCCCACGCGTAAGATAATCATTTTGTTTCCCTGCCGCTGAACGCTGATGAACCTCATTTTAACAGACCGTTTTGTTTCGCTTTTCGCGGCCAGTGTGCAGGTGGTTTGACAAATGTATTTGTTGATGAATTTGTTGATCAAACTTTCCATATTCTAGAGCGCGTAAAAGCTCGCGCACATCTTGGGAGGCGTACCCCCGGTTAAGAACCACTGCTTTAGGAGTAGGACATTGAGGTCCAGCGCGCTTTGTTAGGTATTGGTAATGGAAGTATTTAGCTCAGGGGTTCTTAAAGTATTGCCTCATTACCCCCAGGGGGTATTGAGATTAGATATTGGGGCTATTCAAAAATCAATGTATTAACACCCAATCATTACATTCGTTCTAGCAATCTTGCAACACTGTACCCACATGAAGTAGAAAATTATTGCCGATGAATGTGATGCAGCCTTTGAATTGACCTTTTTCCTCAGTGCTCTAGTGAGTATTTATTTACCAGTTCTGTTTTGTTTCTTACATTTTTTTGTTATTAAACTGTTGAAAAGGGGTATCCAGATTAAAGAAAATTTGATTTAGGGGTATTGAGGCGTTGAAACTTTAAGGACCACTGATTTCGCTTATATCAAACTGTAATGTAAAAATCTGATGTTATTTTATGTTGAAGAAGGCGACAATCTGATGTTGACGGAACTGACCCCAGTGGCAACACTGGTTGCAAGACTCACACCAACCAATGTAGCAATCTCTTTATGCGTCTTAGCTGTGTGTTCGCGCAAAGTTATGATAATCGTACATTTCCTGCTTGTCACGTCCATCTCGCACAGTCATGGGCGTCCGCAGGGGCGGAAATTTGCCCCCCCCATGGAAATTGGATTTAAGAAGCAAAATTTTCCAGAAAACGTGAAATCAGCGTTTTAATTCAGATCAGCTGGGTTAATTCTTGCAATAACAGTTTGTTTGCCGATATGACACTTACACTGAGGAGCGAATTGTTCTACTATTGGCCTTTGTTGCGTAACAACAACATGGCAACAAATCTTCGAAGATGCACTTCAAGTTACGGTGGTAGGCGTTTTGCCGCATGTACCTATTGGACGCAGACTTCTTGGCAGGAATTGCTGCGAGACAGCAACTGGTGATAGCGGTTAACGTTCGTTTCATTTGTCAAAGTGTTTACACAAGTTCGTGAAGTTAGTGACCAAGGAGTCTGCGCGATTTGATAACAACGACAGTGAAACTGAATCGCACATTAGGCTACTTACGTTCCCAGAGGAAAATCAAAATTTTTCAGACTCTTATTGTCAAAAGCGTTCTGTCATTCTTCCAATGTCAGAATGAGAACGAATGCTTTTCGCGAGGAGGCAATTGCAGACCATAAAGTGGAAGAATACTAAAATAAATTTTAAGACTACTGGAGGAGTTCCAAGCCAGATATGAGCATTTCCAAGAGTTAAAACCATGCTTTGCGTTCCTTGTAAATCCATTCAATGTTGATGTAGTCGGTGATGGCTGTCCAGTTCACTAACCGTTTGTCACACACTTGACTGCTGCAGAAATTAAACTGGCCGAAATGCAAAAAAATCTGGCTCCAAAAAAAACTTTAGTCAATGCCACTCTACAGTTAATTTCTGGCAACAGGTTCCAGAAAGTAAATACCCAGAATATAAAAGACCAGTGTACAACTCATTTCTATATACAGCACGACATTGTTGCTACGAGTTTTGTTTCTCTGTAATGAAGTTCGTAAAATCAAACCATTGTTGAACCCTGAAAAATGAATACTTGGGAGAATTATTTCGCACATCTAACAACGTACTGTCCAGATTTTCGGGGACTAGAAAATCAAGCAAAAACTTAATATTGGCAATGTAAAGCTTGCATTCTTTACAGTATTTGTATTGAAACTGCGAACTGGTTTTGCGACTCGCCGGTGTTTTTGGTTTTCTGCAAATGACTCTTCCATTGAACAAGTTTGCCCACCCCCGGTTTGTACTATGTGTAAAGAAGCCAGGACCGTTACTAGGGTCGCAGGGGAGAGAAACCCCCCTTGGTACATTTTCGCCTCCCCTGGAAAAACGTGTTGGACAAAATTTAAAACTATTGGACATGGTTCAAAAATGTTTGACCCCTCTCAGAAAATTCTCCGCACCCCCTGGTGTCCTAAGCTGGTTACGTGCCTGAAAGAAGCATGTGTGAAAACGGAGCACTGCTGCCCAAAAAGCGCATTTTTGGAACCAGTACTCCCTCTACACAGGGCGGATTCAGGGGGGCGATCGCCCACCTTAAAATCTAAGGAAGTAACTTTATTCACCATGGTTTTGTACTTTCGTCATGTTCGAATTGCTTTATTGTTCGCGATATAAGGCAATTCTGTCGTCCACTGTTTTGTCACAGCAGTGTAGCGAAGTATACATCATCTCTTCTTACAGTGCGAAGCCGTTATGAAACTGACTACCACTGAAATATCCCATCCTAACGTTACTAGCTGGATCCACCCCTGCCTCTCAAGTGCGAAACTGTGCAGTACCACCAGACCATTTGCACAGTGAATTCTCATTCTTGCGCACTTGCAGCCTTCCAAAACATTGGGAAAACAGGAAAAGGAGAAGCTATTTGAATTAAATGTGTATTTTGCTCGTATTTTGATAAGATTTTGTGCTTATTCTAATAATTCACAAAGTTTGTAATTCATTTGGAATTCTGCTAACTCAGGCTTGAAATATGCATTATCACTAAAACGAACATTTTCTCAGTGCAAAATTTTCTTATAGGGAAAACACTGTATGTAACTGTTGCCGTAACATTGAACATTTTTCTTTTTGTGTACGTCCATTCGCGTTGCATCGCCAACAAACTGAAAAATATAAGCAAAATGTCGACTTTACCCCCCCTGGAAAAATTTCTGAGGACGCCCATGCGCACAGCGGTTGACTTACGATTATTTTACAATTGATTCAAAAGAGATCAGGTTTCCAACATCTGATGCAATACGGGGTTGACACACCAGTTGCATCAGCCAACTGATAAATCAGAATAACCATTAACAGTGGACATCATAAGTGGTATACATACTTTATATTGGCCAGCAACTACAAGGAATAAGATTTTCCATTGAAAAAACGCTTTGATTCAATTAATGAAATAGGAAAGAAAAAGGAATTCAAGGTCATAAAATATTACCAAATTGTTGACAGGCGTTTAGCCCACCTACTCAAGTAGTAGGCTATATCCCAGGCCATTGTTTCAAACAAAATTTGAGAAACATTGAAGTTTATTTTGTAATCAATCAACCTTTTATGTTTTTAAGCGTTGCTATTGATGTGAAGAGGCTTCGGGATTTTTAATAATTTTTTAAAGAAGGTAACAGACTTTCCACTACAACATATTTTGGGAAAATGCAGTGTGGGAACTAATGCATTCTTAGCGAATTAGCCTACTTGAGCGCGACACTTTTTTCAAATGTAATTCCGGTCAAATCAGCTTGTTTAGATCAGTTATTGCTGTCAAAGTTGATCCGGCTCTGTTTTGTAATATGGTTTTATGCTAGCAAAGAAAGCAGTTACTTGTAGACAAAATTTTCTTTGATGTTATTGACATTCTCATTGTTCTGTCAACGATAAAACCATTGTTACTGTTACGGTCATTGAAAGGTAAACTGAAGGGCAAGTTGGAGATGATGTTACAGTGTGGGACAAACACTATAGTTGGGACCAAATCTTAGCGATTTATCTTACAAGTGAGAAAACCACGAAAATTGTTTGTTTTGTGGCTGCAAACCCGGAAATTGCAAATTTATATTTTACACTGGTGAAATAAGCATTGAATGCTTTTACAGTACATCGCGCCAAATGCATTTTTTGTGAACTGCGCTTGTGGATATGTTTCTGGTTTAAAGTTGATCTTACTCTAGTTTTCATTTGACCATGTGAAAATGGATTTTTGTTATATCTTTTTAATTTAACGTTGCAGAGTAAAAAGAATAATGGTTTCGCACGCGTTGAGACAGATCTGGGAATACAGGCTATCTTTGGTATTAATTCTTACGCCTCTACTTTTACTACCTCTGCCGCTGGCTGCACCTGGAAAAGTAAGTGAAGTCTGTTGCATGCATCATCTCAACAAAACCGTTGTACTAATTGCATGTAACGGAAAGGTTGTACAAGTAGAAACGGCATTGAAAACAATATGCCAGCTTGTATTTATTGGACTGCGTTTTCCTTTCAGAGAAATTGAGGTAAAATCAGAAGTACAAGTTTTTCTCCACCCTGTATGCATAGAAATCTTATATTTGCTAATGTGGACACTTGTCCGGTGGCATACATGAAACCTGTGCTAATTAATGACTGCTTTGCATGTGACGATAGACTCGCTGATAGCGAGTAACGTCGCGTGTTTTGAATGAAGATACAAGCTCACAACAGCAATAAGTTTCCATAAAAGCGACGTAGTGACTAAACGAGGATAAGCTCTAGGCTCAGGGGCGTGCAGACGGAAACGAACGGGGCGATTGCCCGGGCATCCAAAGAGTGAAATTACGAAAATTTCATTTTTTTGAAGTGGTGTAACTAGACGCTTTTTCGTATTACTTACACATATTCCGTGGATCTGATGGGAACGTGGCTGATAGGGGCATGTGAATGCATGCTAAGTGACCTGAGAGAGAGATGAAGCACTGCCATCGTTATCTGAAAGCCTTACACCCTATCTCTCTTCCCCTTTGTAGGCCGGACAATTCCAGCCGGCCTGTGGTTAATCTGCGACTTATAGTCTTAATAATACAATCTCTCGAGAGCATGGGTTCTGAAACTGGCGGCATGAAGGTTCTCAAGGGGGTGCGAGTATGGCAGCGACATATTGCTAAAAAGGATTAAATGCATTCTTTTTATTATTCATAAATACAATATTATTTCACTATAAACACCATAATCCAGTTGCCATAGGTGTACGGGAGTGCATATTGTTAGGGATGCAGAAAATGTTTGCCCAAATTTGATCTTATTTTTCCCAAATAATGTAGGTATAAAGAGCGAGTCTTAATGTTAAGACTAAAACGTACCATCGTAAACAAATCAAGGTGTCTGCATGTCTAATTACCAATCGTCAAATATCAGTGACACATCAAATTATGCGTGAGTCTCGCCTCCGCAATTCTTCATGTACAAATTAAATTCAAGGTGGCAACGTATTTCCAAGCAAATTTGTTGATGTGGGTATCTCCATCTCGTTGATGAATTGCAAACTGGCAGATTTCTCAGCCCTGAGTTTGAAATTACTGCTTTGTTGAAATTTGGGTGTTTTTGCTCTGCATTATTACTTCTTTTGTGATATTATTAATTTGTGTAGAGTAGCTATGTTCAAGTCCAAGATCTGTATGCATGATTGCTTGTAATGTCGGTGTTTGTTCTTTGATCCAGTTCCATCTAGAGGTGCGTTTACACTAGAAAGGATTCTGAAGCGCGTGCAGAGCGTTCCGTCCTTCATCAGCATATAGCTGTCTACATTTGCAACGCGTCTTCCGCATACACGAGACAAGGACGTTTGTGACGACAAAGGTGTAGGTCAGTTGATGCAGGTGTAGGCCAACGAGGATTTGCTAAAGACAGCAAGAAAGTAGCATCTCAACACGTGGATCATACCTTGCTTTAGCTTGAAAATTTACACATGCACCATTTACGCCCGAAAAGCTGACCTTATGGTAACACGGCAGCCTGTTGCAATCATGCTAGTACTGTAGTCACACTCTGGCATGAAATCTTTCTGAAATAAATGCAACATCATGACCTGAAGCAGTACTTGGCAGTAAAATAAACATCATTGTTTCACAGCACATGTATTGCATTACAAATAGAGCAACCTTAGGATCATAGCACACATGCTTGGTCACACTTCCTATTTCAGTTACAGTATTATCTATTCTGAAACTTGCACAATTTTACACATAAATACAACTTCATCTTTAGGGTGATTTTTAATTCAAACAATTGATCTTCGTTGATTTATACAAACTTTTATAAGCATTGCTGCACAACCTACATTCTAGTAATAGGCGGGTAGTTTTCAATAAATTGTAACTGGCCCATATTATAAGCTGAACAGAGCAATGACAGCCTAGCCTAGACTAAATACACTATGAGATAAGCCAACATCTGCACTGCAATCTGTGTCTGCATACGTCAAGGCTAGTCAGATTTGTGTAATGTATGCTAAGCCATGGCATACATTTGAAGCTTGTGTAACAGTAAACATGCAGTTCTTTTCTTTGCACAAGATAACCCAGACAAAGTTACTCTTCTGTGAGATGCTATTAAGCGGCAGACATTAGGTGTAATAAAATAAGGAATCTCTTGGCTTTCCCACAGTGTAGCAACGAACTTATGATGGATGCGACATGATGAAAAAAAAATTATGAAAAAAAACTTAATGCAAGAGTTCAGAAATGATTTTCAGCAGTTGGCACTTTATTATTGTTGCTTTTCCTCAAGTGTTTAGTTCAGACACAACAAGGTCCATATCCTTTGTAAATCTACCATCAAGCATAAATAATCCAAACAACCACAACCGATCATTTCACACGAAACGTATCTTTTATCAGTTAACTCAGTGGTCTCCAAACTACGGCCCGCGGGCCAGATGCGGCCCGCGAAGCCATTTCATCCGGCCCGCAAAGCCATTTTGTCAATGATAAAAAATAATATACAGTATACTTACGAGAAATTTATTGATTTGGTAGAATATAACATATTCCGCAACAATCACATTGCGTAACATGTTCGGCCCTCGACATGGTCTGTATTACCTTATGTGGCTCTCGGACAAAAAAGTTTGGAGACCCCGGCCTTAAGCTAATGTACTGAAAGAGTTCGAATCCTCGTTGCAATGGTAACCGACGTGATAGAGTGGCACTGAAGACCAACTGCATCAAAAATATCAAATTCAGGATTATCAAAATAAGAACAGGTTGTCACCATATAGGATACTTTTACTACAGCGAAAACCTAAACTAGGCCACAAAAAACTTCGACTGGGCCGCATGCAGCCCGTGGGTTTGGCATAGCTGATCTAAGCCAAGCCCTGGTTTTCTGTAAAAATCGAACAATCGGATGTCGGAAGGTCAACAGCTTCATCCAAGAATTCGGTGAGCCTCTTTGAGTGCGCATGTTTATGAGCCTTCCTCAAGCGCACAGCATTTACAATAACACAGGCAGGTGTAGGGTCAGATCCTTCGGTCCGGAACCGTCGCTTTTAACCATTGCGTTGCGCCATCGAAATCGCGTGCATATTTGCATCAGTAAAGGCAATTACCGTAAAGTTTCTTGTCTGGGAGAACGCAACACGCAAGGAACTTCACCCCATTGAGTTAATAAGAAAGGTAACTACAGAATTTGCCTATAACGGCACCTCGAGGGGATTGCATAAAGAAGGTTATTGCCGAATTGACGTTTCAAGCGAATTGAAATGCATGTAAAAGATGCCATCGGGACCGCGCAAAATGTAACATTATAGGCGAATTGACGCTACAGACGAAGCCGTTATAAACGAATTCAACTGTATAGAACAGATTTATAAGAGGTTTCAGGCTCCATTCGGATTGAACTAAAAAAGTTAGTTTCAGGGCATCAGGGCAAATTGTTTGTTTTTAGAGCAAATTGTTATTTTCAAGGCAATTTTTTCCGCCCCTCCCCAGTAAAATGTCTTCCCGCACGCCTATACATAGGCCGATGATAAACAGCACGAAGACAAGTTTTGCACAGAACCAAAGTATTGTCACAACACCCTCAGTTAACCACACGAAGTAAGCCCAATGAACACACGTTTTTCCCAGTGAAGCTCGCAAGAAACTCTTCTAGCTGATTTAACTATTATTTTGAGTTTCAACAAGCAATCTCTGTTTACGGGAAATCTAGTTAAAAACAACAAAACGTAGGATCCAATACTGACAATCTTGCTATTCATCGGAGTTTTGCAGTGTCTGGCGGTCTTGCGTTGTTGCCAGCTTTTCGTCGGTGGAAAATTGAACATCAATTAAGTGCCGTTTTTTTTCATTCTTTTTTTGTAACCGCTTTCATGCAGACGGCCTGCATAGCTCTCACGCTCAGATGCACAATATTGTCATGCTGTTACTGTGCTGATAAGAGTCTAAAGTAGACTAGACATTTGCAGTTCCGCCAATCTCAAGGTAAATTGTGAAGTTATGTCTCTGCGCAGTTTTGCAAATATTTAGTTAACATTGAGTCATCATAAGAAAGATTGTTTCGCGGGGCCCCCAAAAGCGCGGGGCCCTAGGCCATGGCCTATTTGGCCTATGCGTAAATCCGTCCCTGGTTCCCGTACAAAGCCAATTAACCAGAACTTTTTTGAGATAAATGCAAAATATTAGCGCTTAATGTGGTGAACCGACCTTGCTCATCGATGCAGCTGGAACAAACCGGAAGATGCTTAATCAAGTGCTTGTTACCGGGGTTTTCCGGAAAGCGGCCCAGTCTTCAGTCCGCCCATGGGCGCTTATTTTAGGTGGGCGTTTATATGGTGCTAATATTTGAGTTGAATACTACCGTACCAGTATTTGTACCCGTCACCTTACACGGTACGTCCAACGTTATACTGTACTGAGTTTGAATACTATTTGTAGTTGTCACCTTACACCAGTGGTCGGCAAACTTTTTTATCGCGGCCCAGATCACCTCTTCAATAGCTATTGAAGACCCACTGTATTTGAAACCACTAGAACAAGACGTGTGCATGTGTAGTTGTTCAGACACAGGCAATATGCAACTGCCGTATAACAGCCCGGGCGGTTGTTTGGTCCACGTCTTATTTTCCCAATGTGTCTATGTTCCTATTAACGGCCTTCCGGAAAACCCCGGTAAAGACAATTATTCGAAACACAAGTTTGTTGCAAAATATGGCTCGTGTCACATGAGGTTGCGAACCCAGCATTGCTGATGCGTTGGCGAACTGTCCCCACTTTAGAAGAAAAACAAAATAGCAACTTCCAAAACACTAAATTTTTCGGTTTATCTCTGAGCCAACCAAAATGAAAGCGAAAGTTAGAAAAAGGATGTGATCTTCTTTGTTGGTCATGGTACGAACGAACGATTATACTAAACATCGTAGCTGCATGACAAATGGACGGAGCTAGGTAAGGGTCATGACTTGCCTGAATAGAAGCAATTTAAATTCGCTTTTTACTTCGGGATTAAAACAAACCAGGTTTGATTTGCAATGTCGTCGCTTGAGTCCAGCTGTAAAGGTGCCAGCGTAAACAACGTTTTGATTGGGCTGCAATTATAAAACATACTGTGGCTTCGTCGCCAGCTTGTGAGGAATTTACCTGCTTGGCTCCGTTTTCCTCTTTTTGCGAAGATTCAAACTTGCATATATTAGTCTTTCAATAGTTGTAAGCCAGTAGCCTAGCCAGCTCAAAAATTAGGGGTAGCCAAAAAAGTTGTGGGGGCCACATTGTTTTATTTTAGGCGAATAACGCTATTTTGCTTGGGATACCGCTTTTCAAAGCACAGAATTACTGTATATTCTAAAAATGTGGGTTGGGCATGGCTCCCTAGGCCCTCCTGGCTACGCCTATGTTGCAATTTATTTCGCAGAGTAACTAGTTTCCTGTATTTGGCACATCATCAGTCCTACAAGACGAGAAGGTACACCACAACGCGGTAAACTTCGATAAAAGTTTTTATTCTTGGTTAGATTAATATTAACCAAAATAATTTATTTTGTCGAAGTTTGCCACGTTGCAGTGTGCCTTCTAGACTTTGTAAAACGCGATGCACTGACTCATAAAACACGCCGCTTGTTGCCATGTGCTGCTGTTATCTTTACATGAGTGTATCCTGGCTTCAAAAAGTGCTTGCTGCCGTTGTGTGGCGTTAGGTGGGGTAGCAGTTGAGTTTTGCAAGGTTCTAGTACGGTCAGCAGTACAAAAGTTAGATTTTTTGCTCTTGCTTGGTGTTCCTAACAGCAGTTCGCGTGTCCTTTGTTTCAACTCTTGTTCAGTGTCAACATTTCGCTAGTAAGTTTTCTTATCTGCTTGCAGTACTGAAGATGTGCTAAATACACCAAACTAATTTTCCTGTTCAACAAATTGCAATGTCTTCACTTGCGTACGTCACTACTGATAGGGTCTGGTAAGATTTTTAAAACTGGCACCAGGCATCAGAGATGAACGGACTGTGAAATTTTTCAGTCCGAGTCCAATTCTGATCTGAAAAATTTGAATCCGATCCAGTCCTGATCCCCCCACGAAAAACTATATACAGCAGAAAAATTATGAGTGATGGCCGCGCCATCTTTACCTGTTCACGATACAATAGAATTTGCCTAATTCGTCACCTCAAGTGGATTAGAAAAAAGTGACGAATAAGGCGAAGTGACGAATTATTCAAACAGGTGAAAACTCTATCACAGCAGCTCGTAGTAACTCGCATACATAGTGCTTTTATTTGCAGTAAAATACAACTTTATGACGTAATGCTTGTTTGTTAAACTAAACGCTTTGATTACTCTATCTAGACTCCTGCATTTAATCTAGCACCTTTGAAATTTTTAATAAACTTTAAAGACTTTCTGCGTTCTCTCAATGGGGAGTCGGGTCGCGCTTCGCCCCTCGTGCATCAATTCGATAAACAAATTGCGAGCTGCAACAATTCTCAAAGATCCTTAATTTGTTTGAATTCCCACACGTGTTAACTGCTTAAGCATCAAAACCGAAACTGAAAATGACGTATTAGCCGAACAAAACGCTTCTCAGGGATAGAAAGAGGTGACGAATTGAGCGAATTGACGAATTAGACACACAGAAATGAAATGTACACAGAAGATAGGAATTCTGCCGGTACCGACGAAAAAGCGACGAATTAAGCGAATTGACGAATTAAACAATGACGAATTAGACAAATTCTACTGTATTTGATTTTGCCTCATGAGGCAAAATAGATACAGCGTTATGGCATTTCCAAAATTCAACAAGGCATATGTTTTTTTGCCATCAGAGGCAAAAGCACTGCTGAGTTATCTTGCCATTAGGCGAACATGATTGGCAGAATTGGTCATGAGACAAGGATGATCTTGGATTAGTGCATAGTGTCTGTCACATAACCTAAAACACTAAACCTGAACCCAAAATGTAAACCCAAAAGCTTAACCAAAATCTAAACGCAAAACCTAAACACAAAACCTAGAACACAAAACCTAAACCTAAAACTAAAACCCTAAACTTAAACCCTAAAACTAAACCCTGAAACTAAACCCTAAAACTAAACCCTAAAGCTAAACCCTGAAACTAAACCCTAAAACTAAACCCTAAACCTAACCCTGCAGCCTGAACGTTAACCCAAACCTATAGCCGAAAGGTTTTGAAAAAGTACATAAAAAGCGCTCCCATCAAAGGTGTAATCTCTACCAGCTAAGCCAAAGCAAATGGTGAGAACAGAACTACTGAACACTGGCACAGCAGGCATAGACACTAACAACTCGACTGCGTTCCCCTTGCTACTAGTAATACGAACTCAACGCTATAAGTGAATGTGGAGTCTGGACAAAGGTGGATGCCTAACAAAAAAGTTCCAGCACAGCTTTTGCCATTGATGGCAAAATATGCACTACCATGCAAATCTGTAAAAATCACACCAAAACAACAAAAATTTTCTCAGTCCGATCCAGTCTTGATCCACCAATTTTCAAAAAAATTGCAGTCCGATCCAGTCCTGATCCGGACAAAATTGGTTTCAGTCCTGATCCAGTCCGATCCAGACCTGATCCGTGCTCATCTCTGCCAGGCATCTTCCAGTCGCAACCCCTTTATTTGACTGTAATAACCCATGCAGTGATTCTTGGTCAGCTGCCTCCGTGGACAGGCTGTCCACATGCGGATTGCGATGATGCGATCCACGCCCATCGCATGCGGGGGGTGAGCATAGGGGGTGGATCGAAAATTTACATGTTTTCTGTGCATGAAAAGGTTTTGCAAATACTGGAGCTGTACACTCAAGTGTACGGAGATTACCTGGCAATTCCTGTCATTCGAGGAAGGAAGACAAAAAAGGAGAAATTCGCTGCTAGCGAGTACACCACGACTCTTGAAGCCTTTATACCAGCCAGCGGAAGAGCTATCCAGGTTAGGCGTAGACCTTAATAAACTGACTTGCTATGGGTTCGTTGGCGTGGTTGCTGTTTGCTGTATGGACTAACACCCGCGTTTTGTCCGTTTGCTCAAAAGTTGAAATAAACATAAAGCACAGACTTTTCGAGAACCAAAAATCTGTTGTTCTGTCTCTCAGGAATGGTCCACACTGCAAATGAGCGTTAATTCCAGCTACGTTTGACTTCAAAGGATATATAGCCCATCGAACTGAAGCAATAAGTAATAACTGTTTGGGGTAAAAGGCAATTTTTAATTTGTCAATTTTGATATACCAGCCGAGTGGAATAGTTAGGTGTTGACATGAACCTTGCCAACTAAACGAGTGTAACATGTGCACAAAATTCGACTTTAC
>JGI24158J21664_10008332_pt1 | contig 13779 bp, 10 predicted proteins | sample Ectturendosymbi3_FD_21664 | JGI IMG/M metagenome (IMG submission 21664) | reverse complement strand
TAAATCAATCAATCCTAGACATCCGTTAATATGAAAAAACAGAAGAATAGATGACACGTTATACAAATAACACAGTGAACAACATTCATACCGACCAAAAATTGTACATGATTGAAGGTAGCTGTTGAATGTGCCCGCTAGAAAATCAGCAAACTGCTAGATTTAGCAGCAAATCAGCTAAAATTGCAAATCTGTGTAGCAGTAGCCTCGATTGGTAGCAGGGGTGTAGTGGGGGCAGGAACGCGTGGGAACGGCCTTCCCACACCTTTTTCATGTTTTGCTTTAAAATGAGTTTAAAGCTGTAAATGGCTAGATTTTTGGGAGCGTTCCCAACATCCCGCACTTTTTTTGTTAAAACTACATCCATGATTGGTAGCAATGGATTCCTACTGTGTGAGGTCACATTTACAGCCACAACGTCACTTTCATGAAACGGATGGTTTCACTTCACAGCTAGCGCCTCAAAGCTTGTCTCCGGTTCTGTGTTGGGAGTTTTCGGAAGCATGGTACATTCATTGGTTAATAGTTTTTATCCAATATGACGCAGCACATACGTATGCGAAACAGTTGTATTGAGAAGTTTACGTAGAGGTAACACAGTTTCGTGAAAAATCTTTTCATGTGAAGCACGTGAATGCCATCATGTTCGCAAAAATTTCGGGGGGGGGCAATTGCCCGGTTTGCCCGTTCCTGGTTCCGGCCCTGGTGATAGCTATACTTTTTTGAGGGTATGCTTATTTACAAGTAGTAGGCTTAAAATTGCAACCTTTCTTAGGCATGCAAACTCTCGTTCGTAAAGAAAGGTCTTTTAAGAACACCCTTTGCCCCACAGGCTTTATTTGAAGAACTGACGATGACCATGTTTCCATCAATCAGCATTCCGCTTTGTCAGAAGTCTTAGCCCTAAAGGATGATGATGATTTGCTCTCTGAGCTATCTAGCTCCGTAGTTTAGAATATTCAGAAAGTAGCAGTTAATAAAGCTTAGTTTAGGGCAATTGCCCGGTTGCTCCCCTGATTGCGGACCTGGTAATCCTTCAGTTCTTTCAAAATTGCTTACCTAGAATTCCTCTGGGATTTGTCGTATGTCTGCTTTCTCGTGTTTGGTGCTGTAATCTCTCTTAAATAAAAACTCTTTCGGAACGGACATTACTTGCAAGCAGGGTTACGGAGTCGGTGTCGAAGGCGCAGGGAGACGGAGGGCTTAGCCCCCCCCCAAACAAAGCTCCAATCCCCCCAAAATTGAAATATGAAACATTATAAATCAGTGGAGTTTTTGTTGAATTTGAATGTCAAGCCTCCCCTGCACAAACGTCAAGCCCCCCCCCGCACATACGTAAAGCCCTCCTATTGACGACTTTCTGGTGACGGTTCTGAGTTGAAGTCGGAGATTTTACCTCCGACTCCGCAACCCTGTTTGCAAGCTCACCAGACACTCTGGTTTGCCATTGCTATTGGCGAAGAAATACCTTTCCTCCCAGCTAGAATTGAACTTTCTGTTTTCCTCTGACACTTCTCTTTTGACACTCATTTTTGTTAAATTGCTATACTTGACTTAATACTACTTCCACAATGTACATCTTCAAATATAACCGGCAAGTCAGTTACAAAGTCTATGCTTGCAATAAAGATAAAAATGAACGCATGCTTTTTGGTCACAGAGCACTGCAGCGATGGCCTAGAGTTTAGCTATTTAACTTCATAAATTTTAAAAAAGATATTGCTATTACTTAATAATTACATATTAACCTGCACTTCAATGATGTGTGACATACAAGGGCTGTGTGGCGAATACAATGCGCAGTATTGACTTTGTGTAATATACGTCATACAGAAAGCGTTCGCGGGCCGCATGCGGCCCGCGTGCCAGTGTTTGGGCCACGCTGGTTTAGATGATATTCAGAAAGTAGCAGTTAATAAAGCTTAGTCTAATCGACAACCGTACAGTTTGATTTTCTACAGGCATTAACAGTTCTTATTTAGCAAAACACTTGTGTTGCATTACGTAGCCGAGTATGTAAACAGTACCTCAAAAATTTTTAACTGCGCTGCACTCTGCTATAATGCAAGCCGGTGTAAATGATCAGCGCTCTTTTTGCAGGGTTTTCCGACCATGCGACCTTATCCATGGTGAAACCCTAGGCCAAGGTTTTTTTGGCAAAGCAATCAAGGTCACTCACCGAGACACAGGAGAAGTGATGGTTCTGAAAGAGCTAAAAAAATTAGACGACGACACCGAGAAGTCATTCATAAAAGAGGTCGGTTGTATTTGTTGGTGTTTGGGGGTCAACAGCGTGTGAAGGACTTCTTCAGTAATAAATTTTCAAATTACGTCGTCGATGTTTAAACACCTGTTGTGTATCACTCTATCTTTTCAATTTGCAAAACAATTTAAAGACTAAAATCTCCCTTTTTCTTTTAATCGACTGTTCCTACAGCAAGCTACAACTTCAACTCCATCGTTATTTTACCACTAGATGCTTGTTCTGCGAAATTGCGCAAATATTTCTCCACAAGTCAAACCACTTTATATTTATGACCAAGTGCTTAACTACGTCGAGCTTGCAGTTGTTTGCACTTGGCGCTTGGGGAGATTCTAAAACTCTCTAAAAGAAGATGGATACTGGTTCCAGGTTTATGAACATAGATTTGATAGCTAACAAAATGAACGCGTGGTGATTAGCTATATGCAATGCGGAAGCATCCTTGCTGGCAAAAAGTATACGGTTAGATATTTTAATAAATGCGACTGTAATTTCCTATAGGTGCCTTGTGTTCCTCCTGTGCTTTGCTTTCGCTTCTTGCCACTCGCAGGATGGGCCAGGGGAATCCCAAAAGTAATTACTTTTTCTGAGGGAGATCGGCTGCTGCGCGGAAAAAGAGCGAACGGCGCTATCGCTTCCCTGCTTGCATTTTGTCACGTGTGTTGTTTTTCAGGTTAAAGTGATGCGGAGCCTTTTCCACCCGAATGTTCTGCGCTTTATCGGTTTCTTATACAAAGAAAAACGGTTGAACATCATCACAGAGTTCGTCGAATGTGGAACGCTTAAAGGTGATCTATTAATAGATGCAAGGCGTTCGCTTTTGTTTCGATGTTGCAAACTCATTGCAATAATGCTTGCCTTGGACTGCGACTTATTCGTATGTCGGTCCACGCAAGTCTCACCACATGTTACGCAAACACATAAAAACAGGGTATTTCCAGATATTCATCAGCGACGAGTGGGCTTCATGGGCTTTTTCCAGGTGATGTTTATTAATCGACATTTAAAGCTCATCAAGCGTAAAGCACTGGTACGGCGGTTGCCTTTGAATTTAGAGTGGTACTGCAAAGTGAACGTTGATATCATGGCCTGGTAGAATTTCGCGATGCCGACAGCTTTCGGCGGTTTTGATTGGTGGGAGTTGAAGCGGATTGTCCCAAAAGTAAAACTTTTTCGCGGAAAATCGTCGGAACTGAATTGAAACGGTGTGTAACCAAGCCTTGATAGCTCAGCAAATGTAGGCGTAACTGTTCTTGCGTAGAGTGCTGAAGGGATTGTGTGATTCCATGCAGACTGGATGCGTTGATGGCGCCATGACACTACAAACTAATTTTGCGGCTCGCTGGTGTTTTTGGTCTTCTGCAAATTACTCTTCTGTTGGACAAGTTTGCCCACCCCTGGTCTATTTCAATGGTTTCCAAACTTTTTCCAGGCTAACGCCTCCCCTCATGCCTTCCACGTATTTTCCCAGCGCCGCCCCCTCCTCACGCACGATCGAACACAAAACTTTTTCCATCGCTTCGTTTAAAAACACTTTCTCACGCAAGAGACGCTGAGGTTGTTAGTTGGGTGGTGAGAGATATAAATAATTGTTTTGTACAGGGTTCCTACGCAGTACGCAATCCTGAAAAGTATGGAAAATTTTTTGTCATTCTTCAGGCTGGAAAAAAAGTCAGTTCGTATGGAAAAATAAAATAATTTGGAAGACTTGGATGTTCTGACATACATTTTCATAATATTTTATTCAAGATTGATATGATTTACTTATATCGTGTCAAACATTATAGTGCCTGTATTTGACCTAGGCTGGTCATACGGAAATAATAGGTCTGGAAAAAGTCCGAAAAATGTCTGGAAAAGGTCGTGAAAAAGTCTGGAAATTTATTTTCAAAATGCGTAGGAACCCTGTTTGTATATTCTAGTTAACATTGCCTACACTTCTTGTTTGCTTGTGATGTTGTGGCCATATTTTTATTCTGAAACGAGATATTTACTGCATTGCGTGTCGGTTATTTCGTTAGTAAGTAATCTGTGCTCACCACCAAAAGTAGCAGTTATATTTTTTCGATTGAGCAGAGTTAATGTTCGCAACGCTTATCAGACAAGCAGGTCGAAAACCTTCCATTCATCACTTTTTCGTGCAGAACAAAATCATCCAGACAGTGAATTTCAGGCGTGTGTTCTTCAGACGGCAAGTTGACGCAACACAGCTCGGCGTTGCCCCGCGCCTGGCATGTCTTACTGCCGTCCAGCACGTACACCGCGCTTTTCGCTGTGTGCGTGCCATTAGTTATCAGCGTACGTTTCTCCGAATAACGAATAGTTACCTTCGAGGAATTTCAAGTTGAGCGCAGATAGAATATAAAAATGTTTACAATGGGGCATACCTGCTAATTGGAGCAAGTTACCGTGTGAAGAAAAAAAAAGAAAGTTGCATATAATGTATCGAAGTAATATTCTGTGACAAATTTAAGTGTAACGTAGTTTGTTAGTGACGCAGTACTAGGCCATAGTTAATCAATGCTGCGTAGATCAAGGTTTTTAGTATTAGTGGTGTCTTTGAACACCTGATGCTTATTTCGTCATGCCTCGGTTAATGTCTGCAACTGATTGTTGCTCACGAAAAAGCTTGGATTATGCCGCAGTTTGTCTGTCATCAGACAGTGTCTTGGATCTGCCTTTTACCATTTAAAGGCTGTCGCAGTGTTTGTCTCTTGAGGTCGCATAACTATCTAGTAACTCTCTTCGTCCATAATACAGTGACGACGTATTTTCTAATGGCAGTTCCGTTGTGCCATGCCGTGCTTCGCGTCAACAAGCTACCCGGATGTAGCAATTACCGTCACGATTTTCTTGTATGCAACGTGGGACATGGCATATCTTTTGGTGTGGCTCGAACGTAAAGCAAGCCATAATCCAGAAGTATAATTGACTGTGAACTTCGCGGAGAAATATTGGGGTCAGTTCTCGTAAAGGCTGGATCGTAACGTGAAAGATCTCCAGCACGTCTATTTTTAAATGCCCCACATCCTGCAAATGCAAAGTCAAAGATTATTTTGTCTACGATTTCTCAACGCTTTTCGAAATCTTTCAGTGTACATAGTTCAAATATAATGGCATGAAGTCGACGATGGTGTTATCCTTTAAAGCCTGATTACGTGAAAGTCGCCATGGCGTGATGCTGCTACACATGGTTCGAATGAACATTTGTCCAGGCAAACTTTTTGAAGTTCTTGAGATAGTCGTTAGCAAGGGCCCTGCTTTTATTGTAAATTAGTCGCTTGACGGAGCTAAGGTGTGATCGTGGGCATAGACATGGCGTTGCTAGTGTCTCGTCGCTTTAATCGAGTTGTTCGATCGAGAGTGAGTTCTGCGCTGGCGGCGTATGCCAAGCAACGTTGTTGACTAAACCGCATGACCCAATTTTTCAATCGACCAACGATTTTACTACTTACTTCCCGGTTCTCTCGAGTGTCAGATTTATGGCTTGTTGCTCGGATAGGGAAGCGTGTTAGAGCTGATGTTCCTCACGGTGGGACTGCTTCGTTGCAATTCAAGTTTTGTTCAACACGTGATGAACTCTGCTAAATTAAATCGATTTGTCTACGCTCGGATTTATAAAACGATTTGGAGACCTGTGTTAATAAATCTAATCGCCTCTACACGTTTTCTGTCGAAACATCCAAGCCGATGTACAGCGCGTTCGAATGAGAAAAATATCAGTGGAAAAGCTGTGACGTTATCCATTTTTTCCAACTTCTTTCAACTATTGCTGGCACTTCTCGTGAGTGGTGTCTGTAGTTACACGTGGTGCCCACTGTGCGCCGATTGTAGTTTCCTTGTTGAACCAATCCGCTGACTGATGCCTGGTCGCAACGGATCTTCTGCCACAGAACAACTAAGACTTGACTCAATACGGTCAATCCATTGACCCGAGTTAGGTTTAAATGTCTTCAGACTACGACCAGAAGCGTTTTCGTCATTCTTTACCCGTGCCTGCCACCGTGTCAGCTCTATTTGGCAAAAAATCTTTGTTGCAATAAAATGTTTCAACTATGCCGCTAAGATTCCTCACGCCTGCCTTCAGGCAGCACTAACAGCGTCAACATACTTTCTTCACCTGCAAGTCATCCCATTGGCTGCTACCATGTCCCTGTAATCAATACTAAGCTTGGCAACAACACCACAGCAGTTGCGCGTTTTGTCCTCCTAAGTGTGCTGTTGCTGTGAACACCCAGAGCGCCCGCCCATCGGTTGGGCTAATGTACGTTTGTGTCGGAAACGCTTCGAAAAACTGTGACGTCGTTTTGAAACTATTGCAATTCCTTTAACTATCACAAAATTTGTTGGATATTCCGATTGCTTCTATAGTGCAATTCGGTTGCGTTTTCAAAGTTACTCTTGGTGTTTTGCAGAATTAATTAACAACATGGATGAACCGTTGCCATGGCAACATAGGATACGCATTGCCCGTGATATTTCATCGGGAATGGCGTATCTTCACGCGATGAATATTATCCATCGTGACCTGAATTCAGGAAATTGTTTTGTAAAAGAGGTAAAGTAACTGCTTTATTATTATTTGTTTCATTTTGCTTTTGTGGTACAAAAGGAAAAAACTCATGTTGCAACCTTTTCGGCGGAAATGAATATTTTCATTAAAACTGCTATGTGGTCCAGTTGTTTGAGCACGCACCACCAAACGTGATATGGGGTGGGTTCGATCCATGGTCGGGTCGTACCACAGAATTGAAAAACGGCACTTGCGGCCTGTTCAGCCTCGTGCTCTATGTTGAAGGGTGGGTTCAAGGGAACGGTTCACGTGGGGTGCTGCCATTGACTCGCCACCAATGCAGCCACTGTGAAAGCAGCCGGGTGGCCCGCGGCGCAAGCAAGCGGAGATCGGCGCCGTAGACCACTCTTGGCATTCCGGAAACGAATACAAAGAGCGAGCATAATGAAACTGAACTGAACTTCAGTCAGCCACACTTCTGAAAATGTGCGCTTTTTGCACTTTTTGCTGCAGTTATGCGTCGGCAACGCCGTCGTCTAATGTGATTGACAATGAAAGGATATTTGACATAACGGGTTTATATGATACGGGAATTATTTCGTTTTTCGCTCTTAAATTGCAAACAAGAAGAGTAACGTACGCATGGCAAGAATCAACGAAATCCTTGCAGTGTATGGTTGCAGAGAGCATGTTACAGGGATAAACTGCACAGTAGTCTTTGACAATGAAATAAAAAAGTTAAATGGCGGCAAGCCTTCCTCAGTCCTGTACTTATGCATGGCCTTCCATGGTACCAGATGCCATTGCTGTGCTGGATGAACACCTTCAAATCAGCCACATGCTTCGTTTGCTAACTATGCCTTGTTTAAGCGTTGAGGCTGTCTCAGTGGGTGTGTGTATTGACCTTCGGTTTTCATTTTCAGAATGGCACAGTCGTCGTGGCTGATTTCGGCCTGGCGCGTGTCGTGCCTCGCTGCACGTCATCGTTAGGCCGCAGGAAGAGATACACGGTTGTGGGCAACCCTTACTGGATGGCTCCTGAGATGCTGGCGTACAGCTCCTACAATGAAAAAGTGGATGTTTTTTCGTTCGGTAAGCAACCGCTTTTCCAACGTAGGCTCCTAATCGGTGCAAACCATCGTGAAGGACGGTGTTTTGTGTCTTTTTAGAGAAGATTTGGTTATTCGTTTGTCTTCGGAAACATCAGTTTTTTACTACATGTTTTGGAATTTGGGTTCGTGTTGACGTCCAGTAGGCAAAGCATACCAACAATTGGGCGCGCGTTCAGCCTCCGGCGCTTGAATGTGCGGTAGGTCGAGAAGTAAAAATGGATGGAAACAGCAACTGAGATCACAAAAATGCACAAATTGGTTCGGAGCAAAAAATAAACAATGTTGAACGGAGTATACATAAGAAAGGTGTTTTGCGGTTGACAAGAGCAACAACCACGACCAGCTAATGTAGATAATCGAGAAAGTGTCGCTGAAATGTCCCAGTTTAAGCTTCCCTGTTTACAACACTCGTTGAAAAAAAGTTTCAAGAGGTGATTAATATCTTAAGAACTTTAAATATGCCTTGGACGTACGCTGTTTGTAAGAAACGGTTGAAACAACAGGGTCAACAAACATGGTAGAATGCGTCACTGTGCCGGTGGCACGAGTGAACACGTACTGATGGTAAATAACACAATGAAGAATAACATCAATCTCTGCTTTATTGACATTGTTTTGTGATCGGAGCTTAACTGCCGGCTTCAGCTATGTATGTATGTATGAGCAACATGCGTGTGAGCGCAGTTGTTTTGTGACGTCTGCTGTTTGCGTAACGTCATAACGTAAATGGGTATCGTAATGTTCTAGCTGGCACAATTCATTGACATTTGAAATTATTGGACAGTCGTGTTTATTAGACTTGCTGTCGTTACACAACATTGGTCGTTGTAACATCTTCAAATTAAAGAACGCGGAAGTTGTCTCTCTCATTTAATGCACGAATGTGTTATGTGTAACTTACAAGTTTAAGTCGCCAATGAGGACACAGCAACGTTTTTAACGATGTTTTCATGGAGATGAACAAGTAATACCCCGTTGATCGTTAGCATTTTTTAAAAGTCTTCTCCCTTGCGTGTTTTTTTTCCTGCACTTCGTTACACTTTATTTTGTTTTATCGAAAACCTTTATTTTTTCGAAGAAGCTCGTCTTTTCAGAGCATCAACGCCTTTAAAATCGGGGGGGTAACTGTAAAATTTTGCTTTAGAAGCATTTACGATGGTGTCTGTATTAGAGTTAGACAGTTAGTTTATATCAGTGGTTCTCAAACTTTTTCTCATCACGTACCATTTGTGGGACCCATACTGTCACTACGTACCACCTTGCTACAGGAAAGCTCAATCTACCAAATATCATTCGATCAAAAGTTTGGAAAACAAGGAATTGACACAAATGTGACTTGAAAATAATGGCTGTGAGAAATTACAATGGCTATTTTTGAAAAAACAACAAGGGAAGTACACAAAAACTCAGGAATTAATTACAGTAACAGAACCCGAGAAGTAAAAATAATACCTATGAATATATTTTTGTAAAGATAAACAGAAAGTAGTAGACCTATTCGCGTACCACCTTGAAGGCCTTAGCGTACCACTAGTGGTACGCGTACCACAGTTTGGGAACCACTGGTTTATATGCTTTGAAACAAGATGTTGCGTTTTCCCACTTGGTTTCATGAAGGTGAAAAGCTTTCAATCCAGCAGAAATTTGTAGATGTGCCCACGTGATTGCGTCATTTGCATCGTCTTACATCACAAAATGCTCGGCAGTGCATGAACAGCGTTAGGTGTTGGGTGACGCGACGCTTAGAAGTGCGTTTAAATCAACCTTGTTTGGTTCTGCTCCGCTCCACGATCTGTTGAAATAACTACGTTCCAGCAAGTTCAACAATGAACCATAACGCTCATTGAACGTTGCTGACGATTTTTATTTTATTGCCTTTGTTAACAGCCCTAGAACATCACACTTACTCGTACTTACATGCCTCACGATCCCCAGCTATAGTATTCACAATGAATCACGTAACTTCACAGGCATCGTTCTGTGTGAGATCATCGGTCGCGTTGAAGCGGATCCGGATTTACTGCCGCGAAGCAACGACTTCGGTTTGGCGGTGCTCACCTTCCATTCCAAGTTCTGCTCAACTTGTCCACCGTTCTTTTTCGCCATCGCTGTGCAGTCTTCGAGAATGGATCCTGACAACAGGTAACCTGGGCATTGCATGCGCGATGTCGGTTGCCGGTTTATTCAGCAACTGTCGTGTGCGATTACTTCGTAGGCCGTGCGTGGCTGCAAAGGGTGGTGCTCTTGAGTTTGTAACTCACCGCTAGCGTGTTCGTTCCCGCAAACTGAGTTATTTCGCTCTATTTTCGCGCAGACCTTCGTTTATGAAGCTTGAGTCGTGGTTCAACATGCTGGCGCTGAGAGAAGACGTGCCGCAGTTCCCGCAGCCGTCCCAACTCACCGAAGTGATTCTTTCTGTTTATAAAGATTACCAACTGGATTTGCCCGACGACCTGTACAGTCCTTTGACGGACAACACTCCCCTAAACAGGTCGTCGTCGGTTATGAGCAAGCGATCTGTTGAGAATGAAGTGCCGCTTGAAGAAAGAGACGGTACTTCAGTGCAAGGCACTGGCTTTTTTGTGGGGGTTGGTTCCAACCCCATCGCCTGCTCCACCGAAACGGAAGCATGAGAGTAGCAACGATGAAAAAGTCATATCTGATGTTAAGTGTGGCTTTTAGTAAGCGTTGACTGCTGGTTTCAGTGCACTCGGTATGTTTTAACCGTCAAGAGAAAACCGCCTGATCTGATCAGCCAAGTCCGAAGACCCATGGTGCATAAACGCTCAAAGTATTTTCTTCAGTCCTACCCAAGTGTTCGTTTAAAAATCGTAGATTCGACTTCTTATGCTATCTGGGCAAAACTGTTCCCTCCTTTAGAAATGTAAGCAAGCAGCAGTGCTGGCTCCCTCGCTGGATGGATGGGAGTCTGGTAGGAAAGGGGTTGTTAGAGATTTCTACTGCGAGCAGAGGAATTGAAAGCTGCTGAATCTAACAAAATAATTAGATCAACAGATAAGCAGCGGCGCACCTACAGAAAGGCAGCCTTGCTGCAGTCATGTAAATGAAAGTGTTACATAAAACGTTCAAGCTCAGGCTGAAATTTCAAATTGCTTCGCTGTAACCACCGTGCAGATATTGTTGCTTCATCGTTGCATTCCTCCGGGAAACATGGTTTTGTTCTCTGGCGCGGTTCGTTTCGCGAACGACCTTGTTTGTGCGTTGCTGCTTCCTCGAGCAATGCTGTTGTTGACTTTATCGAATTTTGCACTTACGATACGCCGTGCTGACGCTCAAGCGTTGAAATTGCTTTCCAACGATCACGCGTTTGTAGTTAAGGAGTCTTCGACTCCTCAACGACAAGCTGATGACCACTGTGCTAACAAGTGAAAATCGCCAAAAACCACAGTGTTTGTTGTCATTTTCCGATGCTTTATTTTTTTTATTTGAAATTGTATTTTTTTGCAGAGGAGTGTTTTCATTTCAATACTTTGTCTGTTTGCTATCTCTCGTGTAACACGTTGGGTCGGAGGAACGTTGTTTGCAATTCAACCACATTGCTTCTCTCAACCGTGCAATGCCGTACCTCGAGACCAAACGTTTCACAGTGNCACACCTGTAATCTCACGCTTGTACATGCTGCACCAGTAACAGCCGCCTCAACTTGGAAACCTGACATAACAGAATCATATGAGCGACTGTGACAAAAAAGTTGCGCATTGCTGTGTAATGGTCGCGAAAATAAAATCTGCAGCTTGTTTTTGAATAACGCCACGGTGTAAAAGGAAGGTGTTCGCTCTTTGCTGTTTATGCTTGTGCCCGTGGATTTTCTACCGCTCTCATCTGTCTCCGTTCTGCTTTTTCATTATGTTGATTGTCCTCGGTCATTATCTAGCTCCAACTTTTTCAAATATTCTTGCGTTTCAAGATTTTCAATTTTTGTAAAACCACTGCAGACAAACTGAGTTGCGAAAATAACGACGTTCCTGCTGCTCGAGTCAGAGCGGGACGCCCGATCGCTCCACCGTCGTTTAAAACATACACGAGCGGATGTTCAGCGTCTGCGACGTTTTTTTCCAACCTTGTGCAGCTGCCCATTGAACTTCGCGGCGACTCACTCCACCTTTGCCTTTATTTATGCTTCTTTCACAAACGTAGAGTAGCGCTCGCTTCCACTGTCACTGTAACCACTCAACCCACCCGGACCGTTGCAGCCATGCTGTTGCTGTTTGCTCGCACCTGCCCGATCATGTATTCAGACCGGCCGTGCGGTAGCTGCTGCACTGCTGCGTACCTCCTCTTGAGGTGTTTAACTACCGGACCACCCGTTCTCTACCCGCCACAATGACTGTGCTCTACGTTTCCCTGCGCTCCTCTCTTCTGGTGGGAACAGTATTGACGAGTCTCCACACTTTTGTTCGCTCTGCGTTTGCAATCAGGGCTGAGACCCAGTCAGGCGCGTAGCCAGAAAAATATTGGGGGCGCGCGCGAATTGTCAACTCTAATAAATGATTAGCTCTTACGCATTCATGACAAAATTTGCTCAACAGTTCAATAATTGCAGCTCAAAAGTTTGGGAAGTAACCGCGCCTTTCCACCATTTCACCATCCCCTGGCCACGACCATCCCCTAGTAACAGTCCTTTGCAAGCTTCGAAGGCGTCCAGGCTTTCGTGTCGCACCAACAGCTGTTACGACAACATTTCGTTACTGCCTTCAAATGAGTTCCTGGCTAGAGACCTGCGCGGGTCGGGTTAATCCGCTCAGGTTGCGGGTACCCCCACTGCATTGTCTACGGGGCAAACGAGGATGGAAGTGGTTGCGGAACAGTGCAGACGCGAGTCAAAAATTCACATGTCGTGTGCGGGTAAAAACTTGTTTTTGTTAAAAGTACTTACGATCGTGAAATGAAACTCTGCCTGTGCTGATTCTGCGTCTTAAGCTGGGATCCCAGAGGGATTTTAAACGATTGCGTTTGATGCCGCTGCGAGAATAACTGTTTGATGCTATATAAAAAAGGATTGTTTCGCAGCGGTGAAGTAGAAATATTTTCCAGTGTACGTGGCACGTAGGTTGATAAGCTAGTCGTTCCCGGAGTCGATCTAGCTTGATTGGTCTCAGTGCACCAGGGCGGGAAGCAGGGTTGCGGAGTCGGAGGTAAAATATCCGACTCCGAGTTTTCCAAAATTTCCGACTCCGTAACATCTGAATGAAATTTGACTGTTAAAATAAATGGCAATCGTAGTGCACAGCAAGAAATCTGTTTCAACAAAAGTTTCGAAAGAAATTTTACCATTTCAACAGGAATTCCCAGTTTAGGAGTGTGATGTAAAAAATGATCCAATTCACATCCGCAGTCGGACAAAAAATCCGACTCCACCCAAAAACCTCTGACTCCGCAACCCTGGTGGGAAGCCAAGTGTCTGGGGTGCAGCAGCGTGAATGCAGTAGAAGTTCATTTCGGTGGATGTTTTTGTGAGCAAAATTTCGCAATGAAATTGACAATGATATGAACAGGTCTGTTTTGAAAGGGAACCACTATCCACATACGAATGCAACATCACGGTTCCGTATCCCCTATTTGTTGCTTAATAGCTGTTTATATTTGAATGGTGAAAAAAACTACGGAAATTCAAATCAGCAAGGCAATCTCTTTCGCTTTCTGTTTGAAATTCCGCTGCATTGGCGCTGGAACGTTGCTAGTGCAGCAAACTCTTAGTTTCAATCATTGTCAATTTCATTGCGAAATTTTGCTCACAAAAACGGTTCCCTTTCAAAACAGACCCGTTCATAACAGACCACTCACAACAGACCACCTAAACCGGACCACGTTCGTTACAGACCTGTTCATAACAGACCACGTTCATAACAGACCCGTTCATAACAGACCGC
>JGI24158J21664_10008331_pt1 | contig 13780 bp, 10 predicted proteins | sample Ectturendosymbi3_FD_21664 | JGI IMG/M metagenome (IMG submission 21664) | reverse complement strand
CCGGCCGTTACGCCTCTTGTAATTCAGCGAGACAGTGACTGCTGATAACAGTAACCCACGCAATATTATACTGTGTGAAAAGAAGCATGCGTGAATCTGAAGCAACGCTTTCTGATGTCTGAAAAACCCATTGTTAGTGTAAGACTGAGTGTGACCAATGCAGCAAGACCGGAGCAGTGGTAGGGCAAGGGCTAGTAAAGGAGTTGGGAGAAATGGAAGCCTATAAAAACAAAAACCTCGTTTCCAATAATGCTTGTTTCTGTTCAACAGCAATGTTGACCTCAAAAGTAATAACAGAAATCATGGTAAAACATTCTGAATTTTCTGAGTGGGCGAATAGCTGCACTAACTTTGTTTCAAGAAGATCGTGACAAATCATGAATTTACCTATGGTACTGTCATGAAAAGGCGCATTCACCCCGTTGCCCTCCTTTCGAAAAAGCAGGGGCAATGCCCCATTTTCCAGGGTCCGTGGACCAATGTGCCCGAGTGAATAGTTTAATCAAACTACGCTTGTGCAGGCTTATTTTCACATAGTATAAAACTACGTGACTTGTTAGAATAGGCCTATGCAGGCTTGTGGGCATAGGTCCTAATCGTTAAGGTTATTTCTGATTCCTGAGTGAGCTCCCAGACGTTTACAGCTCGTGACAAGATCCCAGTCCTTCGCAGCTCTTGTTTTGAAGTGACCCTGACAAGTCTTGCTTGGAAAAACAAACTCACAATTTGTGGTTTCTTTAAAGACCATGGCAATGCTTCTTTGAAGAGAATTGCCCTGCTTTGAAAATCCGCAGTTATTGTGTAAATTATCTTAATATGCCTTGCTCTTGGTGCCAACAAAGCGGATTTTTGTTACTTTTGCCGTAACATGGGGCTTTTTCTTTGTGGTTTGGGTAGGGTAAAGCGTTTTGTGAACGTCCATTTGCATTGTCAGAAACGTGAAACAGATAAGCAAAATGTTGACGTTACAGCCCCCTGGAAAAATCTCTGCGGACGCCCATGATTGAAAGCAAGGAAATTTAAAAATTAACGCCGATCTCTGTCATGTCACTATTTGAAATCTGCATTTTCTCAAGGTACAGACGCATCGCTTGCAAAGCCCGCTTTTTTTCAAACGAATACCTTGCCCAGGTGTATCGAAGGAAAAGAATTGGTTTAGGGATAGGAGAAACAAAGAAGCTACTGTTCATGAAAGAACTTTTTCACAAAGGAAGACCTTCTCCACCGCAACCAAGTCGCGCAGACTCCCTACCCCGTCACTACATTTTGCATTTTTTGAAGAAACGAAGTTGCTTATTTGATCAAACTGTTCTGAAAAATGTGTTGTTGATCTGAGCAGTTTTCCAAAGCTGCTTCGGAAAAGGTCAAACATACGGTAGGTTCTCTCTAGCTGTTCCACCGAACAACAACCTTATGATAGGAAATATTATGTTGTTCGAATAAAAAAACAGTGTGACCTCTTGACCCGCCTTGCTTTTTTTGTTGTCATTGTGATGTTGCTTCCGGTTGTTTCGCTTAATTTTTTTCTTGCAACTTCAAGTGTGTCCTTGACGTTAAGCCTGAAACGAAAAAAAAGTGCGAAACAAAAGAGCGTTTTCTTATCCGCGAAAATGCAAGTAGATTTTTTTTAGACATTTGGTGTTTTTGGAAAGTTATAGGTGCAGTTACATGACTTGCGCATTTCCTACGGCAAGAGTGTCAAACTGTCGATTGTGGTATTTGGGACAACGCGCATGAGAAATTTGTATGATCTTTTATGTAATGCTTGTGCTTCAGAAACCCGCATTTCATACAAACTCCAACGTATAATTCCACTAGAACCTAATTTTTCAGTAACCTCTACGTTGAGACAAGGTGAGGAGCGTTTTTGGAATAGTAAAAGATAACTTCTCCGATGTTCAGCTTAACAAAGGTCGGTGTTGTAACTGGGTTATATTACGTTGTAACCCAAAGCATCTTAACGTGCGTGCAGAATAAGGAAAATGTAAGTTGACCACAGGTGAAGGAAACAAACAACTCAATCCTAGGTCTATGTGGATGATGCTATGTGGAGAATGNTAGTTTGATAAAGCTGTGTGGGTGAATGTTATTTCTATATTTTTTAATTTGTTTACGTGTTTGTGCCAGATACTGTACATGGTAAACATCGTTGTGGTNAGTGAAAAAGCCGAAGGNTGCTTTTCGTGATTTGAGTCACAAAAATGCATTAATAAACCATACCGTAGTACATCTCAGGGAAGGTGTCAATTGAAACCGGATAATAATATCAAGAAACAAAATATAAATCGTGTTTGTGGCAGAATTTCTTCGAGAAGCTGAAATCGCTTTAAAAGTTATTCCAAAACGAGCTCGAAAAAGTGCCACCAAATTGCCTAGTAGACCGCTCCAAAAATTCCCCAGAGTCCCAAAAATTGGCGTGGCCAATATGCTGGTGTGTAGGTTTAACTGCTTGTGCTGCCCAGTGAATAAATATTGACTACATACCTATCGATTCTCGATACTGATTGCCTTGAATGATAGAAGATCTCATTCTGCCTTTCCAAAAATAATATTTGTTCCTTATTTGGACCTTATCAGTCGTCGCAAGTGTGGGCAGGAGTGAACCTAGGAATGCTGATGGATAATGGTTATTCCAGTTTTCCAGAAAGTGAAGAGCATCACCGGTTGCAGCTTATCCTCATGCGCTGGAATTTGTGTACAATGGGCGAAGACTGGAGATTTGTGAAAAGCATCAGACAATTCAAATGACGGGATGAAATTGTTTGGTGAAACTGCGTTTCGTTGACCAAAAACATACAACTTGTTTCAAGCCATCATACCTGGGTTTGGGCTGGAAATTTTGTCAAGCGCTCAAACAGCATGGAGCAATTGCTGCAAGAGAAACAGGTCTGCACTCACCATTATTACTTGTATCGCTATTCTCATTTTTGATAATAGGTGCAATAACAGCTTTCATGAATTCTTTGAACTTTTTCCATGCAGTAACACACACTGAGACGCAGGGTTGTCAATGGGAATGGAATGCCCATGGGAATCCCATATTTTAGGACAGCGGAATTGAAATTGTTCCCATAATTATAGTAGTTTCACATCGCAGAGGAGACATTTTCTGAAGATGGATAATATTGCCATGAAATGTATAAAATTTNTCAATACCACTGCGCATCGGTGGTCGTGCACGTGCCCAAAGACCGCTTTCTGGCTTTAGACAGAGGGGCCGGTTTGAGAAAACATTGCGACAGTGTNCCCCATCAGCTATTCACAAGTGGGGCCCCACTTAGTGCCTGTGACGCAACTGGGAGGGAGGCGCACGGGACCAGCGCAAAGAGATTCTATTATGGANGACTGAAAGTCAAGGGTAAACGGAAATCTTGCTTTAAGCTAGCGATTNGAATCTGGAACATCACTTCTGGGAAAATACAAACGAGCGCGAGCTGGTCGAGGCAATCAGCGGCACATGATGGTTTTCCCCATTATAAGAGTGAATTGTACAACTTTTACAACAGCAGGGGCAGTTGGAGTAGCGATCGTGAAGCACAAAATGACAAAACAGTATTTTGTTAAGACGCAAGCATAGGCATAGTCAGGGGGGCCCAGGGAGACATAGCCCCCCTAAATTTTTAGAATATTTAGTCATTTGTGCTTTGAGAAACTGTGTCTCAAAAAAAAGTACTGTTGCTCGCCTGAAATTAAACATTTTCCTCCCAAATATTTTGGCTCCCCAAAAATTTTGGGCTAACTACGCCACTGGACACAAAGTGTAATTATTTAGGAGGATCTGGTGACAATGAAATTGTTCATTGACTACAACCACGCCAGCTCAGCATATTAGTCTGCGTGGTTTTTCTTGCGTGACGTTTTTTAACCAAAGTACCTTATTTCCAACCAAAAGAGCAATAAGGCGGTTTGCCCGATCCGTTCAGCTGGTTGCAGCCATCCTGATGTAGCATGATATTTCTCTCCAGGAGATTTTCGTATAAATGGGCCACACCTCGAAATTATTCTTGCGTTTAGTTTTTAAAACGAACATCCGACCGCAGTTTTTCATTTTTTAAATCAGTTTTTTCAACTGCAGATAGTGCAAGACCTCATGTAACTCACATCTGTGCCAATTATTGGCTTCTTTGCACGTGTGAGCCTACAAGATGCGGCAGATAAGTACTGAACACTTCACTTAAAAGGTGATTTCTGAAGGCCAAATAATAATGAACACTGTTCAAAACACATCCTAAATGTAGTAACTGTTTTATTTTTTCTGTAAAACTAAGCTTCCCATTGATTGGTTCTCTGCAAAACAAATACACTTCCATTAAGGACGCCTTTGAACTGAAAAAGAGCGAATAACCACAAAGTAAAGTTCGCAAGGTATTTGTGGATTTTAGCATCCTAATGCAACATGTTTTGATATGCAGAATGTTTTATTTAATTTCATTTCTACGCCACTTTTTCAAATTTTTTTGCCACAGCCCATTGACACGTATAGTGGTTATGTCTCCACTGAATACTTCACCCAGGTTTTGACGCATAAATTATGCGCAGCAGTCTTCTAACGACCTGTACGTCGAGCGTAACCCCGATGACAAAACGTTAAACGTTTCATGCTTTCAAAGGCTTGCTAGGACTCAGCAGCTTCTCAAAGAAGGTATGTCACGTGCTAAGTCACGTGTATACTTGTCCGGGCGCCAGTTCGACGATTCGAGATTATTTTCAAAACTGTTTTTCTTTGAAATTTCAAGCCATGTTATGAAATCCACATTATTACGAAGACTCCATCACGGTGTATTGCAAAAGTAGAACGGACAGGCTGCCGCCGACGAAAAGCAACAGAAGAGAGTTCGCAGAGCTCCAACTTTATCAGGTTGTTCTTGGATTAATTAGTTTTCACAAGCGCGTTTTCATGTGCCTTTCACCTCGGAAAGGTTGGCTTGGTCCAGGTTGGACGAGCTGGCGTGCGTGTTGCGCTTCTTCAAACTGTTTCTCGCTTTAGCAAAAACGTTCTCGAAAACGTCGGAGTAAAGCAGCGGGTTGACGACGCTGTTGATCGGAAAGAGGAAGGCGGCTGTGATGGCGAACAATGGATGCGCGAATTCGCGCGGAAAGGCGAGTTGCACGTACGACGCGATGCAGATTGGGAGCCAACAAGCGAAATTCGCCAAGACCAGCTTCATGATGCGCCGCTGCATCCGATTCGTGAACGAACCAGAGATGCTGCTTTGAACTCTGCCGACGGTCGATTTCCAGTAGACCAGGACGTAGGAGACGGCGACGTATAGGAACGCGACCATGTTGACAGTTACAAGCAAGGTGGAGTAATACCAGCCATTGTCAGTCGCGGGAGTGTAGAAGTGAGGTGCGCACAGGCTGTTCTCGCTGTAGTAACCATAAGGACCGTTCACAACGAAACCTTTCGAGCGGAGGTATTGGTCGTAGGCAATGAGCTCGGATGGGAAGGCGAAGGCAGTGGAATTGTCCGCCAGAAGCACACGCAACACTGAGACGAGCGACGCGATTTCCCTAGTACGGACAATCGGTTCGCTGAAGTACTTGCTGGGCATCCACAAGCCGTCCACGAAAACGTTGGGGTGCATGGCGGGAACAGCGGCCAAGACGAACGACAGCAGCCAAACACACGCCACTGCTGTCGAGATGTAGCATCGTCGTGACGTTCTTGCAGTGACTGGATTAAAAACTGCATGGAGTCGCTGTGAGGTCATGACTACCAAAGTGAAGAGTGAAGCCTGGGCTGATAAGATTGAGAGCGGGCCGATAAAATTGCACAAGAAGGAGGTGCGCCAGGCAAGCTCAACCTGGCAGTAATGACCCGAAAACTGTGCCGACTTCCCGGCCAGTATCAGCAAATAGACAGACATCAACAGGTCTGCCATGTTCAGGTTCATGACCAAAAAGTAATTCTGCCTGGCCAGGCCCGAACCTGTATTGCGAAGGTCACGGAAATTCTTGAAGGTGTGGACAAAGACAACGCAGTTGGCCGCCATGCCCACCAAAGCAATGAACCAAATCCAAACCCTTAAACCCACTGAACTGATCATTTCGTAGCGGGACGAATATCCGCGACTTTGGTCGAGAGACTGTGGACATTCGTCGCTTCCATCACTGCAGTCATTCACACCGTCCATGACGAAAGTGTTGGGCACAGAAATCGGAGAACCGGACTCGCAGTAGTGTCTGAACGTGCAGTTTGTCTCGTCCGACCCGTCGTCGCAGTCCGCTGTTCCGTCACATACCTGCAAAAGCGTTCGCAATAGCTGTGAGTTTGTCCAAAAACGCGAGCCTTAACTGAAAACAAGCATTACTTCCAACGAGTGATGTTGTGCATCTCAACATTAGACCTTAGCCTTATGTTTTGCGTGAGAAGGCAAAGTTTTCAGCAAAAATATAAAACTTTTTATGGAAAAGGACTGCATCGTTTTATTTACACAAGCGCACACGTAACAGAGCATTATCTGAAAAATGTATGTCGGCAAACGAAAACCGGTAATAAAATGGAAATGCAAAAAAGGCCTATTTCGCAATTTTCACACACGCTATTTGGATGGCATTTGCGTTGGTAGCAGTGACAAGTCAAGACCGTAAACTCCTAGACCGAGACTTGGTACAAACTAGTAAATCGTAACCGAGTGTTTGTCAAAACGTCTGAGACAAAGACCTGAACCTTCGAGGCGGCAGAGACTGGATCTCGAAATCCAAAAATTTTTCGGCCTTGCTAAAATTTTTTCATAAATTTACCAAAAACGTAATTCCCATCGCAGAACGTTCGTTTAGTCGAACTTCATTCACTTCTTTTCAACTTTATTAACCTCTCATTCACCGACAACCAAACTAACAGCGAACAGTTTGAACTGCAATAGCTTAAATACACGTGTCCACAGGGCGCTCAAAACACCGAGGCATTAACAGTCACGTGACTGAAGCCTGTATCTTTTGATGCCGGGATGAGAACGTGGAGAAGGGGACCCGCGTGTTGTTTTTTTATGGAAAACGCATCTCTAGACATGGGCGTCGGAAGGATTTTTTCCAGGGGGTGCCAGTAAGGAATTTTCTCAAAAATTTATCCAAGGGGGGGCCAAAAGTGGTGAAATTTGGTTTTTACTCCTCGAAATTGAAAAAACAACCTTTTTTTGCTAAACATTTCAGAATCCATGGGGGCCAAGGCCCCCCCTTCCGACGCCCCTGCCTTCAGACCGAAACTAAATCTGAGGATCTGTCACTGATTAGTACAGGGGTTCCCAACTGGATCGTCGCTTTGAAACTGTAAGGACGTCGCAAGCTCATGTCCGGGTTAAATGGATTTTGCGACCAAAGAAGCTCTCCGGATTTTTATTCCGTTTGCTACTTCGTGCTTGCGCGAAGCTGGCTTTTCCGCTGTTGCGGTAATAGAACCAAATGTTGATCGAAGATGAGCGTCGAAATCGAAAGAGAAAGGCGCTCACCCGTTTCAAACATGACACCGCTTTTGTGACACAACAAGCAAGCTGATGAGTCACATTACATAACAATCCGTGAATACTTTTTATGCAGTGTGTTGTTTCATTTTATGCATAGTGCGTCGGGAAAAGATGCAAGTTGGAAACCACGAGATTAATAGTTTCAAAACTTTTAAAAGGAGCAAAAGCGTGCGTTTTTACATCAAAACTGTTATGAAATTTTTGCACTTGCCAAATCTTTGCTTTTTCATCAACTAAATTTTCAATTTGCTGAAGTTGATATTTTTGAGATTAGCGTGCTGGAGTTCACAACCTTTTTCTTTTGCTCAGCCGAATTCTATATTTGTTTTCTAAAACGCACTCAGGAATTGGGGTTGATTGACTAGATGACCGCCATGGCCTTTCACCAATCCTGTATGACACAGTGACAATCTTTGTTAACATTGATAAATTATCTTGCCATTGCGTTTTCATTTATTCTGCTTTCCACTGACAATTGGTTACTTTTTTGCGTGATGTCGTTTTGGATTGTTTCTGTTTATTAACTGAGTCATATGAAACAATAAATAAATCAGTCAAATCAATCAGCCGACCTATGTCATTGGACCGTGCTTATAGGCACGGAATGCACCTTTTCTCCATGTTTGGGCCACCGAGAGATAAAAGTCGGTCTCCTTGTTAAATTGTCGTGACGACGTAGCAAGCAAACATGTGGTGACTCGCTCACTCAACCCAAAAAGACCGATAAACTGACTTCGGGTTGACATTGGAAAAAGCAATATTGTGCTTCACAGACGCTCAGCCCAGTCGCCTTTATCTACGTCATGAATGTTATGAATGCAACAAAACTTTTTGATATTAACTAAAAGAAACTAGGTCAAGCCAATCGTGAAATGTCTTTTTGCCAAGTAAACAACAGACTGAAATATTTTTCATAAAACGTCACGCTCGCTTGCCTTGTCGACACAAAATGCGTCGTCGATGCTGCGCCCAGTTCACGCCTTGCACAACGACCGTAGGCAAACCACTAAATGAGCTTCATTAATCCCTCTGAGGCGACAAAAACCGGTTTGATATAAAGATTTCCACGAGCAGATTTGCATAGTTTCCTTAACTGCCGCGATAGCATGAGCCGTGTGCTCGTGGGCTTCAAATGAAACACCGAAATTCACGTTTTTTCAGTTAAGCAGATACAGCAGAAGCCCGCAGGAATGCAATGAAAAATGACACTTTTTGAAGCCAGATAACTGCTCCCGCACTTTTAAGCTTATAATGCATTTTCAGCTTCTAAACTTGCGAACATTTGCACTCGAGTCTAGCAGTTGGTTGGAACAGTGTTGGCAAATCCTGCGCTCGATGCGTCCTTCTGCATAAAATTGAAGTAAAATAGATGACGAGTATGTTGCAGTTTAAGTCACCATTATTTCTGCCAGAAACAAAGCCCGAAAGAGGTCTTGTGGCAAAAGGAATTTAGGAGGCTGCACGTTTTTTGCGACAGAGTTCTTGCAATTCTCCCACTGGCTTTGAATGACTTCCCAGCAGGGGCGTAACGAGGGAGGCAAAGGGGGCACAATTCCCGGGCGCAGAATGACTGCGGGGGGCACCGAATGACAACGGGGCCGCCGAAAAGTCCCAACAATGTCACATGCACTTTCTTCAATCAGTACATTTCCTTCCGAAAGACCTCAATTTCGAACATGGAGGCGCCAAACTTCTTGCCCCGGGCGCCATTTAACATCGTCACGTCCTTGCTTCCCAGCCCTTCGGCGAACACTGTATCGCTGAATTATTATTGTTGCCTGAAAAAGCTGTTCAGGTCTTTGAGATTTCAGAATTTATTTCAGCCTTTTGCAGGTTTAGCGCCTCCTTGGACGTTATGTTTTTCATCTGCAGTAAGGCCTAATCCACAGGTAATATTAAGGTATATAGAACAAACTCAGAGGGTAAACAGCAAAAGTTTGACCCAGGGGTTTTTAAACCGCAATCCTCATGAGGAGATCGGGTATGTTGTGAATAAATTTGAAAATTGGAAAAATGCTAAAGCTGGACATGAAAGCTACAGGACATCATTGCATTGGTCAAACCAGTATATGCACACAGGCTCTATGACCTTCCCACACAGCTCTGCGTAATGTTCGAGCGACCTTTAAGAACAGCGAAAATTGCTAGTGATCTCCTTTTTGTTACTGAAGTCTTAGCATATCCAAACATGTTTTTGTTGAACTGTTTTCTCAGACCACGTTTAATTTCGTTCACAAATCCAGTGATGTACAACCGAAAATGTAAAAGGGTTTCTTAAATCGAGACATGCCATGATAGCCACATAGCTGAGCTTATTTTTGTGAAAAATTTCACAAAAAATGACAACAAAATCGCTATAATCTTGACCCCACGGCGAAAATGCAGAAGAGAACCTCGTCCATCAACAAAGTGGGAGGACGATGTTCTTCCGCGTTTCCCCCCAACTTAACTCTTTCACATATAACAGGTCGGTTTCAAAGGACAATATACTGTGCAGCAAAATCATGCATTTGACAAGCATTTCGTGCTGTGAAACGAAGATAATGTAACCGTTTGTGTGCGAGAATTGAATTTTTAATTGTCAAATTTGCATAATTAGCTGAGTCTGTTGACCAGCTTCAAAGTGTCAATGCCAACGTGAGGTTGAAACAAAACAGCTTCAATTATTTGGCTTTGCCAACTTGTTTGAACTTGTTTACCACCTATGTAGTTACCGATGTTCATACCGTCCTTCACAACGTATAGGTATTGATTTTAAAGGCGCTTCCTAAAGCACGTCTGCCCACCTCACGAACGCAATTTTGCTTATGCATTCTAACAACGCTCTGTTTTAAGTCATCGCAAGGCCACCTAGGGAGAAATGTCTCGCCTTGATCATAGCAGCGCGATTTAGTTAATGTGGTTTTGTTACATTCCTTCGTGAATGGCGTCAGACAGTTTTCCAGTTTTAGCAATTTTTTGGAAACGACGTATTTTCCAGTTTTTTCACATATCGCAGCTTGTGAGTTTGTTTGCTTCTCTGCCTTTACTTTAGCCTTTCACCTTTTCACCCGTAAGCACTATTTGCTGATTTCAGGACTGAGGATGTCTAGTTTTGCATGAAATCGATTTCCTATTAAAAAAATCTGATGATTGATTCAACTTCGTCTGTGTGAAGGCTAGTTACTCAAAAACAATTTCAAATAGAAAGAAAAAGTGATTTCAGTTAAGAAATTAAGTGTTGTTTGGAGAAGCACATTATGGTTCCTCTGATTGTGGAATGTTTGATCATGCTGAAAGAAAAATTTAACCGTTATTTTCCGTAATTTAAAACAAATGTACATGACTGTATTCTAAATCTTTTCGTGAAATTTCGTTTCAAATTGGCATGAAACTGAACAAAAAACAGGAATGGGGTTATATGTCACGTGATATGCCACGTAACGTTTGGCTCAAATTCACTCAGACTGAGAAACCTACAACAGCAGCGGCGTCCAAATCGCGGCTCGCGAGCCGCATGCGGCTCTTTGCTCGGCTTCATGCGGATCTTACGTATAATTATCAGAAATCCCACGAAATAACATCCATAACAATAAACGGTTTGCAAAGTTCGGTCATTGTCATGTTGGTGTGCGATATTTAAAATAATCTAGTTGGGCAAAGGTATGTGTGTGAGTGAGATGGGGGTGATGCTCATGCGTGCCCGTGTGTATGATGTGACTCTTTGCAGTAACACACTAAGAAATGTGGCTCTAGGTCTCTGACTAGTTGGCCACCCCTGTTATAGATTTTCTTCGAGAAAGGGCACATGCGCAGAGCAACATTTCGTTGTTGTGACTCAGTTGATCCCTTTTAATCTTTTGAAATAGGTCCCGCGACGTCTATCAATGCAAGAAAAGGATAAACACTTGCGCAAAAAACATTGAGCATTTGTCTTTTTACAATACTTCCCAGCTTTGAAAAGATAGCCAAAAATTATCGTCAAACACACAATGTCCACTTGTAACTTGTCAAAGGCAAAAAACTTTGCTGCACCTTTCACTATCCACGTTGTCAGCTGGATTCAAGCTTTATTACTCTGCCCAATACGTTAAATTGGTTTTATAAGTAATGTTCAAATTATTGCATAAACTTCAGTAGAATAGTTTTAAACTCCGAAGTGCACCAACAATGAAAAAATCCAGAACTACACGGTTAGACTTAAAACTGGATCCCGGAGTTTCATGGGAGTTTTTTAATGCATGAAATCTACTTCCAAAAACAAAAAGAGCTGCTGGGATCTTGTTAACCTTGTCAGACTTTTCACTTATTTCGAAGAAAAACCATTGTTGGCCAAGCACAGGTGGTGCTGGGTGCATGTGCCAATGATGAACGATTGTTTACCTTGTCTACATCCACGCTGACTGTGTTTCCCTGTTTACAATAGAACCTTCCCGGACAAGAAGCTTCTTCCTCGGCAATCCGGGGAAAACAGTTCAACCACTTTCCGTCACAAATGTCGTGATTGGTGAAAGTCAGGTTCCCGGATGTACCTCCTTTTGTGACGCAAGAATACTCCTGCTGGCCAACGGTTGATGCAAAGGCGGAAGCAACCGAACAAAACGCGGGCTTGGAAGTGCAATTGGAAGCGCACTCGTCGCTCAGGTCGTCGCACTCGAAAACGCCGTCGCAAGCAAACGCGGTGATGGTTTTGGTTCTGTTGTATCCGCGGCAGCTGTCCCAAGTGAAAAAGACAACACGCTTTGTTTTCGGCTTGATGTCAATACGATTCGACAATGATTGCGTGTTTGTTTAAGTTTAAACTAATTTTAATATTTCTGGTAGAGGACACTCAAAAAATACGTTTTTTGCATCAAAATGATAAAAATGTGTGATACCCAAAAACAAAAGATGGATGTCACTGAACAATGGGAGACGCCAGGCACAACGCAACTAAATTGATTTGTTCTGCAACACAGGTAGTCTTTTTCAAGGAAATACTGGAAACCAACATTTACACAACCCTAGAAAGTAGAGAAAACATAAGTCCAATTGAGGTCTAAAAACACGATGCTGTACATTGACCTGGTACAAGTAAATAAAAAGGCAAAGCAAAACACTTCTGAAGTTCGAGGTTTTTGAAACACTTTTAGGTTGACACACAATTTCTTTGTAAGTTGCACAGCTTTAACATTCACTATTTCTGATTCACGACTTCCCTAACATGTGGGCACGAACAGCCACAGTCATAAGAGGACTTTCTACAAAAATATTGCTTTAGAATTTCTCATTTTAGCAATTTTTCATAATTTTGGTTCAAATTGGCAGTTCTTCAAAATATCGGAAGATTCCTGTTTTGTGCTCGTCAAAAGAAGAAAGATGTGGTGCTGCTTGTACCTTATTGCTTTACCCTTTGGTGTCTGGCGGCAATACGCTTCGTCAACGCCGTCGTTGCAATCTGCCATGCTGTCGCAAACCCAGGACTGCTTCAGAGTGGTCTTTCCGTTGTCGCACGAAAAGGTCCCTCCAGCTCTCAGGTTAGCACAAAGTGGCCACAGTCTCGACCTGCCACAGAGGCATTCGTCCGACAGATCCGGGCAGTCAACTACTCCGTCGCAAAGCTGCAAGCAACAAACATTTTTTCCCTAATCATGTGGTACACGCGCAACGCAGCCGTTTCTACAAGTGTTGCAACAAAAACCACACTGGCCTGAAAGAGAAGAATGCTACGATCATCGGAAACATTTTGGATGACTTCTTGGCGATTGTGAGAAAGGATATTTGGAAAGAGGCAAGGGCCTTGATCATTTTTTTTTCTGAAATCTTACCGACAACCATGACACGTAACTTGCGCGTTTCATATTGGCTCGAAATAGTCATGGAGAATTTGCTTTTGACCATTTGAAACTTGTCAAAAGGATGAATAAAGACGTTCTCATAATAGTTTGAATTGGGGAATTTCGAGAAATTGAATTAAAAAAAACTCTGTTCATTTTCGTAAAATCTTTCTCAGGTTTGCGGGAAGGAAAACCTGTGTCCTCTCGTTTTCTTCGGCTACTACAATGAATTTAATAAAATTTAAATAATATTTCTTTTAGAAAGATAATATTTCATATTGACCTAATAAAAGCATGCACGTTCTCATGTTTTCACCATGTGGAAACACTAGTACAACTTTACATGACAGAAAGAGACGCAACTGTCTCTANGACCCCATCTAAAATGAATTTTTGCACCACTGAACATGCACTGTTNGAGAAAGTTTTAGCTTGGATTATCCTCTCGTGCACAACCGGTTCAATCAGAATTTGAAAACTTTTATGGAAGTTTCAGTAGCGTCAGTTACACTTTTTAGC
>JGI24158J21664_10008330_pt1 | contig 13781 bp, 9 predicted proteins | sample Ectturendosymbi3_FD_21664 | JGI IMG/M metagenome (IMG submission 21664) | reverse complement strand
AAGGTAACCGCGTAGATTAGTACATGATAAACAGGCGCTAAAGACCATTGCAACGAAAATGTCGAATTTGAGATTATAAAAATCAAAGTCAAGCTGTATTGTAGGCCTACATACACAATAACGAAAAGCTTACGCACAAAACCGTCGACTTGGCTGCGGGTTGGACATAGCTGGTGACTTGGTGTAGACATATTTTCCAGTGGTGATGAGACCACAGATTGGAGTTTGCTGATCTCAGTGATCTTGCAATAAAGACTTTCTGGGTGATGGCAGCTACCGCTGCTAATGAACGAGTGTTTAGTATCGATGGTCATGTCGTGAATAGCAGAAGAGCAAAATAAAAGAACTTAGTGAACGGCACACTCTTTTTCAACAGTGCTCTTAGTCTTAAAGCTGAAAAAGAAGCGCTGAAGTTTTACTAAGAGATTTCACTTTATTACTTTACAGTGTTTTTAAGACCTTCTGTTGGCTTGGAAACAGGGAAACAGGAACCGGGATGCGTGACGGGGGAATTGCCCCCCTGCCCTTTGAAAGGGGAGCAACGGGGGCACAAGTGCCCTAACATAACAGCATCATAGGCAATTTCAGGGACGTTCGAGAGCGGTGAAATGACGGGGGATCGCCCTGCCTATTTAAAAGATGGACAACAGGGGCGGAAAAGAAGGTGACTTTTCATAACAGAATCACAGGGAATTTTATGGTTTATCAAGATCGACTTGAAACAAATTTATTGCAGCTAGTCGTGCACCCATAAAATTCAGAATAGTTTTCTATAACTACCGCTATTATTTTTGAGGTCAACATTGTTGCTGCGCAAAAACAAGCATAGTTGGTAATTTTTTTGTATTTTATAAGTTTCCATTGCCTTCAACTCTTTTACTGCCTCCCACCTACTCTACCGCTGTTCAGGCGTCCCTGCTTGGAAATGAGTTTTAGTGGTTTTCAGCGACAGATGCAGGTTTGGGGAGGAAACAGTGCAGTGCGGGTGGGAGGTCGCGGGTTAGAAGTCTGTGGGCAAGATTTCTCAAATTCCTGCGGGTGCGGACAAAGAATTTCAACCAGCGCAGGACTCTACTTTGTATAAGGATTCTCTACCCACTTTGGGCCGATCTAAACACGTAAATGAATATAAAATATAATTAGAAGCACGGCTCAGCAACCTGTTTTGAACGTACGCAGAAATTTCAGGAGCTTCTGCCTAAAAATTTTGGCAGACTAAAATATATCAAACACACCAAGTATAACTGTACACTGGCGTAGCCAGACTAGAAATTAGGGGATGGGGAAAAATTTGTGGGGGGCTAAATTGTTTGATTTTAGGCGAATAACTCTATTTTTGGGAAGACACCGCCTCTTAAAGCACAAAATGACTATATATTCTAAAATTTGGGGGGGCATGGCCCCCTCAGCCCCTCCTGGCTACGCCTGTGAAACTGCACCATTTATTTTTTCCGAAACATGATTCGGCTGCGGGTTCTCAGCAAAAATTAATTGCGTGCTGAATGCCTAGTCTCTGAGGCAATCTTAAAATGCTTGTGAGACGTACAAACCAGAAACCGCACCTGTCTGTTTGTAGAGTCATAACTGCCTTATTTGATGCGCGTTCAGATTTATTAATTAATTTTGTACATAGCATGAATTCATCAGTTAATGTCACCAATTACTATAAACTTTCAATCAGTTGGCGTTAGACTCATAAATATCACTTTCTGTAGCGAATGCAGGACATTTTAGAAAATGAATGCTTCGAATCTATTACATCCTACACCGCCGCAAAATGAAAGCCTAAAGTTTATGGTCGATGCAATTTTTACCAAACCAACAACCACTTGTTAATTTTATATCGCTAAGCGCGCAATTTGAGTTTAAAAACTATTTCAAATCAGGGCCGCAAGCAGTCGATATTTTCGTGTAGGAGGCAAAATGATTGCAACTTCTTGTTTTGCCTAACATGTTTTTGAAAATTTCGGGGCGCAATTGCCCGGTTGCGGGCCTGTTTCAAATTATTAGTGAGTCTTTTCGGCCATTCATCGCCGTCTATCTAATTGCAACAGTACCTCAACCTTGTTTGTGAAACTGCAATATGGCCTTGTAACCCCTGTGTCGATGGTACTGTCGCGCAACGTATTGGTTTCGCAGTAAGTACAGCTTTTCATGAGGTTTTGAGACGAATACCGAGCTCTGTCTGCAGGTTTTCAGCTGCAGTGGTAACATTAAGCGAAAGCATTTCAAGATGCTAGCAAAAAAATGTAAAATGTGAACTCCTGAAATATTGCAACTGCTTCGCTTTTCAGAACTCCATCAGGCAACACCCAATCTCCGTTGCACCCGTTCCATCTGCGCGGGAAATTACTCGAAGCGTTGTAGAAGCCCTCGAAAATACTTGTTTTACGTACCAGTGGCGCAGCCAGAATGAGGCCATGGCCCCTCCCCGAACCAAATTTGCTAAATTTTGACTGGTGTTTTGTATCAATTTTCAACAAAGACGTCAGTGACTGAAAACACCACGACTGGCCCCTCCCGAACAAAATTCTTGGCCGCGCTGCCGTTGCGTACGATCGTCGCGACCGTTTGACTTAAGTCTATCAGTTTTTCGTACGTTCTGCACGAACTTATCTGTCATTGGTTCTCCATCCAAGTCAACGATCAGCCGACCCTTTAAAATTCCTCTACTCACAACGGGGCTGACCACGAACATCCAGGAACAAAGCGTTTCAAACGCTGATAACCGTTCACTTTTATTTGACGTCGAGCCGCAATATCAAATGGTACAGCATATTATACATGTAACGTGACATCGGACCTCAATGACGCGACAGAGCCTTTTGTGCAGTAAACACAGGCAGGTCTTAAGGAGCATGGCCGACGAACGGTCAAAAGGTTTTGCCGGATTCGAAAACAGGCCTTGATGTTTTGTGCGGCTTTTGTAACGTTCAACGCGAAAACTTCGTTCGTCCACAAATGAGTTGCTGAGAGTGGGAGGGCTGGCTGCCGTCCAATCAAAAGGCCGCAATCAACGCAAACGGCCAGTACGCGGGTCCACATCTCTGTGCTGCAGCTAGATTTGCTAGGAAGGTGAACTAGTGCTCGCCAAGCCAAGAATGGCCGAGCTCATTGCAAGCAAACTGCACGACGGCACAAACATCCATCAAATCTAAGACGCCCAGTCACCGTGACCAACACAACATTTTTGAAAGGGCGTTTGCGGCCAATAATGCGCCCGGATTCTTGAAGATCGATTACTTTGATTGGAATGCAAAGCTCAGCAATATTTCACTTCTGCAGCTCGTGAAAACCTCCCCGTCCGGAATTAGGTCTCGAGTCAAATTACTTTCGAGAAATGATTCACGCGAAAAATGTTTCGCCGCAAAAGGAGTCACAGCAGTGCGCTGGTGAGACATCTAGCGGATAGTCTCAGCTCGAAAGTCCCGCGTCGTTCACTTCCAGCCTCGCGGCGCAACACGACTCAACGCTTGCTTTTTCGCTTCTTCTTGCGTTCACCGGATCGCGACCGGGATCGCTTCGAGCGTTTCGGACTGCGCGACCCGTGCCGCTTGTCGCGCGGCGACTTCCTTCCGGACGCTTTCTCGCGCGATCGCGACCTGAGAAGTACATCACCTGTCAGGGCGTTGTCGGCAAGCAGCAGGTGCAAGTTTATTTCGCAAACCCTGATATCATGTGCTATGCGGTAACAGGGGTCTCCAAACTTGTTTGTCCGAGGGCCACATACAGGGTTGCCAGGTCTACTTTTTGCCAAGGGGCCAAATCTAGTCCAGAAAAGAGGCAAATTCTGAGACAAGGGGCCAAAATAGGGCCAACCATTTTTTCGAAATTCATCAGCAGTTACAAAGTCATATGAACTCACAATTAGCAATTTATTAAATGGCAACGCTCCTCAATCACAATTGTAGCGCAACAGCAAAACAAGTACGTGATGAAAGATTGTAAGAGAACACTAATTTCCATGTGTAGCCATGTACTCAGATAAATTTACCATCCTCGGTAAGTGCTAATGCAATCAACAACAATCTGAACAAAACCAACAAACACGTACACCACCTGAATAACAGTAAGTTAACAAACGTAACAGTTTTCACTGCTACCTCTACAACTGCAGCTGGTAACACGTATTCTGATGAACTTACTTACACATTAACTCAGAAACTCTAAGGATCCTAACAAAATTTTGTAATGAAAAACCTTCGAAATATAGGAATTTGGTGAAAATCTACAATGAATTAGTCAAAAAAGTGAAAAAATGTGGTTTCTCAGACAACCCAGGGTGGTCAGATCTAATTCTTGCACGGGGCCAGTCTATCTTGGAAAAGGGCCAAACAAAAATTTTGGGGCCAGCAAGTGTTATTTGGGACCAAATTTCCCAAAAGGGCCAACCTGGCAACCCTGGCCCACATTAGCTAATACAGAACATGCCTAGCGTCGTCCGTTTTACGTAATGTGATTATTTCGGGATATGTTATATTCTACGAAATCAACAAATTTTCCGTAATAAAATTTTTTTCATCATTGACAACAAACGTCTTTGCGGGTCGGATGAAATGGCTTCGAGGGCCGCATTTGGCCCACGGGCCGTAGTTTGGAGACCATTGGGTTAAAGTATACCTGCCTGGGGAAAACAACAACCGTATTACGCACAGCAAGTAACACGCTGCTTGGGACGGATCTTTCATTTAAGCAGCTCGACTTTGCAGCCGACGAAAGTAATTCAGTTGAAAGTCCACAGCGGTTGACGCGTTACGGGGAGGGCAGTCCGATGAACGCCGCCTACCCCAGGTGGGGGTAACATTTTGACAAGTAGCCCGGATCGGAACCAGGCCGACGGATTGTTTGTGCAAACTACTATACATGAAACGTAGAAAATTGAAATGAAATTGACTTAATGGGAGTGATGGGACGTAGTTTGCCTGGATACAGGATCCTTCGAATATATGATTGTAACCTTTTCGTTCACATAATTACACCTTGTCTTGACTGGCTTTGATTATTTCCACGAGTGAAATGAAGTTGCTGCGCGCAGAAAAATTGATATGACGCACGAAGGCCATTTGTATCTCACAACAGCGTCGTGTGTTTTTCAATCCACTGCACCGCAAATACTTTGTGACAAAGCCATGGTTCGCGGAAGCTGCATTCAACAAATAACCGTGGCAACCGTGTATCCCAAAACGAAGATCGGTTGACAGAAGTTCGCTAAAGCTTTGACTGTCAGTAAAGAAAGCCCACGCTGAATTTTACTAACAGCAGTTGCGACTAATAAACCCACTGATGAACACCAAAGCCGGAAAAACTGCAATCTCATTTTACTGTACTATCGCAATTATTTGTAACAAACCAAAATCACGCGAGTTTTTGCCGAAACATCACCTGGAATGAGCCCGAGATTTCTTCTTTTTGGACGAGTGCTTTCGCGTTGAGTCAGTAGATTCGTCGGACTCGTAAGCAACCAGAGCTCCTTGAAAATGAAAAAACGACAGGTTGTGGAGGTTACAACAACAGCGAAAGCCATGTGCGAACCAGTACTGAAATTTCGTCAGCCACATTAGAAACTCCAGTCACACGAACAGTGCTGTTTTAAGGTGTTTTGAGACTCAAACTTTTCCGGCGGTCTCTCAAAATGCAGTAGAAACTCAGTTTACTACCACCATCACAATGCACTAAAACCTTACTTTACGATCGGTATTCAGATAAAATACTTGCGGCCTTTCAAAATACCGTTGTGGTCAGCAATGCCAAACCTTGAAAAAAAAGCCCTTGCACACGAATGTACCAAACAATATAACCATGAAAAGTAAGGTTAATTTCACTGGAGCGCTTTGTACCAACCGGTTCCCAGCGCATTTTTTAACAAACAACAACGTAACTGCGTACCATGGCGGGATGGGGTTCCACTGATCTCCTTGGTTTTCTTTCTTCGTTTTCGTTTCGATCTATCGTCGGAGCTCGAGTCTGATTCGCTGCTGCTGCTCTGCCCGCTGCTCAACCAATCGTTGTGAAGCAAAAAAGAAAATAAGGAAAAAAAGCGATGTTCAATTGGTGGCGAGCGGGGTAAACAACAGCTTCCACATCAGAACTTCGCAGCCACGTTTGATGCCAGGCGAGTTTAAACATGCTCAAGATCGACTTGAATGTTGGTTGAGTAGAACTTGAACGGCAGATATGTGGCGTCCATGATTTTTATTGTTTACCTGCTATTCCATTCGGCACCGTTACAAAAATTTCAACACAATTTCCAGATGTTTTTTTAAAACATCGGAAAACCTATTTTCAAATCTCTCCAAGGAAAAAAAACGCAATATACAGTAGTTCTAACCAGGGCTGTGGAGCCGGAGCGCAAGCAATTTTGACAAGCTGGAGCCGGAGCCTGGAATTTGGGTTCCGGTTTCACAGACATAGTTTGTGGGGCAAGCGAGTTATACAAATAATAACAATGTTTTTTTTCTGATTTTTTGGACCAAATTGTTCTGGAGCCGGAGCCAAAAACTTTTAGATGGTGGTGTCGGAGTCAAAAAAATTAGATGCCCGGAGCTGGAGCCGGAACCTGATATTTGAGTCCCGGCTCCACTGCCCTGGCCCTAACATTGTATTGATGGTCATACCGTTTTCGTTCTTTCTTCCTGTCAGAGTCGCGACCGACCTTCTTTTGTTTCTCGTCTTTCTCAAGTTCCTGACCGAAAACAAACGGGCGGGATCAAAATATACCAGTTTCAAAATAAGCACACACGTCGTCACGCGTCGTTACCCGTTCCACTAGTTTTTCTCTGTACTGGGCAACTTGTTCAGGTATGGTCAGCCCGTGCTTCCTCTCCCGCTGCCCTAGCTCCAGCTCGTCCTGGAACTTCATCACTTTCAGCTGAAACAAGAGGTGAGGGAGGTTACCCGAGGTCACCGAAACGTCGACCCCTCTGCTGGCACACAGTGTGGCCGTCAACTCAATTTGGAAGCGATGGTGTCATTGTCAAGCGCAAAAAACACCATCATTTTCTGCCTGGGACTGTGTACAGGTGGCATAGGTGGTCCCTGAGTCGAACGGCTTCACGTGTTTCACACAGCTGGACACAATGTGCTCTGTCAAAATCATGAAATAATGCGCATCTAATTTTTGGCTATAAATTAAACGGTAACTTTAGAAGCAACAGTTGGTATTTTCTGAAAATAATGCACCTCGCACGGCAGTCCATACCATCTAAGCCAGTTATAGGATAGTGTCAACATGTTTTGGCTGAAAACCTGCACTTACGGGTCAAGCCCAAGGGCTGCCCGAAAAAAGCAAGCAAACCGATNATATTTAACAAAGACAATTGTAAAAACAAAAGAACAAACTTATGAAGTTCACAGCAACCCTTAATGACTAAATATTTTGTTATNAAGAACTTCTGAAAAATTTCGCCAAATACGCAACTTCTTTTTGGGACCGCACATAATACAAAACAAAGCCTAACCTCAATTTCGCGAAGGCGTTGTCGCTTCAATTCGTTTGATTTCGGGTCTTCCTTCACTTGTGGTTTCAAGTCCTGAACAGCGGTGGGTTGCTAGATGAAGAAAAGCAGCATATATCAGAAACTTTTCAGCAAACTACTTTAACGAAAGCCAAGTACTAGCGACGGTCCCTACCGCTGGAGCAAGTGGAACTCCGTCCAGGTTCACGTCATCAAGGGGTTCCCCGTCAAGGGGTTCGCCGTCGAGATTCGCGTTTTCCAGAGTTTCCCATTTGGACGTGGTCATGGCCTGAGCTTCCACATCTTCGGGATCCACCGTTTCCCATTTGGACTGCACAAACCTTGGCTGGGCCGGTGCAGGCTTCTTGGCCTCAGGTTTTGCATTGACTGTAAAAGAGGATTGTACCGATTTCAGCGAGTTCGTAGGTTAGTGCCAAGGTTCTGCCTGGAAGCTGTTACCACGACGTGCATGTATTCAGGGGCTTGCTACAACAGAGACGTGTACAAAACATTGCCAAAAACGGGATGTGCCGGTTACAGCAAACTACATCAAAAGCGCTGTTTACCATTTAATGGACCACTGCAGAAAAAACGTTTCGGAAAAATGCAGAAAAAAGACTTTAACAGAAAAAACAGCGAATAGAATCGCCAACATAATTGATCTTACGAGGTACTCCATCCAGTGGATCGCCATCTAAAGGAGCCCCATCGACGTCGGGATCGGCCAAAGGAGCTCCGTCCAAATCATCAACTGCCTGATTAGCAGCTTCCGGCGCAATCGCGAAGCCGTCGACCTCATCGGCAACAACATCCTGACGACGAGAAGATGCTTGCGTAACAAACAACTGCAGCAACAAGCAGACTGCTCGCAGCCATCATACACGACAGGTTTTGGTAACTTTCCTTTGAAAGTTTATCTTGCAGGAAACATTTAAAATGAAGTCCTACTTTAGAAAGCACCATCACCTTGGTACAAGACTAATCTATTCCACCTTGGTGTTTTCGTCAAATAAAAAATTGCATTAATGTTCAAACGGAATGCACCGAATGCAAACCTGTTTTTCGGAAGACTCGTCTCCGAACACGAGACCGAGGAAAGAGTTCTGCAGGTGGATCAACAACTTGTCAGGATAAATCGCCCAATCGTCCCAGGCGCGGAAGCACCCGAGAACTTTCTGCTTGAATTGTTCGGCGCGCAGCCTGCTGCTGATCGCGTGGTGCGCAGCGTGAAGATGGCGCATCACTTGCTCGAGACGCGTTTCGAAGCTGACAACGAAGTAAAGCTTGATGTGGACAATTTTTGGGGTGCAAACGGTCTATGGAGCTGGTTGGAAAAGTTGTCACCATCAGCAACACACTTCAATAGCTCATTGCTGGGGCAAGTGGGAACGTCTTATAGACGTGTTCAAAACACCCAGCACTTGGCATAATGCAACAGTGCGGACTTTGTCAAAAGAAAGGTTTGCCTCGAATGAAGTAATTGCGAAAAGCGAAATTAAAACAAACGTCTACATTGAATAAAATATTTACAAAAAAAGATATAATTTAAACCCACAAAACCCAAATGCGTTCAATCAACAACAATACTTTCAAAAGAACAATGTTTAGCTTGTACATGACGCACATCATAAAAATACTAACTGCTTTCGGAAGAAAGATGCATTGGCAACTTTTGCAGAGCTGTTGAACAGGATATCTGAAACGAGATAAAGACGGGCGATCTTCTTAGTGAGCGGAGTCTCTAGTATTGACATGCTCTCGGTGATGCATTCAACAATCTCCTCCGCGCTGTCAGCGTGATCGAGGCAAAACGCCATGGCGTCGCCGATGTCGTTCTGTCTCGGCATCAAACTCCGCAGTATATCTTCAAGCNTATCGCGATCTCTACAAATGAAAACGGGTACATGTCCATTGAAGACAATTCAAAGACAAGTGAGAAACCTACGAAATTTTGCAGTTAGTCACATGAACTACCACAGCAACTCAACCAGCAATCGAGACCCTTCTTNGCCTGTGCGAGCAACCAATGCTTCCTCAGCAGCCCGTAATGGCGAAATCATGCACATCGATTAGCTGAGAGTACTACAAGAAAATTGCGGAGGTCTACCCCAGTATTAATGAACCGTATTAATGAATCGTTGTCCTTGCTATCTTTCTAGGCAACCAAGCTGATGCATAAACCTATGAATAAAACCCTCGGTCATCGTAAATCCTAAAGAATGATACTGCTTAAACCGAAACACTTACTCTTCACACATTTCTCCTTTCGGTTTATCGCTCTCGTCCGTGGCATCATCCCCGTCGCCATTTTTCTTCGACGCCTTGTTCGCCCCTTCACCTTCGCCCTCAGAATCGGTGTCGTCCATGCCGGTCGAGTAGGGGTTGAGCGGGGGGGGACGCCACAACGATCCGTTCTTGAAAATCCGAAAATCGTTCTGACGGTACCTCGTCGGCGTCTCCCCCTGAAAACAACAAAAAAAAACAATATACAAAAGCAATGATTCTGCTGAGACTAACAAAGCAAGATTTTGCTGAAAATGAACTAGTCTTACTTGCAGGATTGAGTACAGGCGCCACCTGTAGTAGACATGTGCCGGGCTCTTGTTTTCAAACAAAAACCTGAATAACAAGCAGTGTGTTGATAAGCAAAACAAAAGGAACCGACGCCATTATACAGAGCATGAAGGGCTTACCTGAAGAGGGGATTGTTCATCTCCCTGTGCATTATCATGGCCTCAAACATGGGTCCTTCTCGAACCACGAACTCTATCATCCGGTGTACGACGCTCAAAAGGTTCCTGTAATTGCGCTAATGTCACGAAGGAGGCTCCAAGCCTCTTAAACAGCATCCGAAAAAGAAAGATCGCGCAAAGCTACAGTCACAACGCTGCTAGACAGTCGGTCAACACAATTTAACCGTATTTCTCAACATGTAGGCATCGAATGTTTGACGTTAAGGGGCATAGAACTTGAATTTCACTGATCAATCACTCAAACAACAAATCAAACATAGGCGTAGCCAGGGGGGCCCAGGGGGCCATGCTTCCCCAAATTTTGCATATCTAGTCACTTTGCGCTTTGAGAAGCGACGTCCCGAACAACAATACTGTTGCTCGCCTGAAGTCAAACATTTTGCCCCCCAAAAACGGTTGGGCTGGCTACGCCACTGAAAGTAAATACCTTAATTTGAAAGCAGACAAGTTTTTGTTGAGTTTTCTTTCAACAGATAACTACATACTTACCACCAGCACCATCACGCATCATCACAAACAACACAACATCCTGGTTTTACTATCAACTGCAACATAACATATCAAACACCATCAAGAGGTGTCGGTACCTTTCCGTAGGAACTACCACACGCACAATTGAGTTTTTCAGTGTCTGTTGATTGGACATCGTGAATGCAGATTGACGAGCATAACATGTAGAACGAAACAGAATTTAAGCAAACGTGTTGGTAACAGGAATACAAAAAAAAGAAAAAAAACTAAACAACCAACAACAAAAGACAATTAAAAATTATCATTTTGGATGTGGTGTGTTACTGTATGTGCAAGACGCTTATTTCAACGTGAATGCTCCCATTTGGACAACGTAAGTTAACAATCAATCCACTACACGGCTCATCACAAGTATCAACGAAAACCCTCACACAGATTTTATGCTAATTAAATGCTCAGATCCATTAGATGACACTTAGTGGCACATCACAGTTTCTGGTGTGGCTAAAGACAGTCACGCAAACTCACGTTTTCAAAATCTTCATGATCAATAAAGTCTGGAGGTATTCCGGGACCTTTCGGCTGTTTGGCAGAATCTTGCGGCTGTGCATTAAATGGCAGACCCGATGGCGGTGGAGGCATAGTGCGTTCAAGCAAAGCGGGAGGAACATACACAGGGTGCGGTGGAATAGGTACAGTTTTGCCCCAACCGATCTTCATTTCATAATCACTAACCACGCGACCTGCAAAAAGCACACAAACGCGGTCATTTCATCTATGTTTTCGGCCAGTTTCAAATTTAAATGAAACGCTTCTTGAAACGACTTCAAGTCGTGGATCCAGCTTGTTATGGGAAACGTACCCATTACTGTTTATTATTTTTCATGGCAAATCATGACATTTTTTCAATAACATCAGTTCGCTATGTAGCGAATATTCCAGTACTGGAATAAAGTGGTCTTTCACGCTCACTAATTATTTTTTGACTAACAACGCATTAGATTGTGGAATTAGAGCGTACATTTTCGCAAGCCGATTATTATCGTCATTCACATAAATACGACAAAATGAAGGCAAAATAAAAGTTTTGCATTTGATAGTTGCTTTGAATTGAACACCAAATAAGCTACTGATAATAATTTTTCACAGCACACCGCAAAGAAGGCGTTTGGCTTCGATAGAGCTGTTTCCAGCCAATACTCAAGGATCCTAAAATTTTTCCTCCAATCGCAAATGACGCTCCAGCTCAGAAGACAATCGCAATTTTCATGCCAGTTTCGTTGCGCATATAACTCGTTCAAATGCACCTATCACCTTGCAAATGACGTAAAGCTCGCTCTGCATCTTTACGAACCATGAACGCAACAAAGGCACAGTTCCTCTCACGCGAGCGTTCCTCTTCCGTTCTCGGCCACATCACCTGCAGCAAAACACAATGTAACCAGAGCAAGCGTCCCGGCCAAACACCGAGAACCGATGATGATCACGATATTTTAAATTATAGTACAACACCAACTCGAAAAAGCACCTTAACACTGGCCAAAGGCCCATACTTCCCAAACACTTCGCAGAGCTGCTGCTCATCCATTTTAGGATTTACATTTCCTAAGAACAAATTTGTTGTCATTGGATCTCCGCTTTCGTGTGAGCTAGCAACAAGATCGTCAAGCACTGTTTCGTGTAAAGGAAAATAAAACAAATGTTGAAATGCGAAAAAAGGATATTCACATCAAACACCAAGCAAAACAATCGAACAAAACGCAAGATACAATTCGTTTAACGTATCGACCGCATGTCAGGATAATGTCGCTTCGAAACANCAAACTTATNGTAGATGCAGTGCCTAGGTAGCATTGCTCTGCATACGCTTCCAAACAGGTGTTACCTTTGGTCAAGGATCACAAGCGATTGTATTTGAACGAGTATTTAAGAGCATATTTAGGAGCATGTCAAGCAATAAATAGCAATGAATGACATATAATTGGCATACACAAATAGCAAAGAATGCAATATACTTACAAGACGGATTGCTTGATACTGATGCCACCATTTTATCATCAACAGGCTGAAAACGAGACGACCGCGAAGGTCTAATTCGCTCTGGGCTCAGCGAAATCATAGCTGATATGCCAGTGCGAGCGCGTTTCACTGCATGCCGTTGCTCGCGCTCCAACTGTATAACTTTGAGCTCTTCTTTGAAAAGTTCTAAGTTACTTTTCCTTTTATCTTCTTTTTTCTGATTCACAGAACACAACACAAAATGCGTCAAACTCCCACGTTGGAGGAAAGTAAGCACTATTTAGACGTTTAAGACAGCGTTTTCCAATCGGTTAGGTAAACGGTGGTTTGCAATGGGGCAATGCATATAGCAGGTAAGCATTTCGAATGACAATTATGGTTCGCAAACAAGTAACAGCCGATTCAAAGATACTATGTGTAACTAACGCATGAATTGCAGTTGTAAATCACATCTTTGGTTTACACCTAACATAAAACCAAAACAACGCTAACGAGAGTGTGCCGTTAGATTGTCATACAAACATTCAGCTAAAGACATTGGAAATATTGATCAAAAATAACGAAAGTCTAACTCTTACACGGATCAGGAAAAAAAAATTTACTGAAACGAAAATGAAGTGCTTGTAAAAATCAACATGCATACTTTCAGTGTTGGTCTAACAGGTTTTGCTGGCTTTGGAGTGACAGGCATGCTATGAGTCTTCTTAGGAGCTTCCGGCTCTTCGAATCGAGATTTAGGTTTGTACAATTTACCTTTCGTATGTTCCGCTGCAAAAAGAAGCGAATGCTACTTAGTTTACAGCATGGGCCAGTACAATTCATAACAGCAAAATCCCGTCAAAAACGACAAATATTTAAGGAAATCTAGTTGGGTGTGTTGAAAACATCTTGTTTTCATCTACAGGAAATTTCATTGTTGATTCAGGTTTCACTCTGATCATCAAATCTCTATGAAATAAAATACAGTAGTGCAGGTTTTTTTTAAGGAAAATGTTAGGTACCCGGTATGGATCTGCAGGGACCCGATTTCTCTGATTCTAGGGACCCGATTTTCTCTGATTTTAGGGACCCGATGATAATTTTC
>JGI24158J21664_10008329_pt1 | contig 13785 bp, 14 predicted proteins | sample Ectturendosymbi3_FD_21664 | JGI IMG/M metagenome (IMG submission 21664) | reverse complement strand
CTCAGAGGTGGTGAGCTACGCCTCTATTGCACTTCATCCACTTGCAATGTGCAGTTCACGTTGCATATAAATGAAGATTTTCAAGGAAAAGTCTCGTTTTAAAGGTAAAATGCCTGTTAAGTTTATTGGAATATGTCGTTTACGGTTATTTGTGGCCAGGACGCCAATTAACTCCTTGAAACGTGCATTTATATGCTTAGTTGAGTCGCGTAGAAAGTGCTTGATCCATTTATCGTTAATTTAAGGAAGATGGCCATCCTTGATCCTTCAATGTTTTGACACAGTGGTTCCCAATCTTTTTTCTCGGCATTCTCTTTCCCACCAACACAGCCTTTCATTCAACCTTGTCTGTATGTTGGTGCAGATCCCCAAACCGTCGTAATGTATTTATCTCTGCACTTAGAGTAAATTGGCAACAGTGAAAATTCACTCTTTTAAAATATTTAATTCCTTATCGTTTGTGATCCACTGATTTGAAGTTAAAGTAAAAAAAAATTAAATGACCCCACCAAATTCTTTCAACGTGTCTACATTCGCTAGAAGTCAATTCAGTCGCACAATGCAAATGTCACCAACCAAAATATGCTTTTATTCTCTTACGTTATCAGTTGGTACTATGGGTGTCAACAGAAATTTTTCCAGGGGGGTAACGTCGAAATTTGCTTATCCTTTTCAGGTTTCTGACGATGCAAAGAAATGGACGTTCACAAAACGCTTTACCCTTTCTACCCCTTTAGTCTGTGCTGGTTTGAACCTCAATTTTCAATATTTTGTCTGAAATGTTTTCTACACTTCGGCTATCAGAAATGCTTTTTCTTTTCGTAAACTGCCTAATATCCATTTTTTCGCGCACTTTCTGCTAATAAGTCATAATTTCAGAATAATCAACGAACAGAACAACATGAGCGGTGAGTATTGTGCAGTGTCAGTGTCATACCGGCAAATAAACTATCATTGCATCAATTAAATGATTTTACCGAAACTTAGCTGCTCACTTCAGGTTTTGCAGAAATTTTTGTTCTTAGTCCAAATTTCCAGGGAGGCAAATGCCCGTTTTGCCCTTCCCCTGCGGACGCCCATAGTTGGTAACGTTTGCAAACAGATGCAGAATCACTAACGGAAAGTTCGTGAAGCCAAGTCGCTGATTCTTCATAAATTTGTACTGAACCCTTCAAATCAAATTACAACTTTCCATGTAAACGTAAGTAACTGTTGCTTGTAAGTTGTAGCTCCACCAACCTAATGATCAAAGCGCCTTCGCGTTTTGCAGCTAAACTTAAAGGAAGATGTTGATTTTCTGTTAAAAGCCATCGATATGTAACAAGGCTGTTACAGCAATGATTTAAGAAAATTTTCAAAACGCTGCGACCCAACATAAAAAAACGTTTTTTAAAGAATGTGAAATTTTAAGGACGTTTTGTAAACTGTTTCTTCTAACTATTTTATGCATACTGTCCCAGAAAACATACTTCATCTTTTCTATCTGATAATGTTCTTACGCAGGTCGTGCGAAACATCGAAAAGATGAGCTAATTTGTCGCCAACCGGTGCAAGGTGATGAACGAAACAATACGATGAAGTTTGTTGAACATCAATTTCCACGTGCTGATCATTTGATATGTCTTTCCAACCTTTCTGAAGAGGAAATAGAAAGCGGTTGCCGAAACTCGGCTCCCAGCAAAACTGTTTTGAAACAAATTCGGTATGAAGCAAAGAAAGTGCTCAGTCCTTCCGAAGACGAATCGAAAAGTTTATCGGAAATCCATTCGCAACTGCAGCAATATTGCACAGGCGTGAACAAAGGAACTCTGCAAATGATTCTTTCTCGTCCAAGAGGCATTATTCTGTTTAGCGAAAGTACCGTTGGTATTTATCATTCTCTAGCAAGAACCGATGCTGTTTACGTTGATGCTACTGGCAGTGGCCTGCTTGGAGACAAATCCTGTTATACTTATGAGATTGTGATTGGGCATCCAAACCAAGGAAATCCTCCATTGGCCGAAACATCATACTTCACAACAAGCCACAACATACCATCCATTTCCTACTTTCTCCAATCATTTTGCCACGCTGAAACCACTTTATACAGAAAAGATCTCTACCCAAGTTGGTGATGTGTGATGGGAGCACAGCACTAATGAATGCGATTGTATTTTTGATGTTCAAAGAAACATTTAAAAACTATTTACATCGTTGTTTGTTGATTGCTTCAGGGACGTACACCTCATCGTTTTGTGAACTTCCTATTCTTCATCTCTGCGCAAGGCACTTCATGAAAAACGCAAAGAAACTTGTGAAAGAAAGGTGAGAACGTATTTTTAAGTTTGTAAAATGTTATGTAAAACAAGATGTTTTACATTTGTTACTGTTTTTGACAAATTCTTTGAGCGTGGTTGTATGCTTTTAAAAAGGACCAACGCGCGGTATGGTTATGATGGATGTCTTACCGTAATGAGGCTATTTTTATCTGTTAGAGATGCTTTACAACCTTAAGTGTCATGTGTGTCATTGCAGCTTCAAGAAGCATTTCAGACTGGGGATGAACATCATGGGAGCATTGGTGAAATGTTCGTCACTTGATGAAATTGGTACAATTGTATTCCACGTCAGTTCTCTGCACAGCCACCTATGAAAAGCATGCCACAAAGCGATTTGAGATTTTCACAGATCAATAGTTCGATAAATTCCAAGAATTTTGATATAAAATGTGTTATCAAAACCCCCTCGGAGAGTATTTTAATGTTGAATTGAAGTCGATAGTCATGCAACACGAGAATCTGGCAGCGGCTGTAATAGCCGGGCTCACTTTAACTAGGTACTCTGTTAATGAACTTCTCGAAACTTTTGGTCTTGCTGAAGAGCAGTGTTGCCACTCTGTTGTTACGGAAAAGTTCTAGAGTAGATTTCATGATAAAAAAACACTAGGTTCACAAAAAAAACACTAAATTCGAAAAAATTCGCAAAAGCAAACTTCGCACAGTGAAAATGCCCAGGAAATGCTTTGCAATGCCAAACATAAACATTGTGCGACTCATTGGAAACCAGAGCAAAGAAAACGGGACATAGCAGCAAGGCTTGTATTTGTTTGTACAGGTCACTGAAACTTTTAACGGATGACCACGGTGACTTCGCCGCGGTTTAACGCAAAACAGATTATGTTGTCTTGTGTAATTTAAGATTTAATTAGGTAGAATTTTTAGCAAATTACAATAGCACTAAATCAAAAGGTTTCAATAACAGTTACAATTACACGAAATGGTGCAATTAATTACATTTCACTCATAAAAAACACTAGGTAGTCATAAAAAACACTAGAACACTAGATGAACTGAAAAAACACTGGATCTAGTGGAAAAACACAAGCAGTGCCACCACTGCTGAAGAGTAACCTTAAAATTGCAATCCCAAAAATGCACGAAACACCAAAACAAAAAATTATAAATTCCCGTGCAGAGTTTCCAACAAAAATTTATCATTCTGTGTCCACAAACAGTGTCTAGAAATATGCCAGTACCCAAAAATCTGAGAAAATCATCTTTAAATCTGCCAAATCGGCATAAAAGATCTAATTTGTCAAAAAAGCCAAATTTCATTTGGCCTTTTTTCAAAAATAAAGAAAAGCCAAAGGTGCTGAAAAAAGCCAAATATTATAAATTTGGCCTCAGAAAAACAAACTGGCCACACTGGTACAGGCTTTCAGAGCAGTGTTGCACATGATCCGGTTTCCGGATCGCGATCCAACTGGATTCTGCAATTCAGAACCGGATACGGATCGGACTAGATTTTGAAAGAACTCTGCTTGATCAGATATGGATATCCAAACTGCGCTGATCACCGCAGTGATATGTTTAATCAGAGTTTTTTCGGATATAAACCGGATTGGAAGATGTATTTGATAGTACTACTGCATTAGGATCGGACTGGATTACACAATGAAAATATTGAACTGGATTGGGATTGCAAAAATCTTCAATCCGTTCGACACTATTTTAGAGTAGAGGCCGTCTGTAATGTGTAGAGAACAGTTTTAGGGGAAAACCGTTTTTCGCGGAGGCTAAAAAACAGTTGCGTCCATTCAAACAGCCATAGAGCAAACCAAATATGTTGGAAACAAACTTTCTACATAAAAAATGCGGTAAAGACCTTACCTTCGCCATGATGACCAAAACAGTTGTAACTTCTTTTGGTGGGGGCCCAAGAGGGCAAAAACCACGGCATTCGGGGTATTTTGAGGTTTAAGCCACTTTTCTATTAGCGACGACCCAACAATCCCACCAAACTTGCTGAAAAGGAGTATTTAGGTGTTTTACAACATCCCACCAAATTTCAAGCCAAAATATTGATAGGAAAATTTATTCTTGAAAAAAATCACAATATCCATTAGGTAGCCGAGCAGGTTTTTGGGTCCATTTTTGTCCATAACTCCTCAACCCCTTAGTCTAGGAGGCTAATCAAGGTCTCTAAACTTCCCAATAGCTCCTAGAATGTTTTAAGCCCAGCATCAAGTCATTATGCACTGTGTTTTGTCTCTGTACCCCAAAACGTGATCTAGAATTCAATTTTCCTAACCTACACTTCCATTTACAGGGAATATTTTGTTTTGATTTTGTGCAGGAACGCCGGAGCATCGCTAGAGCAGGGGGGGCACTAAAAAAGTTGAGGGCAATGAAACTTATAAAATCTTAAAAATCGTTACCAACTATGCTTGCTACTGTTCAACAACAACGTTGACCTCAAAAATAAAAAAAGAAACTGCAGAAAATGTGTTTCGATTCGGTCTTGATAAATCATAAAATTGCCTATGATGCTGTTATGAAAAAGACACTTTTGCCCCCGTTGTCCCTCTTTTGTAGGGTAAGGGGAGCACTGCCACCGATCTCCGGCGTCCCTGCTTACCGCTATCAGCAGTCACTGTCTCGCTGCGTTAGGTCTACCTGCCAAGATGTCTGCTTTCAGCAGTCACATGCGGCAAAATGCCTAATATCGCAACTTGAAGTGAAGAGAAGATTTGTTGCCCTGTTATTGTTACACAATAAAGACCAACAGTAAAACAATCCGCTCGCAAGTTTGGCAACCTGCCCCTGCAGGCAAAGGAGCAGACATGAGTGAATTCCAAGCTCACCACTGCATAACACCAGAACAAAGCTGACTCTTGTGCAGTGTGAGTGTCATTCCGACAAATTAACCGCCATTGCAAGAATTAAACCAGTTAATCGGAATTGAGCTCCTGACGTCAAATTTTCTAGAAATTTTTGGTTTTAGGTCCCAATTTCCAGAGAGGGGCAAATGACCGTTTTGACCCAGGGGCGGATCCAGCCAATAAGGTTAGGGGTCGATTTCAGTAATATTTGGTAGTCAAGTCTCATTACGGGTTCACTGCTGTAAGACAAATTCTATGAGTAAGAGCTGATGATGCCTACTTTGTAGGCGAAATATGTACTCTGTAAGATCTTAGTGTCTGATTCTGTGCTGAGAAAGGATTTCTTTCAATAGGCAGTGTAAGACAAATGAAATATACTTCACAAACTGCTGTGACAAAACAATAGATGACAAAATGGCCTTGTATTGCGAATGCTGTTTTCCGAATTGTGTACAATCATGGTGAATAAAGTTAATTCCAAGGTTTTAAGGGGGACGATCGCCCCCCTGGATTCGGCCCTGTTTTTACCCCCTGCGGACGCCAATGGTTTTGATGTACCACAGGTTCAAAGCTCTTTGCTTGAGTTCAATGTAAAAGCACACGCATAATCGTCATTGTTTTCGCATTCACATGTTTAACCACGATGTTAACCTCAAAAGTAATGACAGAAATTATGGAAAACCATTCTGAATTTGATGTGTGCGCGACAACTTCAATAAATTTGTTTCAAGTCGATCTTGATAAATCATGGAATTACTTATGATACTGTCATGTAAGGACACCTGTGCCCCCGTTTCCCCCCCTTTCAAAGTTCAGGGGGTTACTGCACCCGTAATGCACCTTCGTTCTGCCGTCCCTGATCCTATGATAACTGTGTCGCCAACGGCACAATGTTTTTGTGTTGATTTTTTTCGCCAAATTTCCCTCGCCCAACCCCTTCGTGTTGTCGCTCGCGTTTTTCTGAAGGGAAACAGTTTCTTGAATTTCGGATGTTGCGTGTGGGCGACAGAGGTGACCACCAGAGTTGAACATGGGTTTGGATGATTTGAATATAAATCCTGCGGATTTGTAGTTTTTTGATGGATTGGATTGGACTTGGATTTTATAATCTCTGACTAACCGTATTTGGACTGGGATTTCGATTTGATAATTTTGTTCAAATTTTTTCATAACGTTTAGTTCACTTTCAAGATTACTGTATTTAGTATGTGAAATAAAGATGGCACGGGCCGCTAATGGTCCGGATTTTGGGCGGGCCGCTGAGGTTGTACGAGCGGGCCGCTCACAGTATTTTTAGCGGTTGGATTTTACCGAGCTGCTACGAGCCGCCGGCTAATGTTGAAAAAAACTTTACAATTTTTTGAGCTCAAAGAACCACTCGGTGGCAATAAAAGGGAGTGAAACCACTTGGCATCCGCTTGGCGTATTTTTCCGATGTTGCATTTTCAAGCAAATTTTTTTCCAATATGAGAGCACTCCGTCAGGTGCAACTGGCAGGTACACTTCAAGAAACTTCGTGTATGTGGTGATAACTTCTTGCAAGAGCATGGCGGTCAGTGTTTATGGTGGTGAGTTGGTTCTTGGAGGAACCTGTTATGCAACGTTTTGATGGCATGCTATAGCCTAGGTGTATTTTACATATAAACCAAATCACAATAACTTTATAAGTAAGGTCAATGGTTTTACGTTCAGCTTAGAGTTTCAGATTTAGGTTTTTAGGCTTAGGGATTTAGGTTTAGGGATTTAAGTTGAGAGTTATAGGAATAGTTTAGGCTTGTAGGTTGAGAGTTTTAGGTTGAGAGCAGAACCGTCACCAGAACGTCTTTAATAGGGAATCGTTACGTTTGTGCTGAGGTCATGACATTCTAAAAGTGATAAAAACTCTACTGAGTTACACCATAGTGTTTCGCATTTCGGTTTGGGGGGGATTGGAGATTTGTTTGGGGGGACTAAGCCCAACAAAGCTACCCTGTGGCGACGGGACTGGTTAAGGGTCTTAAGTTTAGGTTTGGGGTGTAATGGGTCATCGCAAAGCGATGCTTGTCACATGTCACGGATGACAAATCCCCAGAAGTAAAAGACGCGAATCCTTCCGGAGTATATATGTCTCAGCGAACCAAGGAGAAGTAGGTGATCTCGTTGGATGAACTCTATTGCTGCTTGGTGTGAAAGACCTCTCTCTCATTGAAGCATCGCTTCAGGGATTTTAGGTTTAGGGTCTTAAATTTGGGGTTTTACGTTTTAGGCTCACACTAACCAAAGCACGTTACTTTGTATATTGTGCTTGTCACATCACATGACCACTTCAACCAGTCACGTTCCGCAAAAGGCAAAATAGTCTCAGCAGACAAGAGCATGTAATCTGTTTTGAATTAAACCGCTATGAATCGAGGTCACTGTGGTGATATGTCAAAAGTTTCAGTAACCTGTACAAACACAAGCGTTGCTGCTGATGGTTGTGACCATGTTGAAAGTCATGAAACAGAGGTGCCATTTCCTCATTTGCCTAAGTTTCACAATTCAGTCCACAAGGAATTTCTCAAGAGCAATGGCGTGGATGTATGGTTGGTCTTTTCCCATATGTGGTAATTTACCATGTGTGAAGGTGTTGCACTTCAAGTCACGTAAAAGATTTTAAGGTGTAAAAGAATAATTGATTGTGTTTATTTGTGTGTGTATGTGTATTCTATGGTCCATCTGGTCTGAGACTAATAAATACATAATGTTCAAACACCTGCCTGCTCTTAAGTACAAGTTTCTTGTAATCTGACCAATCTCTCACATATTTGTGATCGAGTGCTTTTTTGTGTGAATCTAGTTTTTTTATCATGAAATCTATTACTTTTCCGTAACAACTTGCTAGCATACACGTAAAAGAACAGTAATACTTACTGCCTAGTTACCAGTGATGTAGTCGAGACCGTAGCCTCCGAGACCGAGACCTGACTCAAACTTCGAGACCGAGACCGAGACTTTGCCATAAAAGCCGAGACTGAGACCTGGAAGTTCGAGACCGAGACCGAGACTCGAGACCTCACATTTCTTTGATGGTATTTAAAGCTAACTCCTTGAAAATGCTGCAAAAAATATTTGGAATGTTACCAAATACCAACATAAAGGTGTTTGCCGTTGCTATGTTTCAATAAGTTTGTTTTTCTCAAAACATTTTTTAAATTCTCTTGTTCGCTAAAAACACTACTAACCATTCTGTGTAAAGACAGGAAGTGATGCCCTGATGGAGCTCCCATGTTCTGGCCTGCTACTCCGTATTGAAGTATGTTATTTGAGAATGTGGAAAAGAGGCGAATCATTTCTTTTTATTTTAAACAAGCATACTCGATGTACGCGAGTATATATAGCAGCACTAATCAAAACAGCACAGCAAAGTGGCAACTCCTCAGGAAAAGTTGCTTTCAATCCTTCAATTTTTTCCCAGGTGTTTCTTTGCTTAAAGCACTTGCTAACGAAGAAACAATCTTTTACTGTAAAATATTTGTCTATCTACCAATCACCTGTTTCACTGCATTCTTTTTATTTTAACGCTAGGCAATAAGCTAATATTCTCCACTGACACTCAAATTTCTTCGCCACATATTTCGCATATTTTGACTAATAAAGCTTTGCCATTTTTTGTAACGTTACTTGCACGTTTCCTAGTTCTCTTCTCCCCACACGACAAGAAATTGATATAGAATTAAGAGGTGATAAATTTAGAGATTTAAAAAACGAAAGCTATACTTTGAAATTTGAAAAGCAAAAGTGTAAGTTGTTTCATCCATCCAAACTTGCTCACTCAGTCTAAAGCAATCAGCGAGGTAATATCCCACCGCATGCTCCACCGCAGTGGCGTAGCGATGCAAACTGTCGTCCGGGGCCAAGCACAAAAATGCTTCCTATTTCCACTCCTCACATTTTCTTACAACAATATAAAATGAAAGAAAATCATACATCATGCTTATTATAACTGTATAAGGAATAATAAAGTATCTTGAACATCACAATCAAATACTCACAAACTGAAAAGGGTCTTGTTTTAACTCTCGATTATGGGTTTTGCTTTCTATGCTTCTTTGCCACTCTTCTCATCATTGCTTTTCCTATTTTTCTGCCTCCTTTACATAGCCTATGCTTGCATGTATGGCTGCATAAATAGCATAGTTGCCACATGCCAAGCTACAGTTCAGAGGGGAAAGTTTCATTTTTTGTCATTACTTGTGAAACAGTTGGGAGCATGGATTGGATGTGNTTTCCGCGGCATCCACAAAGTACACAGGGCTAATAAAACCCTGAAGCAACTTCGGTTTGCTTTTTTGTCTTACTTGTCAGTTTTTTACAACTGCGGCAGATCTTTTTCAGGAAGGCCGAACCATTGCCTTCGTATTGAAGATTTTTTTTCTCTAATGGCGAGAAATTATTAGGAGATGCTTTCGACGAAAATTTTACTGAATGCTTCTGCGGGCCTGAAAACGCTGTGGCGGGCCACATTTGGCCCACGGGCCGCTATTTGCCCACCCCTGCTCTAGAGCAATACGATCTTTGCGTTTCAACTGGACTCAAAATCCAGAAGTAATATTAGGTGAAAAATTACAAACTGTCGGTTGGAATTCTGGTTATCTTAAAAATGATCCTGAATTATTTGAGGTATTTCGTAAAAAGTTGTATCACAAGTTGAACAAAAGATACCGAAGATTATTAGATCTTATTGTCCTGGTTCATTTTATTTGGCAAACAAAGATTATGTGGAGTATGCTGAAATATAAGCCAATAAATGGACAAACTTATGAGCTGATAAGAAAGGCTATCACAACACTACAGTTTAGAAAACTACCTACCACTGGAAAGGTTGTTGTTGATACAATGTCTAAACAATTAAAAGGCGATGATTTTGCTCGTAAATCCCTTAGGGATTTGACCCAAATAGAAAGATAAAATAAGATACATAAAACACATGGAGTGTTGCAGAGGACAAGGTTTACGTGGAAAAGAAGCCCTATAAAAGTATTAAGAGAAAAATTATGGGTTGTTGGATTACAATTGGATGTTTTTGAAGAAGATTCTATTTTGTTTAATAAGCTTAAGCATCGTTTTGGTAAGAAATTTCAAGTAGGTAAGTTTCATAAATATCACACATTCATTGAACTAATATATCAAAATGATTTTCAATGGCAAATTGATACCATTTGGGAGGTGTTATTTAATACAAGACCATGATAAGGATGTTATGGTTTATTAGAATCATTGTTACAAACTTAATATGTTGTCAAAGATAATTAGAATATTTGCTATTTTACAGTGTTTTTCAAACTATTCTAGTGTTTTGAATTACCGTATATTACTCTCGGCTTAAGCGTGGATTGAATTGCGTCATAATATTGTTGATATTTGTAGAAAGTGTGTTTTAAATGTTCGTTTTTTTATCGTTGTACTGCGAATTTATAATTGTTTTGTCTGAATTATTTTAGGATTAAGAGCTATTATAGTACCTACCGATAAAAATGACTGCTGCACATCTAAAGTGTTCTAAAGCCCTTTGTAACTTGCGCTTTGATTGGATTCAAGCTCCAGAAGTAGTCTTGGATGAAAAGTTAAAAACTGTTGACTTGGAATCGGAGTATTTGGAGACAGATCCGGAGCTATTTAAAGTTTTTCACCACAAGCTATATCGGAGCTTGGAAAGAATATACCGACCGCTTCTAGACCTTGTGGTACCAGCTCACTTTAGATGGCAAACGACCGTTATGTGGCTCCTGATAAAATGCAGACCGACTAATGACACTACTTATGACTACGTGCGAAGAGCAATATTAACTCCTTCAATAAATAAAGATAAGTAGTTTACTCTGCTAAAAGGATTTGAAAATAGTGAGGAAACCGGTAGATGGCCATATGCTAAAAAGTAAATATTTTTGTTTAGAAACAGTTTCGGTATAAACGTAAAATGTCGATAAAAGCTACTAAAAATTGTGTAGAGAACTTGATCGCTAAAGGCATTAATGCCTCCAACATTGTTGTACTGACTCTGGCTGTCGTTTTTGATACTGTTCATTTGCAAAGTTTTAGAGCAAATTGCGCTTGTCAAGTTGATGTATTGAGTTCACGTTCTGAGGATTGGTTTGAGATTTTTTGGAGTGCATTGATGTAACAGAAGCTGAACTGGATGCAATATTTATTGAGTCAGAAGATGACAATTTTTTGTTTGATCAGATAGATTGCGTATTGCAGGCAATTAAATTTGTGCGTTTTAATTGGCCCCAATGTCCTACATAGAGGCTACAAAATCATTTGTAGTCCAATGGTTTAAAGATAGACGTTTTAGAAAATAATCCCATATTTTTCAACGCGTTTAAGCAGAAATTGTATAAAGAATTTCAGTGTTCCTTTTCATGGTATTGTCCACTTCTTCAGCGTGTAAACATACAAAATTTTCGCTGGCAAGTCATGTGGCTTTGGGAATTTCTGGTAAATATGCAGATAGATAAGAACACTTATGAGTGGTTGAAAATATTAATTGAACGGTAAACTAGAAGGAATAAAGGTGATCAAGTGAATCCAGCTTGTCAAAATGGTGAAGTTGCTTTGGCTGGTTTGAGTTTAATGATGCCGTTTTGAAATGTTGACAAGACATTTGTTGTACAGAAGGTGAAGTTAAGACAATTGTGTCGGATTTTGAAGCAAGAAGTCTATTGACTGATCAGGCAGCTTGTGCCTTATACACTATCCGAAGTGTACATTCTGATTAGAGTCAGTATCCGATAATTGTGGTGCAAACTCATATTCATGAGAATCATTTAGATTTAGAAATATTAGATAACAATTCAGTGTTCAGGTGAAAATTGTATGGCCAATCTCGAGATTCTTCAATTGTATCAACCACTTTTTGAACTTGTAAATATAAATCACTATCGTTGGCAAGTAACTTGGTCTTGGGAATATTAATAAATATTCCTCTATCAGAAAACACTTACGAGTATATTTACACTATGATTGATTTGTGCAAGAGTAACGTAGTTCATGACATTGTGTGGGATTAAAAATTGAGGATGACTAGATCTTTAGTAAAGATGAAGTTTCACTAATTGTAGTTTTTGTTTTCCATCGCTGTATATATATTTTTGGTAAACCATACATGATTCAAGTAGTAAACATCTAATAGTCAGTATGATAAGTGTAATATCCAATATCATATTTGTGTTTTAGAAATCTAGACAAACTAAAAACATTATTATGACTACACTTTATGTAAATGATCAACCCAATATGAGTTTAGAGGAAAAACAACAAGCTATTGAAGGACAACTGACACCACATTTCATTGACAGGGAGGAAGTCAGAAAGAGATAAATCAGAGTGAACCAGGAACTCTCTATACTCAAATCAACTGAGTTTACTTGGTCTCGAAGCCCAGTTGGAGTTTTGCAGGACAGATTACAAACTTTATGGCTAGATTGGACTGTTTTTGAAGAAGATTCAATACTGTTCTGTACACTTAAACAGAGATTATCTGGGAAATTTCGTGGGAATCTGCGACGATATGGATTATTACTGAGTCTGATAAATCAAAGACATTGGCGTTGGCAGATTGAAATGATGTGGGAAGTGCTTTTTAATAGACCAATTCAAAAAGACAGTTACTCGTTGACAGAAATATTAATCAATTTAGCATAACTGCGATTCAGACAGTGTGCTAATCTCTAAAACCTCCTTACTTAAAGCAAGGTGTCACTATTACAGATTGAAACCTTGCTAACGAAGTATGAGACTGTAAAGGCATGATAGAATTGTGGAGAGCTTTTTAAGATATTAAATAAATTTTGTTACCTTTTAACCATGATCTGTACGCTGTGCTATTCAATTATCCGGTTGGAAAGTCGTTTCGAGTACTGGCCAGGCAGAACTAACCGCTGTTAACATCTGAAGTTCCAACAAGTGATAGATCACAGTGTGAGGAGACGTACACTGATTTGTGCTGAATTAATTATGTAAAAACAGTAGTTATACATCACTGATGAGATGTATTCAAGAATTAGATGTGTTTTCTTTTAAATGGTGTTTTTACGATAACATGTGAACTGTGAAAATACTATTACTTTGTCCATAAGCCCTTGTTCATTAGATGGAATAGATACTCTGAGAACGTGTTAGCAAAATTAGAAGATGGGGGTGTCAAATAAATTCAAATTGATGCCGTTACAAAAATCGTTTGGTGCGTTAATGATAAAGCGTATATGTTGTGTTATTAACATACATTAATTAATATTTCTCTAATGGTTTCCGGGGATCACCGTAGATTGGTGTCGTTTCAAACTTTTGTTGTCTCAATCTGCCAAGCATCATCCGAGTTTCAAGATACTCATGGTGGAAATGGTAGTTTTCTTAAAGATGTTTCAAGATACTCATGGTGGAGATGGTAGTTTTCTTAAAGATGTTTCAAGATACTCATGGTGGAAATGGTAGTTTTCTTAAAGATGCGTTGGATAATACTCAAGACAACTATTTAGGAACCAGGGAATTCTTAGATCTTGTTATGTTTTAGAAACCTTGGTAGATGAATGTAATGTAATGTAATGGTTTATTGTTTCATATGACTCAGCCAATAAGCAGAAGCACCATAAAAGCCATCGCATGCAGTAAACCAACCATTAGCG
>JGI24158J21664_10008327_pt1 | contig 13785 bp, 8 predicted proteins | sample Ectturendosymbi3_FD_21664 | JGI IMG/M metagenome (IMG submission 21664) | reverse complement strand
CACGACACTGACTGTCTCAAAACAGCACACGGACTAAAACACAGACGTCACAAAAGGACAAAGCACCGGGGAAATCGTTAAATCACACAAACACGGTGGAAACCGTCTTGAAACCGATAAAAACAGACTGACACGGTGGAAACCGATAAACACAGACTAACACGGTGGAAACCGTAAGTAAAGTCAAACAAACACGGTGGAAACCGTTACCAAAAAATATGCCTACTCCAGTCCTATACACTAACTTTGAAATTCCCTCCTCGAAACCTCGTGCGTTTCCGCCACACCCAGTGCTCCCCACCAGGAAGTACATAAACGGCCACAAGAGGGCCTGAGGCAAAGCGACCTAAAGCCGCGCGCAGGTTCGTAACAGTTTCAATCATTGTTTTTTCTCACCAGCGTTGTCTGTCGAGCCGCCTGCCTACCACCCAGTGCTGCACAAGCGCGCGCTGAAAGTGGCAATCAGCAAACTGAGCCAGAAGATATCCAGTGGCCATAAAGCCGAGGGGGCCGTGGCGAAAAGGAGGTAGTGTTTCTGTTTAACGTCATAGCAGGATCTTATGCTGTGCCGCAAAGACGGCCTCGAGCTGTCATTGTTTGTTTGAGTTAGAAATCGTCGAAGAACCGGAAAACTGGATCTTTTGAAATAGACCTTTTCCCTTAAGACAACACCTTTATACTGGCTGTGCAAAGTTACACTAACCTTACCTGTGTTTCGAATTACCCACAATTCCATCCAAACTGACCGTTGGGAAACACTTGCTCCGATGTATAGGTCGAGTCCCTGAATGCCCATTTTCAATTAGTGGTCAGTGTGTAGTTAACTTGTTGAGCATTAAAAGTTGTTGAAAAAACATTTTTACCGATCTCTGTTTCTAATGCGCTGTAAATGCAGTGGCGGTTTTGTTTTTTATTTGAAGAACAAACTGAAGTTTCGCTACAACATTTGAACTTTATGGTAATTTTCTACATAGTTCCTTGTATCGCTGCCTGATCGAAAAGACTTTAAACGAGAGCTCCTCGTTCGATCCTTGCAACAAAGACGAGAGTTGGTTCCTTTTCAACGAAGTCTACCGCATAGTTCAGTGCAGCGAGGTGAGTTGGTACGGTGACGTCAGCGACGGCCTCTGACAATGAGCATGTTTTGTGGCTTTCGAATAATTCCGCATGGTTTGCAAGTTCACCTACGAGAGCTTTGTGAGAATGGCAGAAGATAGGATCTGGGGGATTCGATCTCTGGGGTTTTCATCATTGTCCACTCCCATCCTTTTCACAGACAACAACACCTGCTGTGCGTTTAAAAGTTTGAAAGAGAACCTTGCACTTGCTACTGTAATATTTAGGACGTTTGGTCTCCCAGAAGCAAAACCTAGCAATAACTTCGACACCTTAAATGCCTGTCCACCACCCTTCGATGTATGAGTCTGTTGCGTAATGGTATCTTTCCAAGATTCTGATGTGTTGCCAGGGTGTCGGAGTGGCAAGGAGTCGGCGGTTTTTGGGTGGAGTCGGATTGCAGAGAACACCAGGAGTCGGAGTCGAATCTTTTTCATCCGATTCCGGAAATCCACAGAATGAATTTTTATGATTAGTAGCGACAATAACAAAAATGTTTATTTCTAAAAAAATTTTTGCGCCTTTCTTTGCCATTACTGACATTTGACAGCCAGACGTCATTCACGTTACGTTGCGGAGTCGGAGTCAGAAATTTTACCTCCGTCTCCGAAACCCTGTGCGTTACCCGATTCCAATGTCTTGTGAGGGATCCGTCAAATTTATTCGCAACACGGAAAATTTTGCAATCCGGATAGAAATGAGTTTGAGCGAGTTTTTATGAAAACTCTTGAGTTACGCTTTGCTTAAAATGCTTAGCTTATTTTACACACGGTGTGCGTTGGGAATACGGACGGTCCTTCAAAATCTATGTACAGTATGTGTATCAGTACAGGCGATTGCGATGTTGCTGTTGCATCAGTCGCTGTTTGAAGATGTTGACGCCGAACAGCCAACAATGGGTGTTTTCAATCAAAGCAAGGTTCCTGTAGATCGGTCAACTTGCATCTTTTTGGTTTAATCCAGGGGAGGGTGATTGCCCTCCCCTAAAGCCTACGAAAGTAACTTTATTCACCATGATTTTGTACAAAATTTGAAAGCAACATATCGAACTCATTGTTCGCGATATAAGGCCATTCTTTCAACCATTGTTTTGTCACAGCAGTGTTGTGAAGTATGCTTCATCTTTCTTACAGTAGTGAAGCCGTTGAGACTTGACTACCAAATATTACTGAAATCGTCCCCCTTAACGGTACTAGCTGGATCCGCCCTTGGTTTGATCGTAGCTGCAATGCTGTTGACCTGTTTTATCAATGGCAATTAAACTTCACGCATTTGCTGGGGGGCGATCTTGCTAATACGGCAACTTGTTGCTACACCATGCACCAGCTTCATGTAAAACAATGAATCAGCCATTGATGGCATGAAAGTGAACGGCGCTAGAGGCATTTTTGCAGCGTTAACATTCATTTGCTAACATTAAAAAAGTTTTCGATTAGTGTTGGCGATGTGTTGTTATTACTTACCATTTTTCAATTCTTGACTATTGACCCACGGTCTGTGAGTTCGTTGGGCGGCTCGATCTTTGTCTCTGAATACGGGGTCCTACTGTAAATAAAGCAAAGAACAATAACTTGAAGCAAGTTAACCACTGAAAAAAAACTGGGAGCCTTAAAGAAAATAGAAGAAAAAAATGTGTGTCCTGATTTTCTGTCGCTGCGCTAAGCAATGGGCCGATCACACAATATGCCAAGACCTATTCCTCATGACTGGCGCGACCGTTGTCCTTCGCCTTTTATTAATGTTGAAGACATTTGCATTTTGCAATGCTCTGTGCGGCGGAATCTTTGTGCCACGCCATGTTATTCTCTCTCCTGCCGCTGCAATTTGGTTGCTTTTACCGCAGTATCCTGAACTTGAAGTCCTGTGGCTCACGGTCAAAAGCTGGAACGTCGGGGCTCATCTCTACGTGGCCGAGCACGTGCGTGAGGCTGAGAAGTGGTGTGCACTCGCCCTGCGCTTCCTTGCGAGACTCGATAACTACAAGTCGAGTTATGAGGCACATGTGAGTAAAATGTGCGCGCCTGACTGTTTGCTGGGCTTTTGCGTATCCTCACCAAAAACGCATTTTCTGTTACGGGAAATGGCAATACTGTTAATTTTATTTTTTAAATGGCAATTTTATAGTTGAAATGGCAAATGGCGTACAGTAAATTTTATTGCAAACTTCCTATTGCCCGCATTGAGGCGAACAGTTGCTTCATGCACACAAGTAAAATCATTTTATTTTAATTCTCCTGTAACCATTTACATTTCATCGCGGTATTGAAAGACAATGGGCGCTTTGTCTTAGGCCTTGCTCGACTGATTTCAGTGATCGTTGTGTAAGATTTGTTCTGCTCATCTGACGCTTTGTGCTTTGAAATTTAGCTGAAGCACCATTTCGTCTTCTCAGGAATCCTTAAAACGCTGTATGAGCCAGGAAATGATGGGTGTGATGCAACCCGTAATTTGATTATTTTTTCTGTGACATGTGACAGCTCTTATTTCCGGATCAAACCATTTTTGGCTTCCCGACGTATATTTTTAATCACTTTCACAACAAAATCGTATCTGCGCAGCGAAACATACATGGCATATAAATTTTATACATTGTACCCCCAAAAAGGGGATTTCTTGTTGTGCGTAGAAAACATCATGCGCGTGTTAGATCTGTTTTTTCTTAATATCAAGTCATGGTGTAGGAAGACTTTTCACATGTAAGTTGTCGGTGGTCATATTTGGTCAAACAGGTTTTGCACCATTTTAGGGTGCCCAAAATTTGTTACATATCAGGAAACCACGGGTAGTATCGTATCCATATTTCTTTATATAGGCTTTCAGGGACATTTTTGTAAAATAACTCTGGCACCATTCCACTTGTCTCTGAAAAGCAGGATGGACACAGGTTTCTAACATTTTTCTAAGTGTATAAAACCAATAAAAAAGAAGTCCCAGGGTGGTGGACCGGCCTGGATTCCTGAGCAGGGGCTAACATCCTTAAATGCCAGCATAATACCTTCGGTGCTCAGGGCGTAGATTAGTCCAGTCGGCTCGTGCCAGTGATTACATGACTCGAATCACGTATCGTGGTGAAGATTGGTGATGATTCGAGTCTGATCGATTTACCAGCTACGTGTAGCAACTCAAGTCACAATTTTTGACTCGTTACTCGACCAGAGTCAAATTGTGTGAATTGGCAGTACAGGTATTTAGTCAAAAACGTTGCAAACAACTGATTTCATTTGACTCCAGAATGACTCGAGTTGACAACCCATGACTTGAAAAAGCTTGATAGGATTTGGTGAATCGACTAAAGTTCGACTCGTGAGTCAAAGAATATGTCTTGACTGGGTTACGCTAGGCCGCCTCATTGTGAGTTGTATCTTTACCTTGTAGAAGACGACATGCACTTTACTTTCCTCGTAAGATCACAAGCCAAGTAGGTAGGTCTGTAGCTTATTGCAAAACAAATACTGCCGAGTGTTGGGCAAATTTCAGTTTGCAAGCAGATACTGAATTGTCGATATAAACACATTTTCTGCATTCAAATAAGTAAAACAAAAACATCCTTTATTGGCTACTTTTGAAAAAGCTTTTGAACATTTTTTATTGTCAAGAACCATTAATTAGTACTGCACAGCTTTGTAACAAAATATTGAATCCTTGCTTTCATCAGCGTCATTACAGACTGTAAGAAACTTGTAATACACATTTTTTCAGTGAATGAAAAAAAGTAATAGTAGTGACATTGTACGTGTTTCCTCAAGTGTTGCCCAACCCCCAAACCACCGCACTGTTATTGCACATCACCAGGTTCCAGAAAACTTGGTTTGGCGGCATTTTAACGTATCCACTGGCGGATTACCACTTGAAAGCGCAAATGAGCGAATAGTAAAGAACTCTTGTGTTTATCCACCTGAGCCCGAGCAATTAAAACAAAATTGGAAGTATAAACATTAATATAGCCCTCGCGTACCACCGTGGTAGTTTTTGTGTAACGCTAATGGTACATGGATCCAGGCCCGTAACCAGCTTGGGACACCAAGGGGAGCGAAGAGTTTTCTGAGAGGGGCCCAAATCTTTCAAACTTTGTCCAATAGTTTCAAATTATGTCCAACACATTTTTCCTGGGAGGGCAAAAAATTTTGTGGGGAGACTTGTTACGGGCCTGCATACGTCACAGTTTGGGAGCAAGTATTAAGCAGCTTAGTCTTTTGTGATGTTTGCTTCTTCTAACTTTTCGAAAATCAGTAGATTTTTTACGATTGTGCAGATGAACCTAATTTATCAAGAGATTCTTTCGAAGAAAGACGAGGCGAGTGCGCAAGGCGGTTTGGTTTGAGATCTTGATGCCGCTGTTTTGCAGTTCTACTGTGATTTTTCAACACTTCTTTCTTTAGACGTGAAATAAAAGTTGTTCTTTCAACACTTTTTCCTTTAGAAATAAAAGTACTTCTTCGAGACAGCTTTCCTCAGGTATCTTCTGGGGTTTTTCTTTTCCACAGAAGATACTTGTTGTGGAAAATCTGGGAAGGTGGTCATCTATGTCGACAGCAGCTAGTGAATGAACTCACTGGCGATTTTTGGAACGCCTCAACTTTGTAGCGTTTTGCCAGAAAAAGGTCCGGTCTGACCTTTTCCTGTAGAAACAGGAACAAGCAGCGTCGTCCACGTTCGTATGTTACAACAGTGCGACAAAAATTGTATCGAAAACCATTTGTCCGCGATCCAAAAACGTAAACTTGCAGCCGAGTTTTGGCGATTAGTAATTCTTTGATCCGCCTCGCTGAGCTTGTCCAATATTATCAATAAGCAAAATTGATGTTTTTTTGCATATCATTCATATTAGTTGCAGAAGCAGTCCATCTGCCTTCTCCCGGTCCATCACGCTCTGAGTATTTAGGATCCAGTGCGGCCCGCGAGTCAAAAAATTGCCACTTTTATGCTGGGCGTTACTCATAACGTTGAAAATCTTGCCACAAATTGACCTTCCAGCACGCAGACAGCAGAGCGGCAAATCATCAAAAGCGGCGCATGAGCATCTGAACAAACTTGACTTGTCATAAATCTATGAATCAGGGTTCCTACGCAGTGTTGAAAAGTATGGAAAAATGTTTGCCATTTACCAGTTTGGAAAAATAACTTCTTGTTTATCTGTTAGTATGAAAAAAAATTTCCTGTTTTGATATTTTGACATATATTTTACAGTAAACCTCGGTTAATCCGGATCTTCGCTAAAACTGGTGGTACGGATGATTTTTTACGTTTTTCTTTATAAAAATCTTCGGTTTATCCGGATTTTCGCCAATACCGGATAAAATATCTTTTCACATCTCGTAATCCGCATAATTCAGTGAAATAAGTGCACTGACCGGTCTCTAGGAAAGATTCGGCAGCTTTCAGACGCAACACATGCGTGATCACGATCAACAATGAACGTTTAGGATTTTGATAACAGCGGCGGCAACTGCACGCAACATCCGACTAATCGTAGAGACGATTACTGCGTCACACACGAGCATAGCATATCACGTTGAACATAACACTGAAGGCACGCCGCTGCACCAGGGTTTCCGTCTATTGATTGGTGTTGAGCTTGCGTGTGTAGAGCATTATCCGTGAGGGTATTGTACTCGGTAAGATGTTTGGAGGGCATTACCTTCCAAATAGAGTAACTGCTTAAGGACCAGTCACAAAAATCTCTGCGTCAGTCCAAAATCCCAGACTTTCGCAGCAAAGTAATGTAAAATTATGAACTTAAGATTGTTCATAACAGCCTGGATATGGCGGTTACTAGTCTGATGTACCATTGTAAATACATCAATAAATTCGTTTTGCTTCTGCGAAAATATGCAGTTATGTCGTAAATGTGTTCAATTCAAACGACTCTCACCGATATCTCAGTACCGCCTGACGTCAGGCTAGAAACAACCATCTTCGGTTAATCTGGATCTTCGCCTAAACCGGATAAAATCGTCGGTCAAATCGAATCCGGATTAAACCGAGCTTTACTGTATTTAAGGTTGATATACTTTTACTTATATCGTGTTAAATATTATAGCGACTGTGTTTGACCTGGCTAGGTCATAAGGAAATGTTAGGTCTGGAAATTTATATTTAGAAGTGCGTAGAGACCTAACGAATTGATCCAATAACTTCGGCCATCACGAGAGCCTTTCCATTTTTCAGAACTTGACTTGAATAGCTGCTAATATTCGAATCAAACTGCGTCATCATGCTGTTTGGGTTATCCAGTTTTAAGACCACACATGACTGATAAACGCTTTAAAAAGTTTTAAATGATCAGGTTTGTGACTCCTGCTGCATCCGACTCGGAGGTCCCATGGCTTGACTCGCCTTTTATGCGAGACTCGCACCCATTACGATAAAAAGCCGAGATGCTAATTCTGCGCAGGGAGTCATATTCATTTATTTATACACTACGCGTTAAACTCAAGCGAAAAGTTCTTAAAACAATATCGTTCAAACGTACGATCACTTTCCTGCTTTTCCAAAAAAGCAAAACGCGCCGTAGAGACTCTACGTACGAGAACGAACATATACAACGAAACAAACTGAGTAACAACCGAATGCGTTCACGGCTCCCACTGTTTTTGGGCAAGACCACCTAAAAACAAGTGAGCAAAACAATCGGTGCAAATTAAGAACAGGAAAGCGCACAGAGAAGTGGCGTTCGAGGAATTGAGGCTTAGGACAGATAAGCGATGAGACGAGGGTTATTTTGCAGCTGAATTGACAAACAAAAGAAAAATTGAACCAGCACCACTTGCTTGCAAGAATGTTGGGCACGTTACGGACGTTTCACGCTTAATGCAGGTTGTCATGTAAGTTCTATAAGTTGCGTCAAAATTCATGAAAATAATTTGTTGGCACGCAGTTCAACTTTTTATATCCACGCTTTCGAATTCCAATGCATTTGACAATTATTTAAAAATTAATTAATAGCAAATGCGTAAAGCTTTTCGCACGTGACGATAAAAAAAGCTTAATCGACGTTAATGATTCTGACAAAGTGCAGATTGCTTTCCAAGAATCCTTTGGCGGACAAAGTAAAAGTTGCAAACGGACCAATTTATAAACCAGGTTTTTTTAAAGGTGTTTTAGGGACCCGATTCGGGTTCTCAGAATCAGAGAAAATTGTCATCGGGTTCCTAGAATCAGAAATCGGGTCCCTACAGGTCCATACCGGGTACCTAACATTTTCCTTAAAAAAACTACAAACACAACGCTCACTTCTCGCGATAAGAGATAATCGGAATCTGACCTCTCAAGTACTGACAGCGTGCGTTGTTTGTAAGATTCGACCGCAAGATGCAAGTCGCTGCTCAAAGTTTCTTCATAATTATACAAAACCCTGTCGAAACCGCGAATTTCTCTTTGAATACAAATCACGATGCAGCAACGAATTACATCGAGTCCAGGAGCAGTGTGATTGGAAACCTTTGCGTTCGTCCAGAAAGCACTGACCGTTCAGAAGCTTCAAAGCAAAATATAGGAAGAATCTTTTCTTAGCCCGAGTACCGCAAATCACGAACCAATCGCGCCCGCCGCTCATCCATTCGAGAACAAAATTACTCGCAGACGAGTCAACCGAGAGCAGCCTAAAAATACTCGACGACTCCGCCGGAAGCGATTTTCCGTCGCCTTCGCTTCCGGTTGCGATCATCCTGGGGCGACGAGAGCTTCTCGAGGAGCACTTGTTGCGTCACAATGCCGAAGTCGTTCTCGGTGTAGTTGCTGGCGCGAATGATCATTCTCTTCGCGTCCTGCAGGAAAGTACCGAAGCGGATGCGCGGGTAGCGCTGCGCGAGTAACTCGATCTTGTGATCGCTCGCCTGAAGATAAGGAACGAAGTCAGAAGCCTGCAACTCTCAGCACAACCACTGCGAAATACACAGTTACGGCCACACGCGCATATTTCAGTTTGAGTGGTTTGCGTTTGCATGTGAGGATAGTAAAAAGCAGGTTTTTTGAAGGTGTTTTAGGGAACCGGGTCCCTACAGGCCCATACCGGGTGCCTAACATTTTCCTTAAAAAAAAACTGTAAAAAGTGTTTTCATTTGTGTGAAAAATTTTCCTGCCGGTTCTCATTTGCGACTTTCATTCTGAGGTGTGGTTGGTTGTTACTTGACTTCCACTAAATATATAAGAGTGAAACTGGAAAGGCGCAAAAAGCAAAGTCATGGGAAAAGCGCTAAGACGTTGTAGATTGCTTGAGAAAAAAAAACGGGGGTCCTTGCCTTCAGCTCCACTTGTTGGTCCCCTTGGATCGGGCTCGCCAGTCTTTCAATTCACGCTTATGCATTTGTTTATGCATTCCTCGTTGACAGTTAAAACAAACAGAATGGCAATTGGCGCAAAACTGAACTACATGTGCATACCGAAAAATTTGATTTTCTTGAGCGGGTGACGATCAACCAAAAGTATGCAAGCTCTGTACGAAACCTAATCCACATCCACTACCTCACCTTGTCGCAGCGCATCAGCCCTATCTTCTTCAGCATCGGCAAGCCTTCACAAGCCGCCTGCACTCCCTTCTCCGTCACTGCAGTGTACCCGGCCTCGATGTGCTCGAGCTTTTTACTGTGTTCGGCCATAAGCATCAGTGCTGAAAAAGTAGCAGTGTGTTCACGGATCGCACGGCGCTGCGGAGTTGCGTTGTCAGGAAACCCGAGTCACACACATCCGGGATAGGTAAACCAGTGGCGTAGGCAGTCGAACATTTTGGGAGGGGCCAAATATTTTGACTCTGAGCGAACAACAGATTTTGGTTTGGGACACTGGCGCTCAAAACTACAAGATATGCTGGAAATTTGGGAGGCCCATGGGCCCCTTTCCCCCCCTTGGCTACGCCTACGAGGTAAACACCTGCGATTTGAGGAGCAAATTATCGGAAATCTGCTTGAGGGATAAACTACCCTCTTTAAACAGGTACCACTAGCCGGTTATTATTTCGCTCCCTTTCACGAAATAAAACAACGCTTGTTGACGAAACAAAATGTGATTATGACATACACCGAGCTTGCTCAATATGACTGCGTTCAATGTCACTTTCTGGGTTTGGTTTGAGAACAGGCGCTGACTTGCTTTCATACATTTACGAAACAAGATAAAGTACGCGTGCGTATTCAGAAGATGGTATCCACAAGCAAATCATCCTAACATGCTACTGGTGCAGAGTCGTACCTTGGTCTGTGATTCCAGTCGACGTGAGATGGAACTCCCGAAGGTGAGGGCAGTTCTTTACCACCAACTCCACGCAACTGCATAACCAAAAAGAAAAGCAATGCGTGAAACTCGCAAAACCGCGCGCGCAAGTCACCCGCTCGCGCTTCAATTCCGCATTCCAGACATCGATGAAGGGACTTCGAGATTGTGACACGCACACACACAGCACAAATTAAAGTGCTGAGTCAGGTGTGAAGCATATGCGAATGTTTCGCGAAGCCGAACCCGATACCGCGCAACATAGACTGATCGCATGACGCGAAGCATGACGTCACTCGCAGCCCGCCCAGTGTCACTGCCGGACTTACTTCTGCGCGTGGGTCTAAGTGCTGCTCGTTCTTTCGCTCCTCTCATCCATTTCAACTGCCTCGTTGAAATATTACAATTGACTTTGTTACTCACTTTTACATTTTTTACGTCAGGTGATTGACACAAATCCAAACTTAAGGGAAACGGTGTCAAGCGAAATCTCTGACCTCTGCGAATTTTCTGACTTATTATTGTATGTCAGTTATTTTGCTTATTAGAGTAGTGGAAAAAACTTAGCCGATGACTTTTTTGTTATGTGTTGCGAAAATAAAACTTTCGGTCAGACGTCAGACAGTTCAAAACAAGCTGCAGCATGGGAATAACTAACCATTTTAAAATATTTGACATAGTCCTAGAACTCAATTATTTTTCTTTTCATTATCCTAACCCAGCAATATCCAACCCACGGCCCTGTTTAGGTTTTCGCTGTAGTGAAATATCCGATGTACTGACAACCTGTCCTTGTTTTGAAAATCTTGAATTAGACATTTTTTATGCAGGTGGCTTTCAATGCCACTGTATCACGTCTGTAACAATTGCAGTTAAGATTCGCATACTTTCAGTACATTAGCTTAAGCTAAATTTAGTTTGCTAAGATCAAGGTAAGCCGTTCAGTGTGCGGCCCTCGGTAATGTGGCATTCAATGTGCGGCCCTGGCCAAGACAGTTACATATATTTTGGCTCAGTAAGCCATTTGGGTTGGACATAGCTGTCCTAACACTAAACCCCAATCATCAATTCTCAACATATTTGATATCTCAGTGAACAGCCACCGCTTGCGAAATGCATGACCTGGAATATCACTCTGCGCATGCCCAGATGGTGTGAAGTCAGCGATTTCACTTGACAACGGGCGAGAGTGCGGTGGGTTTTGCAAACACAGGTTCTAAAAATTTTAAAGCTTTCCGCCCAAAATCGAAAACAGCGATAAAAATGATTTACACTTGTCGCACTGCGACATCAAATTCGGTTTTCTATCACGCATTTCAAATCAAAAGCATATGACAATGACAACCTGTAACGATATGGCGAGTAAGGAAAACTTACTAATCATTGATCTGATCTTGCATGCACAAACTCAGCGTGACCATGTTGGGCAGGTTCATCAAAACTGGTGCAATATCTTCGACTGTGAGGTCTTTCACTTTGGTGATGTCCAAACTACGCAGCAACGACAACCCGGCGAGATGTCTTACTCCACTGCCCGTCATATCATTCATCGATATAACCAGCGTTTCCATGATAGGGGAAACCCGATTTCGTTCACCAATCGCGACTAAGGTCGTGTCCGTTATCTGAGCGAAATGGACGATAGTGTTGTTTTTTGCTGGTTGCAAATTTATGCGACACTCAAGCAGAACGACCGAGAACCGAGACGTTAGGAGCACCCTTTACAGTTGAAGTAGTGGCGATGTTCCACAATAGGTTTTACCATTTCTTATATTTCCCAGTATGCTCCGGTTTAGAAATTTCAAGCTGAATGATTGACGGAATCGTGACGTAGACCACTGGTGCAGGAGGCGGGGGCACAATCTCACCCCCAAAAGTTTTGATTTGGTGAAAATCCGGGCAAAATCTCTAGGAACCTTCTAAAACTCCCTGAAAAGCTGAGCAAAACTGGTGCGCAACATGCTTTGGTTTGAAAATAACTGCGCCCGAATTGACATGAAGAGCTTTTTTTTGGAGGCCACTTTTTTGAAGTATTTTTCGGGCAAGTTTGGGAGAATCCGGGCAAAATTCCTTCGCACCCCCAAAACTTTGCCTGTTCCTACACGTATGGCGTAGACTGATGGTAGTATGACAAAAACTAACGTCGCGAAAAAGCAAAAGTCTACGCAACTTCCGATGTTTACGGTGACACGTGATAATATTTTTTATGACGCTTTTGCACGACGTAACGTATTTACCTAAGATACGATTGTCACATAATCTGCGCAGTTTTTTACAACGTGACACTTGCACAATCAGACGAGGGTAAACAGTTGTTGTTCATTTGTACGCGTCACTGCCATGGTTCTCACCAACGGGTCCATGTTCACTTTTAACTCTTTCAGAGAGCGACAGTGTTTTATCAACGCAACCACTCCGTCATCCGTTACTTCTCGGTTTTGGTTGATATTCAGCTTTTCCAGGCAATGAGAATTCTTGGCCAACTGAAAAATGCACAGCTATCATGAAAAATTGATTCTTAATATGCAAACTTAACTTGGTGCAGAAAACATCATAACGCCACAATACTATAGCTTTTCAATTACAGACAAGTCATCGAAAAAATACATTGAGACCAGTCTGTCACTAGCAGAATGACAGGGATTTCTTAGTTGGCGAAAACCACTGTACTAACTCAACGGACGGGCAAAAATGAAAAGCAGAGTTTTGAGACAATAATAGGAACTCACACTGTGCAACGCGACGTCAGATATTCCAACACCGTTAAGATCGAGGCTGCGAAGTTTCGGGCAGTTTTCAGCAAGTGCGACGATCACGTTGTCCGTGGTGTTTTTAGTAGCACTACAAAATACGTGAAAGGTGTAAGTGTCATGTTGTAGCCTATAGCGAAGTAGCAGTTTAACATGATGTCACTGCTTCATCTGAGACGGAAAGTGATTGTTATTTTCTGCATTACTTGATGGTCGTTTTGCTTGAAGAACACGAAACAGTAACAAACAAAAAAATAACAATCAGCTGGTAAGTTATGCCGCGAATGTATACAGGACATACACAAGAAATTGCAATGACCTGCCTGTGAACTGATATGTCAGCCACACCTTAACAAACCACATACAAACAAAGCTTGCTGAAGCATGTGTAGTGGGTACACGGGCGTAACGAGGATATATGGGGCCCGGGGCAAAAAACAAGTTTGGCGCCCCCATGTTCGAACCTGAGGTCTTTCGGAAGCAAATATACTGTATTGAACAAAGTACTTGAGACATGGTTGGGACGTTTCGGCGCTCCCCATAGTGATTTTGCGCCAAGGGAATTGTGCCCCCTTGCAACGCCCCTGAGTGGGTATGCCAACTGTGTTGTTTGTGTAATTCACACATGGATGCAGGTCTGGACGCTCCTCCCGCGTGTGCCCCGTCTCGGCAAATTCCATCGCCTCGTAATTGGTGAAGAACGGGGCACACA
>JGI24158J21664_10008326_pt1 | contig 13786 bp, 8 predicted proteins | sample Ectturendosymbi3_FD_21664 | JGI IMG/M metagenome (IMG submission 21664) | reverse complement strand
GGATCTTGTAACGAAAACCAATGCGCGGCTTCACGACAACTCACTGTTCCGCTGACGTCAAAGACTGATTCGAAGCCGTGGATTCAAAGTAAAGTATTTATAAACCCTTTGGCTCCCGGGCGTGCCAAAATTTTGGCGCAAGGATTTTCCCAAACACTTCCAACCATAACTCGCCAGCTGATTGTGCTAGAGATGTGGAAAACCTCAAGAAATCCGGTTGGACGATACTTTTGAAAAATTGGAGGTTTTGAATTTGAGGTTGTTTGGGCGGTTACATTTTAAGAGGGAGTGCAGGTTGAAGCTTGTTTGGCCAAGGTTATCTGACCCAGGGCTCCCACCCCCTAGGGCTAATTTTTTGTTTTTGATAAATGACACGAGGCTACAATCTGCATCTTTTGAGCTCTTAGTGGCTTTCTTGCGTTTGTGGTTTGCAAGGTATGACAAAAAATCTTTAAGTAATTAATTAAATTTCCTAGGGGTTAATTTTCTGTGTTTGTCCTTTTAAGGTCATAATTTCCTAACCACGCTAGAAGGCTAGAGGCCAATGAAGGGCCCAAAAGATGCGAATGCCTAGTTTCATTACAAAAACAACAACAAAGAATCAGGCCTAGGTGTTTGGAGCCCTAGGTCAGGTAACCTTGGCCAAACAAGCCCAAATCTATACTCCCACTTAATATGTCACCTCCCAAACAATCCCAAGTCCAAAACCTCCAAGTTTTTTTCAATCGAAGATTGCTATACTTGCCTGACCGGATCTTTTGAGGTTTTCCACAGCTCTCTAGCTCAATCGACTGGCGACTTATGGTTGAAAGTGCTGGGGAAAACCCTTGGAAAATCCTTGCGCCGAAATTTTGGCTCGCGCGGGTCTTAAATATGTGGTTCTGCTCACAGTACTTTGCTCTCAGTACTAGTTAGTGGCAATGTGTGCATTTTATATTGATATACTTGGTTGGTACTATAGGTATCACTTGCCATAGCATTGCTTGTTTAGTGGTGCTAGCGATTTGCAAAAACAATTTAAGTGAAAGAATCACGTTATATCAAAACGTGATTGAAACATATTATAGCTATCCGCGACAACTAAATAACGCATATAAGAAATAAAACATGAACACGTGAGCATTGTTTTGATCAGGGGTCACCAACGTGGTGTCCGCGGGCACCAGGTCGCCCGCAAGGACCATGTAGGTCGCCCGCGTGCCTGTTCTAAAAATAACATTAGCACGATCAATGTCTTCACATTAAAGTAATTGAAAGTAAATTGAGCGAAGTTTTTATTTCAGAAGTGTGTATTAAACTAGTAGCTCTTCGCATTAATCGGTACGCAAGAAGTAGCTCACAGTTTTACAAAGGTTGGTGACCCCTGGTTTTGATGATTCCAAGGATTTTACTTTATTGCTTTATTAAACTACGTCACCGGATTCACGCAAGTGTTGCTGTGACCGAACAATGGGCATGGTAATGTTTCTTGCAGAATGAAATCATGAGCTGCAGACGATAAAATAGAATAGTATGTTTTTGTTGCATCATTCGCTGTGATGGTGTTCTGATGAAGAGCTCCACAAAGTGCGTTGTTCTCACAAAAGAAGCACTAAATGCTGGACGATCGCACATACGAGAGAATATTCTGAAGAAATCGTTATATCCCAGATGAATGAAAAATTACCACTTTGAACAAAAAGTGTTTTCGAAGTTTGTGCAACTTCTACAGTGGATACATTTATTACCGAAAGCTTTGTAATCAAAAAAGCGAAATCGCACGTGAGGAGCCTGGTGTCGAACAAGCAATAAAAGAACTTTCTCATTGTGTTTATACCTGGCGGTCAGCTGTTGTTTTTTGAAATTTGCTTTGGCATTTCGATTTTTATTTATATTAGTTTCGCCAAATTTGTTTTGCAGATGCAGAGTTTCTGGGCGTTTTTACAGCGAAATATGAAAAAAGCAAAACCTTATTTTTTGTTTCGGGAGAATAGCACAAACTTTATTCTCAATAAATTCAGCCGCGGAGAGGTGGAGGGTACATACGGAATGGTTGCTAGAGTCTGCCAGGCAAGTTTCTAAACCTTTATTTGACTATAGTTATTCAGAAATGAATGATTTACTCTGAATATCAAATTAAGAATTTTGAACCGTTTTCTTCTTTGAGTTTTAACTTAAGAATGAACTTGCGATTTTTCAAAATATACACTTTCACAGTGTTGAAGTTCTAAGGATGACATTATTGCAGCCTTGTCTCCACTGCGTTTACATGAATTTTGCAACATGCTTTAGAATGACCAAGGTGGACCAATTAACTTGGAAAATAATTGGATGACTTTTGCGAAAATTCGCTTGCTTTGTCCTTATCCTGGTGGTCAAGAAAGTGGTCCGAACATATACTTCGATTACATGAGTAAGTGGTAATAAACGATTTTTTGTTTATTTATGAATTAATCACCTCCTTTGTACAAAACATATGAAACTTCTGCTTTTGTGTTGATAGGATCAACCGCGAGATTTGGAAACAGAATTTTCGTTCTTTTCAGTTTTTCAACGTAAGTGTTCAAACGTTTAGTGTTTAATTTTGTTGTCAGTGTCTTTCACAATATTTAGAGTTTATTCGGTGATTGAAGGGATTCCTCCGACAAACCAACGTGACTTATTTTAGCTGCGCCAACAACGGAAACATTTTGATAAAAGGCCCAGATAGAATACATCAATCTAATCGCTTGTGAAGAGTTTTTTGCTTTTACGTGGATTTCGTTTTCCTAAATCTTTGTTTAAATTTTATTTCTGCGTGTCTGAAAAGCGGATTTACATATTCTGCATCGTTTAAACGGTGTTTCTAAAGTTGCAAATCTTATCTGGAGTGAAAGCAGTTTGTCCAAAAACTGAACATCGCTCGTTATTTCAACCTCAACGAAACGACCAAACCGCCGCTTTATGAATCATATCTGCCGCCAGCAGGGCTGTGGAGCCGGAGCCCAAGGAATTTCGGATGTTTGGAGCTGGAGCCAAAAAGTTTTGGTTGTGAAGCCGAAACCGGAGCCTGAATTTTGGTTTCCGGTTCCACAGACCTAGTTCGTGGCGTGGGGCTGGCAAGATGTACAAAGAATTCAGTTTCCAACATACCAAATCATTATGGGGTCGGAGCCAGAAAATTTTAGATGCCTGGAGCTGCAGCCAAAACGGAGCCTGAAACTTGACTTCAGGCTCCAAAGCCCTGACCAGCATGATTTGCGGATTAACTGATGCTGAAACCGCAAAACAAAAATTCCCGATTAAAAAGCAATCTCTGTATTCTTGCGTCCAGTATCGCAGACCCGACATTCAATAAACAGTTGTGATTTTTCTGACAATGCCACGCACGAGATATTGACGACCCTATAAGTCCCGCGTACGCCACTTGTTAAACTTTGCATCACCACAACTCGCCAGCCGATTGAGCTAGAGAGCTGTTCAAACCCTGTAGAGATTTTTCGGAAATATAGATTTTAAAAAAATGGGAAGTTTTGCATTTTTTGTCGATGACGTCATAATTGGGGTAGGTTTACGCATTTTTGGCCAAGGTCACCGGGCCCTGGGCGCCAACCCAACGAGCCATTTTTTAGCTAAGTTTTATTTGGAATGTAGGGTATAATTCGAGTTTTTAGAGGGTTTGATCGGCTTTCTAGCATATCTGGTTCCAAAAATATTGCTCAAAAACCAAATTTTTGATAAAAAATAAAATCCCACGAAAGGTATACTTGGCCAATTTGGGCAAATGCCATAACTCGCTAGGCGATTGAGTTAGAGAGCTGTTCAAACCCTCTAAAGACTCGGAAAGTCTTGTAGTTTAGATTAAAAAAAAATATGGGAAGTTTTGATTTTGATGTTTTTGTCAAGGACGTCATAATTGTGGTAGGTTTGGGGATTTTGGTATTTTTGTGTTCTGTCATAAAAAAAAGCAAAACCTACACCAGTTATGACGTCACCCACAAAAACCCAAAACTTCTCATTTTTTTAAATAGAAGCTGCAAGACTTCCGAATCTTTAGAGGGCTTACATAGCTCTCTAGCTCAATCGCCTGGCGAGTAATGATGGTGCAAACTTGAGCAAATTTCAGCACGAAAAGTGGCGCACAAAGATTCACGTTTTTTTCTGACAATAGCTATCAATTAAACTTTGCTCAGCTGTTGCAGTTAAAAACGACTCACTCCTGCAATTGTGTCAATTAATGCGATTCTTCATCTTGGGAAATGGCACGCAGAGGTGAATTCACTCTGCGGATCAAAGTAGAGACGCCGCGTAAAAACTCCAAATTTAGAAGAACTGTCAGCAAAAACAAACAAAGATACAAACATTCATGCCGCATGTACAACTTGAATGATTGAAAACAACGAATGAATTAAATGAGTAAAACGTATCAGCAAGTACAACCAATTTTGTTGGAAAACATCAAAACAATGAATAAACTATAAACCTACTGTAACGCAAAGGTGTTTTTGCAAACATTAGGAAAAAGTCTGAAGATTGAGAGGATGTTGGATGTAATGTTGACAGTTTCCACAATCACTGCGAAGCGCTGTAACGGTCATTATTGTTCAGTAGACTGAGGTTCAGATTTACCTTGTGCTGGAGCAGAAAGCTTGAAATCATGAAACAAGCATGCCGTATGTTCTTCAGTCTAAGTGATGACAAATGTTCTTTTCCTTTGGTGGGTAAAGTCTTTATCAAATCCAAGCCAATGGGTCAAAGCAAATTAGTTTATTTATAGTTGAGCGTTTTTCGGAATTGCCAGACGGCCATTGATTTCTGTCGAAAAGCGAATAAAGAGTTCTGTTCAAAATTATACATGTCTGTTATTAACTGCTTATGTTTTTGTCTTTGTTTCCAGTTCTTGGAACCTTCCATACTCAGCGCTGTGTGCATATAATTTGGAAGATATTGATGCTATCATTGACGGAAAGTCTTTTCCGCAAAACAAAACTGAATTTTACAGTTCGTCGTCTGGTAGCCATGGAAGGTATTACGATGGAAAATCTGCTTTCTACCCTGGGCAGGTTGCTGAGATTTTTTAAATTGTAGTATTTGCATTTGTATTTAACAGTAACGTTTTGATTAATGGAAAAGAAACTCAAAATGCTGTGATGAGAATGTGTTCAGATATTAAATTTATTTTTAGCTCGCACTTCTTGAAAGTCGAATGTCTAATCCATCACAAGGGGGACTGAATTATGAGCATTTGTTTTTGTTGTTTATGAGTGTCAACTGAACCAAAAACAACATCGTCTCCTGGTAAATCGTCTTGCAGTTATGTTATTCCAGTGTGCAGGAAATTTTCCAGGTACATGTCCTTAGAACATCAGTTATTCTGAACTATGCAAAAATTGCCCTGCATTGAAAAAGTGAAGATATATTGAAGGATACGAACACTTTGTTAGCTTTTGAGTTTAATGCAAAAACATTTTGAATAATAATATACTGAATGTATATAGCATTTTTTCAGAGGTGTTTTCGTTTTGTCAAATTTGCGAGACCACAATATCTTTTTATGTCAGTACTTCAATAAAATTTGATATATATCAGAAAATGGAAAAATGAAACGACAGCTTATAATGTTAAAACAAAGTAATAAGAAAAAAAGTCGTCCAGTGTGACCACAACCATTTTCCGAAAAAGGTTAGGAATGTGTATCAATTTTTTTCAAATGTTTTGTACAGTGTAATTTGTGTGGAGTAAAATATCAGTGTAAAAATTTATTTGAAAAGATTTTTGTTTATTACGGTAAACATTTATTACAGAAAACAGTGCTGTTTTCACAAAAAGGCGTATCACTTAACTCATAAACCAGATAAGGTTATACCGTTTAGGCAGAGCAGTGTTTTTTTTAATTGCATACACGTTTGGTTGATCTTACCGCTGGAAGAACACCATAAATAGGGCAGTCTTGGAACGCCGACAAATAGAGATGGATCAGAGAAATTGTCTGATAAACACATATTGACGCAAAGCGCATATGTTAAACACAAACAGGAGATTGAGCGGTATGAGGACAGTCGGCTTCGCATGTGTTTCATTTTGGTTGCAATAAACCTCAAACCGGCTTTGCTATTCATTAGATTGGCAGGTGAGGCCTAAGTACTCACTTTCGATCTACATGTACTGTAGCTTGCGTCCAGGATTCCATTAAACGTACAATATTGCAACACGGTCAACTGTGTTGTATCACATTAAAAACAATTATGCAGTGCACGCCCAGAAAAAGGTAAAAATTTGTCTTTTTGGAATAATTATTGTGTAAAAATTATTGTATAAAGTATAAGCTAAAAGGTTGAGGGAGACTTGGCCTTTTCTGATGACATCCATACTTTCAACAATAGCCTTCCTTGTTTTATTGCTGTTCTTAGTTCGTTATTACTTGTCTTTACAGTGTCCTGGACCTGGAAAATCCACAAAGGATGTCCATGGGGATTATGAAGTTTTTGTGACGAGACACACTTTGATAAAAAAGTTTGCAATGCCAATTACGGGTAAACCACTTCAAGTATTTCCGAACATCGTTTACAGTCACATCGCTTCAAGTGACGTGGATGGGAAGCAAGTGCTGTACCTGCTTTCAGGTAAACATGATGCTTGTACTTAATTTTTGTTGGTGTAAGTCAGCAAAACGCCTAAGGAACTTCAACCTTAGCTGGAATAATTAAGCCGCATAATGTTCTTTTGAGTAGTAGCACCTGCAAAGTTTCATACGTCTTGGTTATTTTGAAAAAAAAAGACATCCAAGAACATACAAGCTCTCGAAAATCGCATTTAGCACCCGCGAAAATCTTGTTTCGGACCTCCAGGAGTCCAGGCACCCCCGGTTGGGGATCGCTGCTTTATAGGGACGTGTAGAGCATTGCACACATCCTGTAGTCAGTGACTGAGTCCACAGTGCCTGAGACATGTTGCTCCACATTGTACGCTTGTACGATTCGCTAAACGTGTACTTTAAATTCAGAGAAAAACTGAGATTTGCAGTTTGATGAATCCATTTTTCCTGTGATTAACTTTAAACGTTCTTTTTATGTTATTTGGTGCAAACAAAGTATTGCATGCATACACCTAATAAAGGGTGACATAAGCAACTGCACCACATATCAACCGCGTGTTTGTAATAGCGTTCTGTAGAAGTAATATCAGAATTGTCACGTTGCTAAGATGTCAGCACTGTTTCGCGCAGTTAAACACGTGAAAGTAAGGTACAATAACTTAAAATCAAGCTCGAAACAACAACGACAGTTTGTTTTATTTAGTTCTATATTGTTTTGTTACAGATGATGGATTTCTCAATAAATTGGTATTTCGTTATGGTGATGTTCAAAACATTGATTTCGTTTCTTCATCGGAAATAAGTCATGTAAGAAGTACAGAATTTAAAAAATCCACTTTTGTTGTTCTAAAATAGTTCTGAGTGTTTTGGATATGCTGACTTTGCTGGTATACACTGCATACTAAAAATAGCATGGTTTCCTGCTGTTCACGAGGACCTTTAATGTAAGGAAGTCTCCAGAATAAAGCAACAAAATTTTCGGGCCCCAGCTTTTTATTCCTTCTGAACAACCAAAGCAAATGTATGCATAAGTTAAAGTTCAGTATCATGCAATGAAGAAGCATTTTACATTTCAAGAAACCTATCATCTTCGTATGTACTTGGTGCAAATTTCGTTGCAACGGCATTAAATATTGTTGGTCAGGTCAAAATATGTCAACCGTTTCCGTATTTTCACTGACCTTCATGCGGCGTATGTTCAGACTCGTTTTCATGTGGCTTGGAAAGAGCAAATCATCGAAATAAAGCATATACATTCCGAACAAAAATATATTACTCATATTATCTCCTACAAAAACTTTTTGCAAAATTAGAAGCTTACTTTTACGGCAAAAAATAGATGCATAAATGACTACTTATTTACCCGATAGCACACTGATTTTGTGTGTGATCTAATATCAATTAATTGCTTGCACTCCAAGAAAACCTTGCCCGGATTTGAATTAAATCTTAAATGTTCCCTCATTTCAAAAGTTCCATAGTACAACAATGAAAATGTTGTATTATTCCGCAGGAAGCTTTTCCGCAAATCTAGTCACTAACTGACAACATTTATATTATTTCCCGTATGAGTGAATGATTCCATTCATGCAGTGAGTGAATGATTCCATTCATGCATTACCGCAATGTAGCGCCAATTACGTATGTGATAATTTTTCTATCGCTTCGGTTGTGAGTGTGATTGCCTCAAACCTAGAAGCCATAAGCGCAAAGAATCATTGGTCTACCCGAGCATAACTCAATCTCGAGGTAAGCAGTTTGCAGGAGGGAGACATTTATGACCTCAAGCAGATAAATTTGATCTTCTGGCGATAATTTTATTATTTTGCCGACGTTTCGCCCACTTATTCAAATAGGCTTCCTCAGGGCAGTGTTTTTTGACCCTTTCTGTCCCGCGTGCGCCACTTTTTTGCAACGCTATAACTCGCCAGCCGATTGAGCTTGAAAGCTGTTCAAACCATCTACGGATTCAGCAAGTCTTCCAGTTGAGATGTAAAAAAATTTTTTTCGTTTTGGGTTTGTTTTTTTTTGTTGGTGACGTAACAATGAGGGCATGTTTCTGCGTTTTTGACCAACTTTACTAGGCCTTGGGCGCCAATGCAATGAGCCACTTTTTTGGCTCAAAATCGTTTTGGAAACTAGGTGATCATCCGCGTCTTCAGAGCCCTTGATTGACCTTCTATCATGTCTGGAACCAGAATTATGACTCAAATACCCCATTTTGCACAAAACTCAAAAAATTGCAGAAAAAGCATGAGTCTCCCACTAACGGCTTGTTCGACTAGCGTTAACTCGCCGGCAGCGTATGCTAGAAAACTATTCAAACCCTCAAAAGACTCATGAAGTCTTGTGGTTTAAACTGAAAAAAAACTTTTGAGATTTGGGTTTGGGGTTTTCGGCGGATGTTGTCAGGGTTAGGGTTTGTTTGGGTTTTTCGTTTATGACGTCATCGCCCAGACAATGAGCCGATATTGTGGTTCAAAGTTGGTTAGGACTCTAGGCTGTAATTTGAGTCTTTAGAGCCCCTGATCGACTTCCTAGCGTTTCTGGTGCCGAAGTTATGGCCAAAAGACCCCAAATCGTGTACAAATTCCCTAGGGGATTAGTGGGGTGTCCCTAAATTAATTTCTGCTGATTTTGCCATAAATTTTCAACAAGAAACGGTAGAATGTCAATCAAACCCTCCACAGACTCGTACTATAGCCTAGAATTCATTTATATCCAGTAAAGCTTTGAGCCACGAAATCGGCTCGAGTTTTGAACTCCCACGGGATGTTGACGTCATCTACTGTTCTGACAGACCTGTCAAAACATATCAAAACATCCTGTGGTTATGTAAAAATGGCCAAAAATGCCGACAACCTGCACTGAATGTTTTTTCAGTCTAAACTACAAGACTTCACGAGTCTTTAGAGGTTTGAACAGCTCTCTAGCTCAATGTGCTGGCGAGTGATGGCCATTTAGAATATGGGTGTAATCCACCCCAGGTTAGCATTTGTGGGTGTAGAAAATTTTGCCAATTTTTGGTTTTTGGTCCATAATTTTGGCTCCAGTATGCTAGAAAGCCACTCAAGAGCTCTAACGACGCTGATCACAGCCTAGTTTCCCAAAAAAACTTGAGACAAAAACATGGCTCATTGAATTGGGGCCCAGGGCCTGGTAAAGTTGCCCCAAAAGTCGCGAAAACATGTCCTCATTGTGACGTCATCCCCAGAAAACCCAAAACCCAAAACGAAAAATTGTTTTTGCAATCTCAAGTACACGACTTGCTGAATCCGTAGATGCTTTGAACAGCTCTCTAGCTCAATCGGCTGGCGAGTTATGGACTTGCAAAAATTTGAAAAGTCGGGTCAAAAAAGTGGCCCGTGCGGGACTTGAAGAGTTTTTACCACATATAACATGCCACTTACTAATAACAAGAAACAATGAGCAGTATGACGTACAAAGACAAAAAACGCAAAACTGACCATCAAGTTATAGGAATGGCTGACAGCATGCCACAGAAAATCGTAGAAGTGTAAAATGACAAACACTAGGAGATGATGAAGTATAACAACACTATAAATAGAGTAAAACCTACATGGAATGCACAAAAATGTGACCAAGTAAATACCGTGAAGTAGCGATCAAATAAAGTTAAACTTGCGTGGTGGGGGTTAGCGAATCTACAGGCACAAAAGCAGTCAATAAGAAGACAAAACTCAAGGAAGTACAGTAACGGATAAGTCTCAGTCATGTTTTGAAATATTATAATAAATATTGATTGTGTTGTTATACATTGTCGTCTCCCAGCGTTTTTCATTTCACACTTCTACGTTTGACTGTGGAATGCCCTCACCCATTTCCTATAACTTGATGGTCAGTTTTGCGTTTTCTGTTTTTATACGTCATGCTGCTCATTGTTTCTTGTTATTGGTAAGTTGCATGTTATATGCCAGGAGTGGCCAAACCTCCTCTGTGTATGAGCCACAAATCGTAAAACATAAGTTACAAAGAGCCGAAACAAAAATAATCTAAAAGCACGTATTTATTGGCAATCTACGCTTCTGTGACATCATAATTCTTTTTGGAACTACTTGCAAAAGAAATACGGTACGGCACGCTAGCTACCACAGTGCCACTTTACAATATTTCTACACTTTGAAATAGAAATAAAAATATAAAACAAATATGTATTTTTTCGGAAAGGTCGAAGAGCCGCATGCAAAGGTTCGAAGAGCCGCAGTTTGGCCACCCCTGTTATGTGTGGTTAAAAAACATTTCCCTGAGGAAGCCCACTTNAACTNGTGGGCGAAACGTCAGCAAAATAATAAAATTATCGCCAGAAGAGCGAATTTATCTGATTGATTTGAAACCTGGTGGCAAATGCTACGCAACAACATGAGTAGCAAAAAGAACAGCATTTATGACCTATTTACCATACATAGTGGCTACTTGATGGATGACATTACGGCCCTTGCTGCCAATATAGTAACACACATTTCATCCACAAGAAATGTTCAGTGATAATCGTTAGTAAACACATTTCCCATATTACTATAATATCAAGCATATCAAAATTGCATGTCAGATGTTATTTCCATGTCGCAATGCTTTCTGTAATTCTTGTTGATTGTGCGCGCTTGCAAGTTTAAGTTTCATTTTACAGTATTGGCAAAATTCGTGCCCGACTTACTTGTTTCACAGAGCCTTCTGATGACGTTTTTCGGTTCAATCGTGTTTGTGCAGATTGCCGCTAATGTTCCTTGTCACAGGGTCACATAAAGGTCGGGCATAATTAATTAATTACCATTGTTTAAACATTGGCTACATTTTGTAAAGCTTTGGAGAAATTGCAATAGCAAATCTTGCCGAATCTAACGCATGTTCTAAAGGAGCGCGGCAATATTTTTTCTTGATAAACTGTGACATCTTCGAGACGTCACAGCCGTACATGACGTCACATCCGTGTATGGCGCAACCTGGAGAAACTGCAGATGCAACTTAAAGACTGACACAATGTTCTTGTGTTGCAGATATCAAGTCCAGTAAAATCAATTTCGCTTGTTAAAGAGGTTAGTTCTTGTGTTCTTCCACCAACTAACTGTACTATGAACCCCGTGCTTTGAATCATGATTTGTTCAAACTGATTTCTCATTTGCCAGTTCGTTTCAATGTGTAGGGGCCATATATTTACGGTTATTTTCAGGCTATCAGTTTTTTTTCCTTTTAGCGTGTACTGCTTGCACGTATCAAGCCTAAGGAGGTTGTGTTCTTTTCCTTGCTTCTAAGTAGAGATCGACCGATATGGCTTTTTTGAGACCGATACCGACATATTGGCGATTTATGGGCCGATAGCCGACACCGATAACCGATATTTTCAAAATTTTTAGATTTTGTTTTCTGCTTCATTATCAAAAATATGATGTATTTTATGCCTTACCTATTTTTAAAAAACTTAAAATATCAAGATTTATGAGTTAAAATTTTTGAAATTGCAGCAATATCAATATTTGATGAACTTGTTAGCATAGTATACAATGTTTGCAATGAATAAACACAGTGCCATGAATAAAAAAAGAATGTTAAAAATAACAAAACAATCAGAACAGAACACTGAATGTAAGAGAACTGCTTACGGTGCTTAAACGAAAAAAAGCAAAAACAGTGCTTGAAAGTTAAAAGATGGTGAACAATGAAAAGCAAGAAGGAAGTACAAAATGGAGCATCAAGTTAAGGAGGTTTAATTTAGTACAACACTGTATTCAATTAATCATTGTCAAAAATGAAAAATTTTCCAAAACAGCAGTAACTTTTTTGGTCTACGATAGTATGTTTGTTAACAGTTATTGTACTGCATAAATCTTGTGAAATTTTGTTTTTGTATATATTTTACAAATCAACCTTTCAGACTCTTCTTCAGATCAGTGGGTTTTCAATTTGAAAAGTCAATCCAAGTCGTAAAGAATCAAGTTTGGAATTTTGATGTAATGTAGCATTACATAACTGCATGTCCTTGAAAAAGCAACTAGTTGCATTAGTTACTGCAACTGAAGTACTTTGGTATGAAAGGAAACACCTCAACTGATTTGTCAACACTCAGTAGTTCCTTATCAACAGTTTAAGATTATCATGCAGAAAGCACAGTTTTTCTGCATTTTCACCAAGTAGACTGCGGTAAGTTAACCGGTCATCTGCCTATCCTAAACAAAAGTAGCATTAGGCTATTGCCGATTAGCGCCCGTCCGCCAGAAGTAAATTCCATAAGAACAAGTCGCCAAACGTGCACATGTGCGCATTACGCATCCGATGACTGTGCATTAATGCCGCGGTAGTTCTGATCCAATCGCAAACACTGCGCTTTTAACTTGCGTAAGTTGCGTTGTTGCAAACACTGCTTTTACTGGTTGTGTTTAACAAACGGACAACAGCAATTGTGATCCAACAATGAACACTGACTACCGCGCTGCTATCGGACCAAACGACAAATCACCACATCAACGTATTTGTGAAATGTTGGTGAAGCGCTTCCGTAACTTGTGTGCCACATCTACAAACCAGCACGTTGCAACAGCTTGGATTGTGAGATCACAATTATCATTATTATGCCTGGTGGAAAATGACGATTAAGTTAACCCACGAACACGATATTTTAGCTTGCGTTGCGTACAGTATAAACCAGCGCGCTAGGCCTAACACATCACGAAAGTAGAATCCTTTTAAGATGTTACGTGCAACTGCTTCACAGCCGATTGCATTTGTAATCATATTCATACCGCCATAAATGTTGCTTAACATAATGCAATTCATTTTTCATGCAAGCTTTTTCACATTAATCTGCGCTAAACTAGGCGTCGATTGGACTTCTGCACCTCAAGTACCAGTCAAACGTTTCGTGCTGCGAAAACCTCCGGAAGTACAACGGGAGTTTGCCTGCGATGGCTGAACCATGCTCCATGGTTAATCTTGTCTGCTTGTTTATGAAACCGCACCTGCTGGCATGGGCGTCCGCAGAAATTTTTCCAGGAAGGTGCAAAGCCGACATTTTGCTTATATTTTTCAGGTTGCTAATGCTGACGATCAGGTCCGCAAACAGGCGGGGAAACCGGGCAACTCCCCCCCAAAAAATAGTCCAACAAAAAATATCACCAGGTTGCGGCTCTATGACGATGAAATGCAAATGCCGGACGTTAACAAAACGCTTTACGCTTTCTACAAGACACATAGGTGTAGGAGCAGGCAATTTTTTGGATG
>JGI24158J21664_10008325_pt1 | contig 13786 bp, 9 predicted proteins | sample Ectturendosymbi3_FD_21664 | JGI IMG/M metagenome (IMG submission 21664) | reverse complement strand
GTGCGCCTTATGGTCCGAAAAATACGGTAGATTCCTTTAACTACACAATGATCACCCAGATCTGCTTTTTTTAATCAACCTGGCTGTCTAGGTTTCATTATGAAAAATCACTTTAAATCTTTCTCCCTGTGGAAGAACGGAAGGTCATATTTTAGTTTGGGGGGTCGAAGCTCTCTTTGAGGGGCAAAGTGGTGACGGGACTGAATTTTGGGCCCCTGTGACAACGTGGGCCCCCAATTTGGGGGTATGGAGTACGACTGATACGGCTCTGCTTTCAAGCATATACGAACTAATTGTTGATGAAAGAGAACTCATGCGTATCTCTCCCAGTTACGCTCATGTTCATTCTTAGAACTTTCGAGAAATCGAGAAAGTAGTTTCGTCCAGTTCTTTGTTGGAAATGCAGGATTTGAATTTCATGTAGCAACTTTGATGACGTTTTCATTCAGTTTGTCAACACAGTTCTTGCGTTAGTCAATTAATAATTCATTGTGACTTTTACATTGTTAATACATTGTGACTTTTAATAATACATTGTTCTTTCCTTACAATTTTTTAAAAGGCGTTTTGTAGCTGCTTACGTATTGATTGTTTCGTGTATTGTATCATATGACTCAGCCAAAAAACAGAAACAACACGAAGAGCAATCATGCAAAATAGTAACCAATTGTCCGTAAAATTATAATAAATGAAAACACAATGACAAAAGAATTCATCAGTTTTAACAACGATATGTGTCAAATAGGATTGATGAAATACCATGGCAGTCATCTTGTCAACTAAGATCTTGTTTCAGTTTTTGTTTATACATGTGAAGGTTGCACAACGAGTTAAACAAATCAAATGTGAACCTTGATTTGATGCTAAGCATCGAAAACGAAGCTTAGACCCTAGGGAAGAATGATATCTTAACATTCCTCCCCACAGGCTTCAATTATATATTCCTCAAGTTGAAGCAAGTCTAATTAATAAAAAATGACATACACGCAACATATGCCATGCTCATTGTTTTTGTTTCATTGATATTTTTCAACAATTTGAGTGGCGACGAACTATATCTTCGTATTACATGTACAGTTGGAGTCTGATGGCGTTTCTGTTATGCCAAAAATTTTTTGTAAATATTTCGAGCGTATGCTTAACTCGTTTTGATTAAAACAAACTTTATTAGGGCGCTTCATTAACTTTGAGACGCAGTATCATCTCCCTACGACTAGAGGAAATCTTGCTACGTTGTTTTCTCTCAACGCAAACGTGCTACGTCCGGAATGACGCAACAATAAAGAAATCGCTCTGTGCGGTGATATTGGCAGCAGGCAAGTTGCCGCCAGAACTGATCGAAGTTGGAAATCCAACCACCAACCTTCGTTTTTATCACGTGACATCCTTGTTCAGTCAGCCATGACCGTAACACTAGTTTCGACTTGGCAAGCATGGAAACTACAGCTGCTCCGAGTATCAAGTTGCGGTGTGGTAAGCGTTTCCTGAAACGCCGTTCGAGGCAGTGCTTGCTACGATTACTATTAGAACACCGCAACAACTTACCTGTTAGTTGAGAAGATTTCAGTTCATCATTTACGTTTTTATCATGACAGACGTGTTTGCGAGGTTACGTGATTTGTGCAGTGTCAGTATCAAGTATGCACTGAAAGGAATCCCTTTATTCCCAGGTTGTTTGTACTTTGTAGTAGAAAGGTGCATGGGGCGAAACTCAGGTGAGTGAGATAAGGTGGTCAAAAGATTTGAAGCAAAGTCATAGAAAAACATTGAATCGGGCTGCAAAACGAAGGGATTCTCAAACGCCCATTTGGCGTTTATTTTTTGAATGTAATCAACTGGCTGATTTTGTGCAAGTCAGCCAAAGAGCAAGGTCATACTAAGCCTTCTAACTGGTTCGTTCTGATATTAATTCATTTGATACCATAGGTTGGGAGAATGAAGTTTATGCATTTTATCTTATTTCGTCAGTCAAGTATTGTTTCATTGTTCCGCGTAATTGCTTGTATCTACACATTTGTAGCTCTGGTTCCTCCACATCCTGTTGCAACTTGGACTTACTTCACTAGTCAAATGCTGAGTGTGCATGCAAATTTCAAGGAACATTGTAAATGGGCCAAAAAGTAATAATTATGTTTGGTGGGAATCTAGGTTATCGTCTGCATGCAGAAACCATCTCACCACTTTTTGCAGACATTTCGTCAACTACGTATGCTTCAGATTGTGTTCCACCATTGTTTACTTTATCCGAAACACTTTTCTTTGTTTTGTCTGTTATGGCTGATCAGCACAAGTGCTGACCGCATTGGCTACACTACCAATTTCTGTAGCATGATAAAACTGTTGCACGAGCTCAAAAACAGCAGTTGCTAAAATAGAAGCATTCAGACATTGATAAATGTGTCAGCAGGGAAAAAGGTAAATAAAAAATTTGCTGGACTTCTATACATAACAAAAAATCCAATATTTTCTTGCGTACACTTTATGCGCTTTTTTCTTGTGTAGTTTAGTAAGATTCGATCTTGCAAACCGGGGTGAGCGTCAGACAGTCCAGCCGCACACTTTCTGCGCTCCACTGCTCGTATTCACCAAGACATTTGCGCAGCCTCATTTTGCAGTTGTAAATTGCTCGGAGGCAGTGATGAGTGTGTTTTACTCCACTCTTTTAACGCGCAGTGTGATATTTTTGCAGTTATGGACTGCTGTGTCGTAGCGTTGAGTGTATTTTACTCCGATATCCTAACCTGGAGTGCTGACAGTTTATATTCAGTTCAATGACCCATAAATTAAGGGTATTGCGTGTAACAGAATATGCTTATTATGTCACAAACTTCGCGAAAACATTGGTTTGGAAACAGGAATATGACATCAAATTGTGACGTCACAAACAGCGCACGCCAAATACAAATGACCACCATATGCCACTGAATGACCCACCCATGAAGATTTTATTTTCTGCGTACGCCACTGGCTGGGAGTTCCGCCGAAGCAGACCAAAATTTCGCGGGACGAAATTCGCAACCACAGTTCCATGCGGTTGTAACAATACAGACATCTGAGTCATTGCATAGGGTTCCTTTAGCAACGCAAACATTTTCGGAAGGTTCCGTTGCACCAAAAAGGTTGAAAAGCACTGCTGTAGACTATCCCTGAGTCTTGTCAGTTGGCGCTTGCGAATTCTGTGTAGTGTGGCGTAGCAAATTACAAATGACAAAATGTCAACGTTCAAGAGCAAATATTGTTCAAGCGCAATATTTCTTCGCTAAATCACACTTTTAAACCGTTATTCCGGTGTGATTCATGAAAAAGATTTGAGTTAAGAAATCGTTGAAAGGCCTGAAATGTGATTAAAGATCAGCGTATGGACCACATGCTCCACCTGTGAAAACATTTCCAAAGTCTGTGTCTTGCAAAGTTGTACCTCTTGCTAATTACCACCAATATACTGCATTTTAAACAGGATAAGACAAAATCAGTGGTTTCGTGCAACGAGAAGACAACACAAGGAGAAGGAGCATTAATTTGTTTCGTCCACTTGCTAAATGCACTGCAACCTTATGCGAAACTGCACAAGTTAATATCTGAAAATAGTGCACTAACTGGGTAGCCTGCTGACTGTAAACCTTTGAAATTTAAAGTGAATGTAGATGAGAGGTCAATGCGCAGGGTAAATTTCAGTAACATGTTTAGGGCTTACATCGGCTTGGAAACTACCTCCTCTGCTGATTCGTATTTAATTAAGGAGGAAAAATGTTTTGCAAAAATTCAAAACATTGTGAGTGTTAGCTTTGTTCTTCTGGTTTCCTTCACAGCTTGATGTAACGTGGGACTGATGTAAGTTATATGATTGTTCTTCAAAATGGCGCAGACCTCAAAGACAGCACTCGTACATAGTTTTCGTTTTTTAATTGCGACACAGTAGCTTCGCTCCATAAACCTATGATTTAACACGAGAAGTACAGCGTTGTTGCGATTGGAAAGCCCGAGCGGCAAGTGCGCAAATCTTTTCTCTGCGTCAGCATGCAACAATAGAAATCACATGCCATGATCACTCTCCGCGTACGCTAGTCGTTAAGTTCAATCGTTCACAAGTTAATATCGGCAGAGTTTCCACGCCACGATCACTCCATTGTTGCTTGTTCGCTCCACAATATATGGGTGTTGTTCTTCGCGCACATTCCGTTGGTGGTGAATCATACATTTAACGCAACTCCAACGGAGAGGTTGCAACAGGGCCGGCCCTAGCAGGTGTGGGGCCCAGTGCAAGATTTATGCGCGGGGCCCCTCTGACCAGTGGTGTTACTACGTCATCGTGGTCAGTCAACCGTGCTATGACCTTTTTGATGAAGATATTTTGGCAAAATAACTATATGAATATAAAAAAGATGGCAAATGTGTGTAGGCTACATGATAAAGCAACAGCTTTTTATGGGGCGTGGGCATAGCTCATGTGTCCCCCAGCTACGCATATGTTTATGATGATGACTAATAGCATGTTGCGGTGGTAGACACCAGACAGTGTACCGCTACCACTCGTAATCAAGCCGCGATTTGAAGTGAAAGCTTCGTTATGGGGATCGGAGCGGAGAGTGCAAGTGCAAAGTTACGTCAATCAAACCGAACTAACCAGCGAATTGAGCTTAAAATGCAATTACTTCGCTCTTGTTGAACGGAACTTTCGTTCAAAGAACAATGACTGACTTGAAGAAAACTGTTAACATGAACTGATTACTTATCTCGCTTTCGGTAACCACAATTGCAGACGCGTTTTTGCATAAAGGTAACATCAGGGCGCATGGTCAACTATCCGCTTTATGACGCAATACACGAAAAAAACAGACTTCAGAAGAGACCAATCCATCCATTAGCCCAAAGTTCTCCAAAAGCTCAATTTTATAGTTACTCAATGTTATGCTTCATTATGCATGGACTTGGAATGCAGACTGTTTTTTCTGTATTAGAAATGTAATGTAGAAATATTTTACAACTACGACGTCACAGATGTAGAAACACTTATCAAACGCAATATATAACGTACACGGTTGATTAATGAAATAAAAGCATATACCAAACAGTCCAATATATTGACAAACAGAAACGAGTGTGCTGGATGACATTAACGATATTTGCCTTGCCTAGTTAAGCTGCAGAGTAGCTTTAAGCGTCTGTTACGTTTATGAACCTGGACTTTGAAGTGGTGGTTTTTCTGCCGATTTACTCTCGGAAATAGGCAAATCACAAAAAAAAGTTTGATGGGGCGGCAAATAATAAAAGTACCTACACGACCGACAAATAACGCGGAACAATTTTGTGGACAGAGACAAGGAAGCAAATTTAAGTGCGAACACATCAAAAAATTTTGCTCTCGTTTCGATAAGAATTTTGACCTCCGCAGGATCAACCTCCCATCTTTTGTCGTTTGTTTCAAAGCGGTACCAGTTGATTGTACTTTGACAAAATATTAAAATATCTTGTCCTGTGGTTCGTAACCGGGGTGCGCTTTCCCATGTGGGTGTCAATAAATTTCTAGTGGGGTGCGAACCTTATACGCACTCTGCAACATGAAAAGCTCTTTTAACGGGAAAGTGTTCCTGCAATTTACATATTTAAAGTAAGGGGGGCTTGAAGCACAGAGCAATTACTTGAGTGAGGCGTGGTAGAGAAAGGCTAAGAACCACTGATTTAGTCTGTGTCAAAATCTTCTATGAAGCAAAACTGCAGGCCTTTGTTAAAATGCAGATGACACGCAACCAACTAAAAACTCAAAAGGAAGAATTTTTCGAGAACTGAACACCGTTACGTTAGCAGAACTGCCATCAAAGTTCAACGACAGACACTCGTCTTGATCTGTTCATGGCGTGTTAAATCCCTAAACACCTTATTTTCAGTAGCTGTGGGTCTACTGCAGTCTTAACTGGCACTATGAACAACCCAATTCTGTCCATGAAGAGTGGAACATGGCGGAACGCAGATATAACACCCTAGCTTGAAAATTGAGCACGTTTGATTAAATAATTAGTGGAAACTCATCGTTTATTTAAACGAGAAAATTATTGGCTAACAATGCAATTTTTAAGCCGTTATACAATTCTCGAGAGCAAGGAGTATCTGGCAAAAATGAACAACCTACCCAAGGACCATGCTGGCGCGGGGCCCAATGCAGCTGCATCGGCTTAAGGCCGGCCCTAGGTTGCGTCACAACAGCGTCATTGTTTAGCAAGTCGTTTGAAAAATCCTATTTTGGTTTAACGCAAACCCTGACATCGTACATTTTTACTTCATCCTAGGCCTGTCCAATTATAACGCGTGGTGGGCCGCATTTTGTCGCTGACTGTCACTGCGTTTCTAAAGCTACACTTTGGCGTTTTGGTGTGAGGCCAGTTAACCATTGGTAGTACACTGAACAAGCCCAAACAAGCATTGTGACTGAAACCATTACAATCGAGTTGTATTGTATCAAGCATTTAACCGATTTAACACTCAACACAAAGTTCTAGAAATGCGTCAATGCGTTGATTGCCATTGTTTTTCTCGGACCAAGTAGTGAAGATCGGCTTCGATAGATGTTGCCAAGCGTAAACATTGCTCATAGCTGCCAGCCATAATGGAAGATCGGACGTTGGATTGGTTTGTTTCATGCGTAAAAATAATGTTCGCACAATCAAGGTATGTGTTCGCAAACAGAGAAATCAGCATTGGTGCGTTTTGCATCAGGTTGGGAAAGTTTCTGAGGACACATACTTGCCATAAATTTCAATCAGCGGCGCTTTCATGAATTTGCTTTTAACGAATTCGTTGCACTACAAATCAATCAGCTCCACTTGAAGCTCCGTTGGGGCATATTTAGCTCCAGCTGAAATCGGTTGCGCAACGATGGTCATCTGCTCTCGTGAACGGAAGTCTTTGAATCGTACATCAAATTCCTTCTACAGTTGTGAAATGCAGGGCCGCAACCAGCTCTTCATTTCGGAGGGGCAATTTTCATAAATTCATGCGATGGCGCCATCGTGCTTATTCAACCGTGGTACAACTTTTTCGCAATCGGTCACATCTAATAATAATGTATTTTTGCCCGCAGACACGAACTCCATATTACAAACACACACATTCTGCACAACGCTGGTTAATAAAAACAGACAAAACAGAACGTTTTGCAACAGCGTTGGAGGGTGAATCACCGGTGTCAAGAGAAATTTCTGACTTGCGAAATTTCTGACTTCACGCCATATGCGCACGCACAGAGCAACATTCAACCTATCAAATTCGCTGAGAAAACTGATGATTAGGGCTTAGGATTTGGTGTTTAGGTAAGTGTGTCGGGTTAGGGTTTATGTTAGAGTTAGAAAAAGAAAATAATTGAAGTCTAAGATCAAGTCCAATATTTGTCACTGGTTTCACTTATTCCCGTACTGTAGCTTGTTATGGGTATCTGACATCTAACCAAAACGTTTTGATTTACACAACACACATGAAAAAAAGTAATCGCCAAACTTTATTCCTTTACTCTTAGAAGCAAAATAACTGACAAAACATAATAGGTCAGATGTTTTGCACAGTTTAGAAATTTCGTTTGACACCGGGCTACAGAAATGTACTTAACAGAACGTTTTGTAACGGCGTTGGTGGCCGAGCCTCAGGTTTACGGACGCATTCTTAACACTATTTGTTCACTTGGTACAACACTTTTGCAGAGTGGGACGTGTGGCTGTCGGTAGATTGCGCCACGTGTAAATAAATGGTCACCACTAGTTGGTCCCCATGAGTAACAAGTCACTGTGATAGTCACCACAAGCGAATTATCGTTATTCTCTCATCCCTACATAATGATAGTGCAACCTAGTAGTAGTAGAGTGAACTTGATGGGTGATCTACTGATATTGTAGTAGAGTTGCGATCAATGGTTGAATGTGGTGAATAGTGGAAGCAAAGAGTGAACTCATGAGGGAGCTCTGTTGCAGCTGGTTGCTTTCCTGTTAGTTAATGCCCGAATTTGCCATCTTTCTCTCTCTTGTGCTTGCCTCAGTAGTTCAAGGCGATGCAATCAACTGCAACAGACGCTGATTCTTAAACTGGTCAAGCCCAGGCAAAGTACGAATGCATTGTGACATGCACACCCTCAAACGAACAAACACTGCAAAGTTCGAGTACTCAGCCACAAAGTAAAATGCGGTTGTAGTGTTCAAAGAATAAGGAAGAATATATACAATCTGACTGCATCAAAATTAGATTTTGTGCATCTTTCGAGAAACAAGTGCATATTTTTTCTTAATACAGCCTTCGATGTAGGAATGTTGAATGGAACCTGATGAGTCATGACTACTAACTCTCGCTCTCCAGGACAGGTTGTATAGAGCATCCAAAATTATAGGCCACACGCAATCTTTGCATGCATGACTTTCTGAAATTCCACCATAATTGTGATGCATACATGGGCGTATAAAGGAACGAAAAAGTACAGTTTTAACAGCATTTGAACATCGGGAGAAGAGGCTCGCAACTTGTTTGTTGCACAATATTTTTGATCGCAGTTGTCTCTGAATGTCTTTGTCATCTGAGAGCTCAATATCCAGCACAGCTCCCAGATATTTGTATTGGTTAACAGATTTTAGATTTTTACCAGTCTTGTGTCAGTAATGGGGTGACTGTGCTTTTTGCACTCTTAGCCTTAAACGTCAAACAAGCAGTTTTGCTGTAGTTGAAAACATTTTCATGCGATTCTGCATAAGCCTGACACACAGATAAAAATTCTCTTCGCAACATTTCAGAAAATGAGAACTTTTCAGTTTTAGTCAAGATGCAGACCGAACGATCAGGACAGAGAAAAAATTTGTATTCTCATACAAACACCTGGTTCCGTATTCAACTAGTGTAGTCATGGCTTTAGTGTGACAGATGTATAAGCTACTACAGTAGTAAACCTGCCTAATGTTCGTCTGGTTTTAGCAAATTCGTTCTAGTCCTATTCTTCTAGCATGTGCTTGAATTTTTATCACAAATGAAGATCCCAAACTTAAAAGATAGCCTATGTCAAGGGTGAGAGATCTTTGAATGGTACCATTTCGGGCAAAACTGATCAGGTGTCTTGTGCCTTTGGCGCATAACGGACCAGGTGTGCTTGGGGCAAAACGGCTTTTTCTGGCGTCCATGAGTTGTGTGAAAGTTTTTAGAAGCACGTTTAGGGCTATGAGCTTTCAGGATGTGCACTGGTTGCAAACGTTAGGGTCTTGCAAAGCGTCAATTGGAGCCAAAGTAGTCTAGTAGGTAGGAAAGTTAAACACTTGAATAGGACTCGTATGACACTTCACTAAACCTTTTCCCAAGCTGTGGTACCGGAATTAACCCAGAAAGACACTAAACCAGTGGTTCTCAAAGTGGTCGATATCGACCCCCAGGGATCAATTGGGCCATCCGAGGGGTCGATAAATAGTAACGGGGTCGAATGGGGGTCAATGAATGGCCAGGGGGTCAACGAATAACTGCTGGGGTCTACTGGAGCAATGCAACCTCCAATTCAAAATTATTGGACAAACGTATTGTTAGGACAAACATATTGTTAATTTTATCATGCATTTCAACTAAAAAGCACTCAAATTTATTTTGACACATACATTCCTTGCATTAATAATTGTTGGGCTAGGCCACGGGGTCTACAGAAAATTGCATACTTTGATCGGGGGTCAACGTGCAGAAAAGTTTGAGAACCACTGCACTAAAACGTGAAACAGTGCCCAACCTAAATTTAGTTAAAAACTATCAAGTTTCGAAGCGAAAATGCAGCTGAACAACGCTTTTTTAAGAAATGTACTACGTTAATAATGGTGATCCGCTTTGACCCTAACAAAAATAATATAATCAAAAGGTCGTAGAAGAACAAGTGGTTTGACGAGGCACTAACTGGTATGTCAAGATTTATCTTATCCATTTGAAAGTTTCTGCAGTTTGCGTGCTTCAACAATTTGAGGCCTGTCTAAGACAAAATGGTACACGAACAACCAGACAAATATCTCTCAAGTTTACACTTGCAGCATATTTGTGGTTGAATACCAATCATTTACGAAATTTTTGATCAGATAACCTGTCTCAAGATCAATCTTGTAAGGAGATAATTAACGAAGACAATAAGATTTCTTAAAAACGATTAGAATACAAAATTTCATCTTTATAATTTGAAAGTTTGTACAAATGTCAAAATTACTATCCAATGTTTTGAAATTTTCGGGGGGGGGAAATTCCCCAAATGGCCCCCCTGGTTGCGCGCCTGGTGAAATGCATGCCACATGTTTTGGCGCGTACTCATTGCTCAAGCATTGAAAAATAAGATTCTTGTCGATGAGCTGCTTCAAATTTCCAATTTTGCTTCACACGTTTGTGTGACTGAAACGAACATGAACTAGCATTCTTTGTTGTTCAAGTCTCAGATTCACGATCATCAGATGCAAAGAATTTTCAGTAAGGAATGAAAATCTACGGTGAATTCGAGGTCATTAAAATCAAGATTGGGTTTGTTTTTTGAGGTCATAAATTCCTGAATAAGGTTCGCAAGATCTGCAATTCTGTTGAACACTTTAGCACATATTAACCAACGTACATGACGATTTTAGGCGAGGAATAGTATTTTATTTGGGATATCGCTTCTCAAAGCACAAAATAACTAGATATGCTAAAACTTGTGGGGGGCCATCGCCCCCTGGGCCCCCTCTGCTACGCCTGTGGCATATCACTATATTCAGCTTCCCACACCCTTCTCAGAAATGTCTGGAACTGAAGGGATTTTAAAACCTTTTTGCTCGAACGAAGTTAACTATTCAAGTAATTAATTAATTTAGTTAATAGCTAGCGTCTTCATTACAGATTCACATGGCAAAGTTTAGTCACATAAATTTTGTTGGTGGATAATGCAGTGATGATTAATAATTGCGATGTCGGCCCCGTGCTCGTTTTTTTAGAAGTGCGATTCAACTGGAGCTGTTGCAGGTCACGGATGGGGCTGTGCGCGTTGCTATCCCCGCAAATTGTTCCAATTTTGATCCGTTTTTCTCCATGAAAGCCTTCTAAGGAGGATATTAATGAATCTTGTTTGCTCTTTCAGGGAAGAGAGGGGCAGTAGCTCCTCAAAGACGTTAAAATGATCATCTAAACCTGGAACAAAGATTCCGATTGAGCTGTGTCAGTATGATCAGTGCTTTCATCAATAGCTAGTGCATAGAAATTGCACTGATTCAATTTTTCTTTTAAAGTTTCTCCTTTGTTTCAAGCCGGTTATTCCACCCTTCTGGCAACCGTGTTTCGTGAAGGCTGATTTTTCGTCTTCGACGTTTCAGGGCAAACATTCTCAGCTGCAGTTGGTATGCACTTTTTTTCACAAAATATCCATTACTAAAAAGTATCGAATTTTTGGAAATTCGCTTAGCAATAGCGTAACTAACCCTAACGACACCATACTTTCTGCAACATTTTTTCTGAACAGGGCTTGTGGCAAACGTGTGGATTTCAGTAATCCCTTCAATTTATATTCCCGTTCGTGACCTCTAATGTTTTCAAAATTGAAATACTTTCTCGTGTAGTGGAGACTTAAGTTGTTCCCTTTCATTATAGATTTCAGTCAGTTCACTTTATTTTAGCATTACGACCACGCAGAGAACACGTGGTCAGGAATGCAGGGAGAGGAAACGACGACCGCAGCAGCAATTTGGTCGCTGTCGCCGCACGTTCATGTAAAACGACTGAACATAAGGAAAGCGCCATTGCGACAAAACAAAAAATTGCACTTAAGGATCAACATGTTGCAATAAAGTAACAACACCACCACATAATGAACTAAGCAAAATTCGCACTCTGAATTCAATCGATTTAAGATCTTTCAACCTGTTTCATCTGAATTGTTGCATCATACACATTTCCCCGGTTTAGTAACAGAGACGTGTTAATAGATAATGTCGTTTATGACTGCGCAAGTCAAGTTTCGCTGATAACGGTGCTATTTTGGAGTGAAACTGTTAATCTTACCAGGTTTTTTAAGGCGGTTTAGAGACCCGATTCGGGTCCTTAGAATTTCAAATCGGGTCCCTAGAATCAGATAAAATTGTCATCAGGTCCCTAAAATAAGAGGAAATCGGGTCCCTAGAATCAGAGAAATTGGGTCCCTACAAATTCAAACCGGGTTCCTAACATTTTCCTTAAAAAAACCCAGCCTGTCTTACTGTTTTTGCTGTGTTTTTTTAAAAGATTAATTGCGGTAAGTTGAAATGTTAGGAGGTTGATAAGTATGATTCAATGCTGGATAGGATTGGGTTCAAGTAACAAATTTTCTTGTTTAAGTAATAAGTAATTCCTAACGAATTACTTAAGTAATTAAAGCAAATTAGGAAAAAAGACATTCAGACCTGAAAACAAACAAACACGCCAAAATCATTGCACTTTTAAATCACTCTATGCGCGAATTTCTATTTACTTTCTAAACAACTTCGCCGCACAAGGCGCAAATGTCAATCATCTAATCACTCAATGAAGATCTTAGCCTTACTAATGTTGTGATGCAAGGTCACAATATGGATTTAACGATCGGACTTTGTTACAATTGTATTCAGGAATGAAATTAATGCGAATATGCAAATCAATCTGTGCAGCGTTGACTTCGAGATGTTATTTCCGACGTCCTGAACTGGAGCGAACATCAGCGAATGCTTTGTGACGTCAGCATATTGCGTTTGGCGGATAAGATGTAAAAATTTCTGGCGAACCTACGTGCATTGCAGGTTTGCATGGCTTAAAAACGCTTCCTGCGTAACATATGCCCTCTTTTTAGAAATTACACTTCGTAAAAGGAACTCTCTGCAGTTGGTCGGTCTTCGGATCGCCGTGATTTTTATTCTGACATCAATATGATTTTTCAATTATGAAGTGATCAAAACAGAAAGTTCTTACTGGTGGTTAAATTTCACGAGGCCGCTAGGGCTTCCGCTGTTTGCAATATGATGTTCAGTGGCTTATTTGTTGCAGCACAAGTACAGTTTCATGACTCATGATAAGAACAATGAAGCACGATGCAAGAAATCGTTCTTAGGCTAGTCGTTAAGAAAACAATTTCAATTTGTGTGAACAGAAAGCTTAGAATGAAGACGACGACAAAACATAAGAACAATCGAACTTTGAAACGAACAGTTCTTGTTTCATATATATGTTCAGGCCTTATTCCCAGGGGTCTAAAGAACCGTGAACAGTCTAGCGGCACCAAGTTTTACTGAAGAAGGTAAAATGGAATCAACGCGGAATTTCAATATTCTAAGCATTTTTAGTGCATTCGTGAGTTGCTTCATAAAACGCCATTTCTTTTTTGATGTGAGCCAAGCTATTATTCAGGATATCATTTCCATGAAAGGCGTATGTTTGGGGACAGAATATCATTAATTTCTTTCTTCGTTCTTAGATGTGTAGAGAGATGTCGTGTAAAATGTTGCGTTTACAGCAACAGACTAAAATCCTAGCTTTTCTGAAATCAAGTTACGCGAAGCATGAAGTAACGGAAATATTCCTTAAACAAGTAATAAGTAAAGGTTTTCAAGTAACAAATTAATTAATTAATCACTTGAATCCAGTCCTAATGCAGAATAATTTAATGTTAGTGAAAATATGGATTTAAGGGACAAAAAAGATTGGTTGGCAAATAGGTCAGTGAAAGGGGAGCGAAACCAATTCACTGGGGAGGGGTAGCGAAACCAATTTACTCGGGAGGGGGAGCGAAACCAATTTACTTGGGAGGGGGAGCGAAACCAATTTACTTGGGAGGGGG
>JGI24158J21664_10008324_pt1 | contig 13786 bp, 7 predicted proteins | sample Ectturendosymbi3_FD_21664 | JGI IMG/M metagenome (IMG submission 21664) | reverse complement strand
AGTTTTGCGACAATGCGCTGTTGCGTGACCGACCATCTTGACATTTCCTATCGTGGAGTATTGAACGTCGATAAAGCTTTGAAAAACATAATCTGAAACAATTACTTAAGGTGCACACAAAAAACTTACAAAATCTCTATTTAAATCATTGTTGGGGTTGGACTACATTTTCTAAGTGCAAATAACCGCTGCACACCTCCCACCACTCTGTAACGACGTGCAGTGTTGACTGATGTTCGTGTTAATATATACACGGGTCAACCTGTGTGCAAAAATTTTTATAAAGGAATTGCTGTCCACGATCGCTGCTATGTTCCATTGCAGAACGCCGCCAACTGCAGCCGAAGTGTTTGAGTCGCCAGAGTCGCCCCCACCTCTTAAGAAGCAAAAAGTTAGCAGTGACGTAACGGTGAAGTTGCAGAAAGGTGCTGATTCGTTTGTTTGTTTTTTAACTGAAAATGTGATTATTCGTTCCTGTTGCCTCGTCCTTATAACTGCTGTGTATCGTGTTTGCTTCATGTTTAAAAGTGCACACGTTTTTGGGCGAAAGTTGTTCCTCATTTTTACGTGTTTCCTAAGCTTCTTATACGTCTGTAACGCCTCGTGGAATTCAGTCGATGTGTTGCTTCGAAAAAGCAAATGCAACTGCGAAACAATGGAGCGTCGCGATATGCAATCACCAATAGGTTGTTATGGAGTTGACTTTGGCTTGAAAACCTGTCACAGTATATCCTGTCAAGATTCTCGTCATTGCCCGAAAGGGTTTCAACGTCCATGTAGCTACCACCCACCCATTTACTTCGAATGGTAACGCTATCTTTTTCTGGGTCACGTGAAGACTGCAACAAATCAACAGGGGTGGCAACAGGTGACGTGCCAGGACATAAACAGAACGAAGATGTCTAGTAAAGAGATATAGCATCAATGCTCACCTGCAGAAATCCAAGATAGAATTGTAAGAAAGTTTTTACCGACCAAAGCAAAGTTTTCTTCTTACCTTCGAAGCCTGCTAAGACTAGTCACGAAATCATCTTACCTCGACTTTGCCGGTTGTGCAACTTTATCAGAATTTTTCTGATGCGTAGTTTTGAGAGTTAGATACCTACATAGATCACTTTTCAGTTGTCCGGTACCTCCTGATATTGTGACGCTCGACTTGTCAAACAACATGCGTCATTGTGAGGCAAACGAAAGCATTCGAAACGTTCCTTTCGAGCTCTTGTTTCCAACGATTCCGACCCTTCTATATAACAGGTTCAGACTACGCTTTTCTTAAATGAAGTATCTTTTACTTCAGTTCTGTTTCAAAGTCAATGTGATTGTTTGCTCATCATGATCCATCCCGAGACTCAAGTTTCATTGAAACAAAATAACTCAGTGCGTACAAACCTGTGCAATGCATTGCGAGTTCTCTAGTTCGAACTCTTTAAGCCCAAGAAAGAATCATACGGACACAAAGTGTCTTCCCACGCTGTCCAACATTAGCTATTGTAATTGATGATAAATGTGAATCTCGAATGGATCAGTTTCCCATTTATCATTGCTGCAACTCAGTTGCTGAAGGTAACATGTAAGTCTTGCACTGCCCGTAGCGGTTCTTCGTGGATTCCTTCGATTTTTTTCGTATGTTGCGCCCTCTGCTTTGGCACGTGTGCTACACTCACAAGAAAAAGGCAAGATCACGAAATTATGTCATTGCTGTTTTAGGGTGTGCTCTACTTTTGACTTTTATCGGCATTTTTGTAATTGTTTAAACACACCTTGTGGCAGCGAACAGTAAGAGTCCTGCAAAGTGTGTATTTGTGTTTTGTCTTATGATGAGATGAAGCGATCTTCCGCGTTGCTCATCTAACGTTGAGTTCGTGATCCCGTCTCTCTCGACTTGCTTAAGACGCCACTCATGATTTTGGCTGCAGTTCAACGCACACTTCTTGCGAATAAGATAAGCAAAACGAGCGAAGTTGCTGAACGATTTGTTGAGAGAATCTCATTGATTGCAAAAACGTCTGCGCTTGTTTGTGACCATCAAGTTACTCCATTCAATATTCTTCCTTAGCTGGATATGCTGGACATCTTAATCAACAAAAACCCAGGCAACCCTAGGCCTTGTCCATGCACCGCCCTACCGAATAACAGAATCCCTTTCTCACAAGCTGCTACTCAGTGTCATTTTCCGCAGGCAAGCAATCGTTGCTGAGTTTGTGGAATCAACGAGTTGAAACAAAGAATTCGCAACGTCATGTTGAGTTCTATGGTCGCATCGCCAGCGACGGAAATCGCGCTCACCTCTACCCCCACATCGAAGAGGAATCCCCAAACAACACTGCTGTTTCTGCCAGTAACCACGGCGCAAGGTAAATGTTTATGTGCTTGACACATCTTTGACGAAGTACCATAGCTTCGCGTTCCCAATTTATCACTGTGCAATTGGTTCTTATTTGCTCGCCGCAGCCATTGATAGTAGTATTTTAAAGCGCGACCTGATTTGCCTTCTTAACGTCGCTTCCCCGCGGTATGTTCTTGGTGTCCCGGTCAAACGTCTAATACTTTGTGAGCCTGCTATTATGCTCTTGGTAAGAAGTTTAAGAAAAATCAATGGACGGCACCCATTGCCGAACGCCCTTTGATATCCATTACTGTTGTGCTTACATTTTGTTTGTTTCCTAGATTAGCTGAAAAGTAAAATCCAAAAATCAGGGGCTGCGATAGTTGAATGGTGCAGGGTCCGCCTTATGATCGAAAGGTTTGGTGTTCGATCCACGGGCAGTACCTACTCGCGGTAGCGCTTTATGTGCAAAAGTATGCCATTCAGCTGCCCCGGCATGAAGCACTTTCAGGGTTTTTTAAGGTTTGACCTTGTGACCGTAAAGACATTTTGAGAGACCACAACTTTCATCTGAATACTGAGATAGTCATAAATCGAGGTTTTAGTGTATTATTGGCGATGTGCTCAAAGCGAGGTTCTGCGGTAGTTTAAGAGACCGTTGGAAAAATTTGAGAGACCGTTTCAGTCTCTCAAAACACCTTTATAAACACTATGCACATTGCAGACTTACGCATGCCATCGTCCAAATGATGCTACATCAATAAAAACGTTATTTATTATCCTTACCTTGTTTCACAACATATCGATCTCGTCTTTTTTGATTTCCCGGCCAGACACGGCGGACAGCATCGCTTCCCATCACACCACCACCGCGGCCCGTCAGGCCCTCGTGAGGAGCCTGGTCGAAGTGGTAGATTGACCCCTCAAGGCAAGCAGAAAATAAAAAAGGAAAAGAAGCCGCAAGGGGCAACCGTTACTTGATCGGGCCAAACGTTGCACTTCACAAGAAGTTGTTCAAAGCGGTCGTCGACTCACCGGACGTACAATGTCACGTGAGCGGGAGCACCAATGAGTTGCTCAGTGGCTGCTGGTTGGTTCGCGTTGTTTGCGGCCTGTGACGTTGTTGGCTTGGAGCAGCTGCGCGGGAAAAAATGACGCATCTTCGAAGCCACTTGCGACTTTTCGCGCGCTAAGACTTGTTGCAATGCAGCTTTCGTGGGATTGAGCGCTTTTCAATGCTACCCGTACCACTGCAATGTCGCCAATTGCCGGACTGAATACAAGGATCAGAGATGGGGGTTAAGTGGTTGTGACGTCACTTGGCAATTGTTTTAGTTTTTAAATCGACTCGAGCGATGGAAAGCAACTTCAACGGATATGCCCCGTTTGGATGCTTTGTTTTAATGCGACCCTAGTCAGCGATTGCTGTTCGCTAAAAGCCAAGCGCCACATCGACTTCTGACTTAAATGCATTAATTAAACATTTTCCGGATGAAGTGTTCTGGGTGATTCTATGGTGTGAGAATTTCTATGCAGAACTCAAGTATCAGGCTTGCAAGCCGAGGTCTGTATATTTTGCAGCTAACGTAGTTTTTAAGCAACTGCAGTCGGTATCTGGGGTGGCGTTTGAGTGTCAACTGATGTTACTTTCCGACTTAAGAATCTAATAGTCAAACCAGTGGCTAAGTCAAGGATGATGAGAAGAGAAAACCTTTGCCAAAGAAGATTAAAATTGAAATGATTTCGTGCATTACATTCTTCCATTCAACGACAGAAAAGAAAGCGTTGTCCTAGGTACTTTTTTTTTTCGTATGCTCGTTAGTGCAGTAAACTTCGGTTAATCCGGCTCTTAACTGAATGGGGATAAAACTGATGATACGAATGACTTAACGTTTTTTCTGATGAAAATCTTCGGATAACCCGGATTATTTAATCGGGATCTTCACCTTTTCTGGGTAAAATTTGCTCTTATTACATTTTGCAATTCGGGTTTTTCATCATTTTCCGTGTCAATGCCAATCCCGGTGCTACGGAAGACTTTTTGGGGCTTACACTCCTATACTCCCCCAAACAAAGCTTGAAGTCCACAAAAATAGAAATTCAGACTCTAGAAATCAGTTGCTTTTTTCTATAGACTCATGTTCTGTCCTAAAACTTATTTTTCAACGTGTTTTTGAAATTGCTACGAACTGAGAATGTTCGTAACTAACTGAATATCAAGGTTACGACGCCTGATATTTCAATGTAAATACATCAATAAATTAGTTTAATTTCACGGAATTCTGTTGCTTGTTTGTTAATGTGTTTGATTGAGGCGAGTTTTCCGGAAAACCGAAGTCTGCACTATTGTCAAACTTAAGATAGGGTTCGAAAATGACAGCAAAGTGTAGAAATAGGCAATGAGTTATTTAGGAGGAAAAAAAACAGTAAAGTGCAGACAGAGCCGTATCAGCCGCACTCCATACCCCCAATTGGGAGGCACGCTGTCACAGGGGGCCCAAAATTCCAGTCCCGTCACCACTTAGCACACCAGAGAAAGGTTCGATCCCCAAATTGAAATATGAAACACTAGAAATCAGTTAAGTTAGGGGGCCTTTTGAAAGAAAAGTGCATTGCAGTTATTTGGGGCCCCTTCATAAACAGAGTAGCCCACTTATACATTGCAGTTGCTGTTGGGCCTCATTTGAAAGCAAGGCAGGCTACTTTGCACGTTACAGTTGCAAAGGGGGGCCCGAGGCAAGTGCCTCGCTTGCCTTCCCTTAAACACACCACTGTATATGATCCTGACAATGATCTTATATGAGAATATGAAACCGATTGAACACGTTCTGCTTCATCCGATATGCGTACTTTCTCACCTGATGCGCGCATGTAAGCACTGTAATGTAAATTCATCTTTATGTTATTGAACACATTAAAGTTGCTGATGAGTTTATCACTTCGAAAACAACAGATATCACGCGATTTTTCATGATAACCAAGACATACAGGCATAGGTGGCGGAACCGGGGAGGGGGGCGCATGGGCCTAGGCCCCCACTTCTATTTCTGGGGGGCCTGGCCCCCCATTTTTCAATGTCGAATTTTGCCCAAATAAGTTTAGGTAACACAATTATGGGTCCATTGTTAATGTACATCGTTTAATGAAAAACATGTTGCAGAATTTTGGCAGTGCTTTGTCACTATTACTGTAATATATTATCTGTAATTTGGCAGGATTTCGTAGTAGGCTATTTGTTTGGTAAAAGACACCGTGCACAGTCTGTCCTGCTATGGCTTGCTTATCGCATTGGTGTTGTTCAACAGCGTTGCCAGATAGTGTAACACAACACAATTTTTTACAAAAATGGTGTAACTTTACATGTTTATGGGCATGGGAACAATTTTTTCCAGGGGGGGACACTAGTGGATTTTTCCGAAAGTTTTTCTGGGGATGGGGGACAAAAGTGGTGAAGTTTGGTTTTTACCACCCGAAACTAAGAAAACAGCCTTTTTTGCTGAAATTTTCAAATTCGTGGCCCCCTTCCGACACCCATGCTTATATGTAGGAGAAAGTTCGTGCCACACCACTAAAAATTAGTGTGATTTCAAGCGTTTCAACACCATCTGAAAATAGTGAAATCCTTACAGACAACTTGCCAGTTGCTTTGTCCAGGGGCGTAACGAGGTTAGATGGCGCCCGGGACAAGAAGCAAGTTTGGCGCCCCCATGTTCGAAACTGAGGTCTTTCGGAAGCAAATGTACTGTACTGAAGAAAGTACTTGTGATATTGTTGGGACTTTTTGGCGCTCACCGCAGTGATTTGGCGTCCCAATGGTGACTCGGCGCCCGGGGAATTGCGCCCCCCTTGCCCCCTCCTCGTTACGCCGCTGGCTTTGTCGTGGATTTGCGTTTCGGTATCTAATGCCTTCGTAGAATGGGTATTCAGTCATGTTACTTCTCTGTTCAAGATGTGGAAAAATTGTGAGTTTGAATGTGTTTAAGACAGCTGTCAATGCTGTGTCATTTTTGCCTGTTTTTTAAGCAGTGTTCTTGGTGTTTTTAACAGCCCAGTGGCGACTCCGGCGCTCGGGTTCAGGCCGAGTCTTCGATTGCGATTCATATCTGAGAACGCGAACTTGATTGCTTTGTATATTTGTGCCTCCGCCCAAGCGCCGATCCTACCTTACTAAGTTGTTGACTCGGACTCTTTTCTTTGTACTTTGTCACTGTTCCTATATTTTCGTTTCATGTCCGGCTTTTCACGTTCAAGGTGACCTGAATGAAACAATATCGTTCGTAGCAGGCGTTCTCTCGACTTCGTTCGCTCGCGCTTTACTCGGGCTAATCCAATAGAACCCGAGCTGCCGGACTAGGCTACACAAAAAGTATTTTTTAAAACATAATTAATATCCGATCGGATGTTTTTTGAAGCAATGGATTTGCATAGAACACTGGATTTGAAATCCAATCCCACGGACAGTTCCCAGTTTGAGAGTAATTTCAAACGAATAAAAAATTGACCAGAAGCTCAGCTAATATGAATGAGCCTACTATACTCAGAGGGCTTACTGGCGTTATCATTGCTCTGTGACGTGAGTTACTCAACAATGGAGAAGTTATCATGAGAACTTCTCATTCATTGTTACGTTATTAACGTCACAGAGCAAAGATAGTACCAACCAAAATGAGAGCAAATGGAAATTTCAGTGACGCAAGCGTTAACGGCTTTGGTAAGTCAGAATAGTGGCATGAGCCCGAGTGACGCTGTTAACCTGGGCCACCCCTGTAACAGCCTATTTGAATTTCAAGTGGTTAACCGATACGTTGTCATAGTGGTGTAATTTTGTCTAAAATACTGTAATTTATACCTTCATATGGTGTATAGGAAATGACGTCATATTTCAATGCTTGTGACGTTACAGTTGCCAGTTCAAACCGCAAAATTTTTCTACAGTTTTGTTGACGTGCGCTTGTGCCCCCCACATTGAAAAAAGCTTCCGCCATCCATGCACACAGGTCGACTAAAAACAGATCTGGGTGGAAAAAACCCTTAAGGCTGGTTTACACTGGGGCCAAGCAAGGCTGGGCCAAGCTGAGCGTGAGAAAGTGTTTACACTTGCAATAATGTTTACGCTTGGTTGCGTCCATTGCCATGCGAGCGAAGTTCGACGTGCTGCCCGCGTCTATCCTGGTTGCTTGGTATAAACATGCTGGTATCTGTAACGGTTGGCCGTTATAACAAAAAAAAGCAACTGCTACTTTGTTACTGGCACTAAAAAGTGTTAACAAGCTAAAAGGCGAAGGTAGCCTTCAATACTAGACTGCATTAATTAAGTCTTCTGCCACTTTACCTTTAAATGGAATCTTAAGTAAGGTAAATTTAATTTAACTTAATTTACTTGTTTATGAGCAGACACGAAGCCCATAGGATGAACACACACACTCTGCAGAACTCAAAAACATCTATCCAATAAACTAAAGCAACATTCAAACAGAATGCCATACCGAAATCCAAGAAATATAGTATAATTTACCATATCAAATTATTTTGGACTCAACTCTATAGTTTTTACCAAAAGACTAAAAGGTTTGTCAAATAGTATGAAAAACAAATGACAAAAACAAGCAGAGGAGAGGCATATGACATTCTAATTTAGGTACAAGCGGAAGAAAAAGGATTCAATGAAAGATTTTGCAGGGGTTTGATTATTAAAATCTTGGGTAAATTTTAAAAAATTTGCCAATAAAATATTCGTGAATTTTATTGTTTACTCTGAAAAGTTAGACAGATCACTACCTATTCGTTTATGGGAAACAAGCTTAATGCAACTAGCGTAACAAATGGTACCGCAGTCGCATTTCACAGCGTTTAATGACATAACATCCAAACATTTTTGAACATGTTGGAAGATTCTAGAGTTTGCATTATCAGTTGCATACGTCAACCAGTCGCTCAAAAACTGGACAAGATCCACGTCAGTCTATATGCGCGCAAGTTTTGTGGACCTACTTCGGGAGTAGGTGTCGTTTAGAACAAAGTCGCTAGACTCGTTACTCGCCTTCGGTTGAACGTGTGTTGGTGAACATCAGAAGGGTGTAAATATAAAAAGCGCAATCACGGCCGCGGTGACATCATGCTCGACTGCAGTATTGGGTGAAAAGAGCGTACTGCAGATCTTGCATTCATAGCATTGATATTATCACAAACGCTTTCGCACAAAAGTTTTACGCGCAAATAGTGGCTTTCATTCAAAGTTGAAAATTTACTAAAAACAAACTTTGAAAACTTGTCGATTCAATCAAAGCAGACTTTCTCTTTGGCGGCTTAAATCTGAACAGAATTATTCAGACAAAGAAGTTCCAGAAAAATGCACATTTTATGGATGATGCTATGAAAACAAGAAGCAGTATGTTGAGACTTGGTTGTTGTTTGCCTCCCCCTATCAAAATTTCTGGCTACGCGCCTGCTCACAAAGCGAGGTAACTTGAAAGCAATAATCGCTGTATTATGGTTTTTGTGTTTCAGGCACAGTCAGTGCAATCCATCACTGGCGTGGATCCTGCGGAAGCCACCAGGGAAAGATAATCACTGCCAAACGGGGAAAGCATATGCGGCCGCAGTTTGTATGCTGGTTTCAAAAGAAGCGTGCATTACTGTCATTCGATTGTTTCCTGTTGCGTGTTTCGCGGCGGCATAGACAGAGGAAGCCATTTGATGTTTGCAAAGAGGGTTGGTTTTTGAAGGGCTTTGCCTTTCACTGCTATCCCGGTCATTGTATTTTTTCCTCTATGTCGCTTCCATAACGAGAAACAAAGGCATGCAAGCATGAATTTTTTTGAGCCTGGTGGACAAAAATGTTTCGCGTTTACTTGCATACGGCGAAACATACCATGTTCACTGGCTTACCTTTCTGTTGAGAAAAAATAGATCAGAAGATAGACNTCAGGTACATGCTAGACCTTGGACATCTGCCATTTTATTTTCAAGGGCAGAAAAATGAGTTNATCTGGTGCACCACCCATGAGATTCCCAAAACCCAATGTCAGACAGGTACCAGAAGGCAAGCCAGACTATCGTTTCTCGGACTTCTACATAAGCTAGTCTGTTCTCTCTCTTAAAATTTGCAGATTTTTTAACGAAAGTTATCAATTTCTGCTGCTTTTTAGAAAATTTTGGAGAATCCTCGTTTTGTGTTCTACTGTAGATCATTTATTCACCCCAAAGATTTTCTATGGAAATGTGTCTGTTCATTGCAACACTTCCTCTTAAATCAAATGGATTTTCAAGATTGCGTTTTTGCTCAAGAGTGGTCATGATACTCGGCAGAAAGAAAGCAAAAACACGATTAGATGTGAAGTAAACTTGCCACATATGAATTTCAGACACAGAGGTAGAGCCGTAACATACAGAGAGTATTTGGACGTGCCGGCGCAGAAAATGAAGTGGAAACTTTGCTATTCAGAGAAGTAGCAAAGGTGAAATTTTTTAAATGCTTGGTAAAGTAATACGTTTAGCGATTTGGCTATTTAGCATCTCACAGAATGATGAAAGTTGTTTCAAAGGTCACTAATTGCAAGTTTGAACTTCATGAGAAATAAAGCATTTTATTTTTATAATAAGAGTCAGCTAGCGGGACCATCATTTGCGACCATTTCGTAAGATTATCTTTTCTCAGTTTTTCAATTGCTAGTGAGCTTTTTCTTGAGGCTAGGTAAAAATCTTTCAAAGCTTGGGCGTCTTTTGGTAAACGGCATTGTTTGCATTGGCGTACGCAGAAAATTTTCATGGGGAGGTTTTATTCAGTGGCACATGGGGGCATTTGTATTTGGTGTGCGCTGTTTGTGACGTCACAATTTAACGTCATATTCATGTTTCAAGACCAACGTTTTGGCAAAGTTTGTTAACATAATATGCATATTCTTGTACAGCACTCCCACTATTTTATGTGTCATTGCACTGAACATAAACTATCAGTGCTCCAAGCTAGGATATCGGAGGAAAATAAACTCAACGCTACGACACAGCAGTTCATAACCGCAAAAATATCAGGCTGCGCATTAAAACAGGGGAGGAAAACACACTCATTACTACGTCAGAGCAATTTACAATTGCCAAATGAGGCTGCGCTAATGTCTCGTCGAATACAAGCAGTCGTGCATAGAAAGTGTGCGGCGCTTGCGCTGATCAGCCTTAGCAGACGCTTGCGCTGATCAGCCTTATCAGCGCTTGCGCTGATCAGCCTTAGCAGACAAAATAAACACAATTGTTTCTGATAAAGTGAACTACCGCGGAACACCATCTAAAACATGCGTAGTGGACGCAGGGTCTGCAAAAAGTGGTGAGATGGTTTTCGGACGCAAACGATAACCCAGATCCACATCAACAACTAATTTTTCTTTTTGGCCCATTCACAGCATTTCTTGAAATTTGCATGCAAATTTACCGTGGTATTTGTATTATGTCGACAAGTTGACAAGCAAAAATAATGCGAAAATAATTAATTTCCTTTGTGCAGGTAATAAAGTTTTTGTAAAATATCAAGCTCAAGGGGGGGTTTTAACCCCAAACCCTCCCCCTTGCGTACGCCCTTGATTGTTTGCTCTGCTTTGCAGTGTCGTATGTTTCATTGAAATGCCCGATATAAGGCTTCCAAAAAGTTATCTGTTGTATACAACTGTTTTTATACACAAAAAATACTAAATTGAATGATGTTCATGATGGTTAGTACGCTTTGATGTTCGCAATCCATTACTGTCAACAGCGATTATAAATCTCACATTAAAATAAAGACAGTTAAACACAGACGTGCTGTTGAGTTTTGCTGAGAAAATTTACATCAAATGTTAAAGTCATTCTAAAATCAAAAGGACTTTTTACAAATACAAACAACTAAAACTTATTGACATCGACTAGCTTCTTAAATTTACGTCATGGTCAATTTTTTTCAGTCAAGGAAGATGCACCCAAACTGGAAGCTTTACTTCCAAATTTTTCGCAAATACTTGCTACTACTAAATAATGAAGAAATGAGTAATTTGAAAGACTTTTGTAAATACCGCAATGGTGGCATCCCACAAAAAAGAAAGCTTCAGGTCTTTCTTAGGTGTTGGAAAACAGCAATTTTCCTGGATCGAAATCGAGTCGATGCCGGCACACTTTTGTTAGTATGTTAATGCAACATCACCAGCGTGATTTTTGTTTTCTTTTACAGAGCATAGCAGAATAGGTGCGAAATGGCAACAGCTGCCACAACTACGCAGCCCTCAAGCAAGGCTGCAGAGGGCACTAGCACAGTGCCTTCAGCCAAAGCTGAAGGTGAGATGGAGAACAATTGGAGTTTTCCTTTTTTTGGATGTTTCACAGACCCAAAGCTGTGCATCATAACGTTCTGCTTACCCTGCTTCACCAATGGTAGGACGGCAGAGGCAGTCGGAGATGATTGCATTTTCTGCTGCATCGGTTACTTCTTTCTTGGATGTATTGCTGGAATGATTGTTAGAGGGAAAGTTCGCGACAAGAAAAATATTGCTGGCAATGTTTGTATAGACTTGTTGGCACATCTATTCTGCCCTTTGTGTGCCTTGGTCCAAGACAACAGAGAAGTATGTGACACACCCTACAGAATGGCGATGGCAAGAGTTTGAACTTCACCAATGGAAACCTGTACATTTTCTTGATTCGTCAAACAAAATTTGCGGTCTTTCACCAAGAGAATATGTTATTGTGCAAGCGCATTTTCCTACAGAATTTGTGTATTGACTGTTTCGCTAAGATCAAAGATACTGAACAGTATGTATGTTAATCATCTGATGAGATGTGTTGCAAAATCAACTTTAATGCTCGGAGCAAGATCTACGTTTAATTAAACGGAAACAGATTTACACTTTGTCGTTCTTTACTTAAATCTGCTTAAGAGTGTAATTTAATTCTAAGAATAAACTGTTGGTCCAACTTTCCCAAACTCAAGTAATTTTTCGGAGGGACACGTAGATAAAAAATCAGCAAATATTTTTTAAGAATATGTGTGTCAATTCTTGATTTAAAAATTTCTGTCTTACGATGTATTTCGATAAAACAATTTTAACACTTTCAATACTGATTTTAAACCAATCGATTTGAAAGTTGATTTTTGGCATGAGAGTATTGCTTTATGAACAAATAAGGTAGTTTCAATGGTTTCAATTTTTTAAGGTAGTTTCAATTGTAAGGTAGTTTTTATGCTATTTATTTATAAAATGTATGAACCGGAAGTCGGACACTTTTGTCCCTATAGCATCGTATCCTGGGACAAATGTGTCTCAAAAATGTTGAACAAACACAACCGATGTCCAAAAACACGTTTTGCAATAAATACATTTTTTTGGCAAATGTTGCCTTGTTTCCTCTTTTTAGGTGTGAAACACAATATACACATTAAGCGGGTTGCATTTTTGACACATGAAGTTGGGTTTTTTTCATTTTTTCTGCACATAGGCCACAGTGCTTTTTTAGTTTTCCTTTCACTAGAACATGTTCATCCACATATTGTAGCAGTTTTGCAGCACTAAAATGCCTCCTACCTCGTCTACTTCTTCATGGTAAAATGGCATGTCCGTGATAAATTAGACATTCAGATAAAAGTTCCGTGTAATGAATGTGTGGTAGATTGTAAGTTCAATTTGCAGGAAATGGCATTGTGAATATCAATTTCGTTGATGTAAAATATGAATCAAGTACCAAAACAGCATAATGATTATTTTTGATTGATTGGAACAGCTTTGTAACCACTCTTTCACCCTAACTGTCCTTCTAGGCAAGAATCTCCTTTTTCAGGGTAAATGTTTGTGTCATACACGTAGCCAGTTTTTGCATCACGTTTCGTTCATAGTCTTATTTCACGTCTTACAGCCTTCATTCCATGTTTTAGAGCTTTCATTCCACGTTTCACAGAAGGAAATACATCTTTTACTGCCTCATCAAGTGAAATTTTTATAGTAACCATGTATCAAAAGTCTAGCGCAGTGGTTCCCAACCTTTTTATGCTTGCGGCACCCTACAAAACAGAAATATAATTTCCGGCACCTAGTGGCGAACCCATAGCAATTTGGATTGAGTTTTGGCGACATTTTGAAAATATCTTTTCAATGATATAATATTAAAAAACGCATTAGCTCGCGGCACCCCCGGGTATTGCAAATGGCACCCCGGTTGGGAACCACTGGTCTAAACCATGTGATTGTTATTTTTTCGCTGATTTCCTCATGGTGAGAACCAGGGCGCAACCAGCCCTTCATTTCGGTGGGGGCAATTTTCATGAAAATTTTCATTCGATGACGTCATCGTGCTTATTCAACCATGGTACAACTTTTTCGCAAACGGTCACATATAATAACAGTGTATTTTCCAGCAGACACGAAGTCCATAGTACAAACACACACATTCTGCACAACGCTGGTTAATAAAAACAGACAAAACAGAACGTTTTACAACAGCGTTGGA
>JGI24158J21664_10008323_pt1 | contig 13787 bp, 9 predicted proteins | sample Ectturendosymbi3_FD_21664 | JGI IMG/M metagenome (IMG submission 21664) | reverse complement strand
TTGTATTTCCTCTTGCTGCTTCGTGGTATTTCGTGATTTGAGTCACAAAAATGCACGATTAAGCCATACCATACCAAACGGGAAAGTGTTTTGTGAAAGTCCATTTGCATTGCAACGTCAGCAACCTGAAAGCATAAGCAAAATGTCGACGTTGCCCCTCACTGGAAAAATTTCTGCGGACGCCCATGTTCCCAAGCACCCTTCGTGCGGCCCTAAGCAGTCTTTCAATAATATCTCTAACAGTTTGTATGACAGACTTCGTTCTGCTATAAAAGGAAACGTGTCAATCAACTTGTGTCAAAGAGTATTTAGTTCGCCTCTCTAACAAAGTCGTAAGTCTGGATTTTGCTCCCTTCACTTCAGCAAAACGGTTGATAACACTGGTTTAGACTTCTGAGCAGCGGTTCTTTATCAAGGTGCCAAGAGAAAAAAATGGGATCCCCAAAAAGGAAAGCCCAAACTGTTTTCTTTAATCAACCTTCAGATGTACAAACAACAGCCACCACCATTTTGACTATTGACCAGGGGCATAACGAGGTTAGACGACGCCCGGGGCAAGAAGCAAGTTTGTGCGCCCTCATGTTCGAACCTGAGGTCTTTCGGAAGTAAATGTACTGTATTGAAGAAAGTACTTGCGAAATTATTGGCACTTTTCGGCGCCCCATAATGATCCGGCGTCCGGGCAATTGTGCCCCCCCGTCGTTAAGCCCCTGCTACTGGCACAGCGTTTATGTGACTACACCGTCTTTGCTTGTATTCTTTTACGAGTATATCAGTGGTAGCCGCATATAACCAGCTTGTCTTTATTCTTATTACGACATATGTACAAACTACCAACATATTCTAAAATTATGACTTATGAATTATTTGCACGAACTTGATAAAAAGTCTATGGACCTCGGGAACTATTCCGTGAATTCTCGCGAAGTATAAAAGTATCAACAGTATTCTAGACAGACGTACGCATACGCAATATTACGTCATTCTTGGTTTGAGCAAATTATTTATTTTAATCTTATGCAATAGGCCGTCATTTTTTTACTAAAAAAAACTAAATATTGTGATGCAATGGAGTGGGAAAAACAATCCCACTGCTACACCTGTTTAGAGGTTTTATAATAGAAGTGCTGATATCACTTCCACATATATAGATTATTTGGGATTCCAGCGAAGGTAGAGCAATGCAGTGAGGCTTGGTGATCAAGAATACAGTCATGCTAAGCTCAGAGAGTAGCATTGAAGCAGTTTCGAACTGATGACAGTAGCTCAGATAATTCTGGTGAGAATGATGCAATTAACGCCCCTGGGGCAGAAAATTATCATCCAACTAGTTGTTTCTGCGTATGTGAGGGTTAAATATTAAACCAATCACCAAACAAATGAAAGACAAGGCTTGGTAAAGCACGAGGGGATTGAAGTACTTAATTCTTGTGGCTTCGTCAGATTCTAATATTTTAAAATTTAACGCATTACTTCAGTTAGTTTAGGTTTCGTAGCTGCCGTCGAACAACTCTGCCATTCATTAATCCTTTCATTAATTAATCCACTCCTGGCAAGGTTAATGATTGCTCACTTCTCACGTATTCTCTGTGAGCAGCAATTCTGCAACAAAATCGCAAACATCGCAGAATGGGCAAAGCATCAAACTTGTGCTTGAAATATGGGCAACATGCTGTTGAATATTTGGAAGTTACCCTGTTAATGAAGAGTTATACCAACAACTAATATTATTAATAAGAACCGCGGACACGCTAAATATTCCAAATAAACTTGCGTGACGTTACATAAAATTTTGGGACAGTGGCGCATGTTCGGTCCAGAACTTTCGATGGCCGCGTTATCTGGACCTGCGCAAGCGTCAGTATTAATTGAGTGGTTGTTCAGGTGAACCCCATCTGCAGTTTGGCTTCGCAGTGCTCATGAGGGTTTGTCCACGAGGTGTTGGTTGCTGCGAGGAGGGGATTCCCAGGTACCAGAAACAAACACTGTGGGTTTCTCCCATTAATTGATTTGTTGTCATTTTTGTTTTGAACTGAATTTTTTTGTTTCTGTCTTCAGTCGGTTGAAATCTCCATAGAAGTTGCGTCTATGTGAACCTACACCCAGGGGGGGTACCGAGATTGGATAGCGCCCAGGGCAAGCAACAAGTCTGGCGCCCCCCATGTTCGAACTTACGGTCATTCGGAAGCAATTGCACTGTGTTGAAGGAAGTTTTTGCAAAAATTTTTGGTCTTTTCGGCACCCCCAGTGGCTCAGAGCCCGGGGCATTGCTCTCCCTTTTATCACCCTCGTTACCCCCCTGGCTACACCTAGTGGCTACGTGTTCTTTATCACCAACAGGCAGATCTGTCTTGTGCTCATTTGAGGAGTATCAGCTAAATTTCGTTCACTGTTGATGATGTCATTCGAGAGGAAAACCCCGTTCGGCAACAGCGCATTTCTTTCTCAACAGCAAAGAATTCGAACAAATGATTTTCCAGAAACCGGTCGGTTTTGGGAACAAAAATGATTTTTCGAACAGCGGCGACTGAAGCGGACGAACCGCGATCACGACGACGCTTTTGTTCCTGGCATAACATTCGAAAGAACGTTTCGTTCGTGAACGCCGATATTAAACCTAAGAGGAAACAACAACACATCAAGTAGAAGCGGATTCTCTACAGGGAGAGGAAGGTCCGCGGAGTTAACCTGACGTTATATTCGCTGAGTCATCGCTGACGCTGCAAATTGTTGTTGATTGGACGCAGCCACGTCAGTCGAACACGCACCAGGGTTGTGTTCATGACGAGCCGTGTTCACGCGTGTCGGATGGATTTTTCCAGCAGGAGGGCAGAAAGGCATTTTATCAAAATTTTTACTAGGGGGGAGTAAAGTGGTTGAAATTTGTTTTTTCCCACTCGAAATTAAGAAAACAACCTTTTCTTGCTGGAAGTTTCACCCCTCCCCCCCTTCCGACGCCCATGGCGGTGTTCGTTTATGTGGGGGGGGCGAACACTTACAACGCACTCGTGCGCTGCACTGTAACAAAGGGCATTGATGACATAGCAAGCTTTGCCGACACGACATCACAGGTTACTATCAACCGCTCGATGCTGCTGTTGCAGGAATCTGAAAAAATTCCACGTTTTTCTTCACATCTGCTCTGGTGCGCCTCCAGTGCGTTGCACGAGAATGGATGCGAGGTTCGGCTTTTCATCGCAAAACCTTTGTTTCGCATTCGCTGGAGGCCGCAACGCGCACCAGTCAGTGCGAGACGCCGTCTTTTGCGAAGATAAAAACCCTCGAACGCGAGATGATGCAAAAATTTATTTATAAAATTTGCGAATTAGAAAAAAAGCAATTGAAGAGTAAACAACAAAAAACTGGCGCAACCGCCGCCTTCGCATGATTGTTTCGTTTCAAAGGCAAAGTCGCGATTATTCGCATTATTGGCACATGAGTCATAAAGATACCCTGACGTACTGCAATCGTTGCTTAGCGACGCGCGATACAATTGCGAACAACGAACATTGTGTTAAAAGATTTTTTCACACAATCTCCAAGCACAAAAATTACAACCGCTGCTGGAACGTAGGTTTCCCAAAAGAGCTGGGGGGTTAAAGGCTTTCGACCGCTCCCCCTCAACATCCACAACCATTTGAAACAGGGCTGTGGATCCGGAGCGGGAACTTTAGATGGTGGAGCTGGAGCCTGAAATTTGGGTTCCGGTTCCACAGACATAGTTTGTTGGGCAAGCCAGTTATACAAATAATACATTGTGTTTTTAGATTTTTTAGATGCCTGGAGCTGGAGCCCGAAGTTTGAGTTCCGGCTCGACAGCCCTGGTTTGAAGCCATCATCGCGAAAGAAACTGATGATTGCATCCCACGCTCGTCCCTGATCATCACCCAAAGTGTTGGAGCGTCGAAAGAACAAATATAAAAACACAAATTGTGATTGCCACCTCGTCACTGGCTGACGGTGACCTGCTGACCTAAAGCAGTTTAAGGTACACTTTTACTTCGCACCCCCCACTTGCATGGGCGCCGGAAGTTATTTCCAGGGGGGGAAGTAGTGGATTTCATCCAGGGGGGCAGCAGTGGTGAATATCTTTTTACAAACTCGAAGCTAAGAGAAAAGCATTTCTCTCCTACTAAAAAGTCAACAGGAAAACATCACATTTCAAACACCAGGGGGTCTTTTCCCCTTCTTCCGACGCCCATTCCCCCTTGCTTCCAGCAGACAAGTGTGAACTTGTTTAGATAAACATTGTTGCGTCACAATCAGTGTTTTCGTCACAAGCCGACGTTTGTTTCCACTGACGAAGACTTCGTTGAGTGGGAAACTGTACAGGTTATTGCATCATCATAATCACCGTCGTCATCATGACGTAGGCAGGTTCCATGATCGGATCGCAAACAAAGACAGGCTCCTGATTGGTTCGTTCACTGAATGAACGAAGTGAACGGTTGCTCGTTCACCGAAAGGATAAACGTCATAGACATCTCGGACAGTCGACGCCTCGCCACCCTGGCATTATTGCGTCACGTGCTGTACGTCACCAAACTTCGACGTCACGTCCGGATCAATCTGACCAGAGATAGAAATAGACCTTCTGCCACACGGGCAGGTAGTTCTGGAGGGGGTCACACGCGAATCTTGCCAGGGGTACCTTCTTGGACAAGTAGGAGAGGAGGCGGAGAAGCCTTGGTCTGAAAATGAAACGGAAGTGACGTTGCGTTGATGGGGTCACGTGAGGTCACAGACATGATGAACTTAACGGCAATACTGTATATGCGGAGAACCCTTCACTCGGTGAGATGGTTTGCATATAACCTTTCACAGGAAATAAGATGTAAAAGCTTTTTCTAAGGTTCAGGTACCGCCATTGTTGTGTCAGCGTCATAATGCGGCTCTCGGGTTACTTTATAAGCCTTCATTTGGCCCTAGCAGAGAAATTAGAGTTTGAGGCCCTGGATTAGAAGAAGGTTTCAATCCGCAGATTAAGCATAAAGTTTTGTGGACAGGAATGTGAAATCGCATTTTTTGTCATTTCAAAACTCGACTCGTAATTTCAATAAACAACGTTTATACGTCAAGAAGCCATCAGCGACCTTTAGAAACAAATCACTGGAGCTTTGACCAAGCTGAGGATTTTAATTGTGACCAAAGACAATCGGGTCATTTTTTAAAAAACAGGCGCGAAAAGTCACCAATTCTTGCCATTTCCCTGACGATGGACAAATTCTATCACTAATTAAATGAAGACGAACATTGTTCTGTTGTCTCATACAGGGGCGTAATGGGGTTAGATGGCGACAAGCCCGGGGCAAGAAGCGAGTTTGGCACCCCCCATGTTCGAACCTGAGGTCTTTCGGAAGCAAATGTACTGTATTGAAGAAAGTATTTCACATTGTTGGGACTTTTCGGCGCCCGGTGTCGAGCGAAATTTCAGACTTCCCACCATGTATGCATGCACGGAGTAGTATCCTGCGTATCAAATACGTTGATAAAACTGATTATTAGGGTTTAGGAATTCGTGTTTAGGCAAGTATGTAGGGTTAGGGTATGGGTTATGGTGAGAAAAAGAAAAATATTTGAGATCAAGGACTAAGTCCGAAAATTTTCAATGGTGAAACTTATTCCCGTGCTATAGCTTGTCGTGGGTGCCTGACATAACCAAAATGTTTCAATTTACACAACACACATCAAAAAATGAATTACCAGACGTTATTTCTTTATTCTGAGAAGCAAAATAACTGTAAAACAACAAAAGGTCAGAAACTTCACTTGACACCGGGGCATTGTGCCCCTTTTACACCTATCGTTGCGCCCCTGGTCTCATAACTGCTGAAAACTGTCGTTTGTTCTGTAAACTAAGAACGCCAGAAAAACACCCCAGCAACCAAATGACGCTTACCCGACGGTTCTGTCGTACACTGGTGTCCGCAGCAAGTACAGGATGAGGTTCGCATATCTGCGCTGCAACTCCTGCTCTTCCTGTGAAGTGAACTTTGACCTTCGACTCTTGTGCAACAGAGCGTGCGATGACGCGTCCGTGACGAGGGCAGTCAACCATGGTATGATTGACTGAGAACCGCACGCGCCGATGGACAGCACTGTGATTGGTCAGTGAAGGAAAAGAGCAACCAATGAGGATAAAGCAGCAATCCAACCGTAACATTCAGGGACAAACGAAGCTGATGGACCAACTTTCATAACCAGTGGCGTAACTGACGGGAGGGAGGGCAGGCTTACCCCCCCTGGTAAGCTACATCTACGGCAATACCCAGACCCCACTTAGCTTATATTTCAGTTTTAGTATTCGTTTGATTTTCAGTAGGTTGTTCTTTTTTTGCGATTTTCGGAAGTTTTTTGGTGATTTCGTGGTTTAGTTAAGTATGGACATTCACATTCGGATTCACAATCACTTCTCAGGTTTTATCTGAGTGTTTGCTGGTGGACCACTACGGTGGCCAGCGGGCCTCCTTCAGGTAAGTTTTCACCCCCCTGGCTCAAACCTCTAGTTACGTCACTGTTCATAACAAACAAGCATCAACACCTTTTTTCTTTCTTGCCTTAAACGAGAAAAGCAACGTTTCTGATCAGCACGTCATCACTTAACTGGTCATAGATCACTTTTTCAAAGTTATGATGGATCCGAGACTGTAGCAAGTTCCCAACCGTCGCTTATTTCCAGGCACAGAAACCATGTTACTGCTCGGTTGGCCTCAGAACAGGTTCGCAAACTTCTTTCTCGGGAAAGACTTTGAAAGTAAGTCGCTTCCAAGAGTTGGTTCAGAAACAGGGGAATTAAATGGTTGGAGATAACACCGCAAAATTTCATAACTTGAGGTTTTAAGAGAGATGACATTCCAGGTCAATTTCGCTTGTATTAGGTTTCTGTATCCCATTCGGGAGCGTCACGAGTGGTCTGCGGGTGCCCAATGGGCCATTTCCGCTTGCTTTGCGCCGTGGGCCACGCGAGTGTTTTCGCATTAAACACTGAAACCTAAAATTGCAATGACTAGTTTTTTTTGCAGTCTCCGGTTGGTTGCGCAGAGGAGGCGTGACCTGCTTTGGACCAATCACAGCACCGAAGGTTGAAACCCCGCCCATTGGTGTTGCTGCTGCTAATCGCATATGGCAGGGGGTCTCCAAACTTATTTGTCAGGAGGCCACATAAGCTCTCACACAATGACAATGGCTTCGCGGCCCGGATTTGGCCTGTGGGTCGTAGTTTGCAGACCCCTGGCACACGACAACACAGGGTGTGCGTGGCATGAGCGACACATCAAAGGATACAATGAACCATCGGCCGCAACGCATGAAGTAGTTCTCCGATGGTCTCCTGCTTGTCCAAACTTGTTCCGGGTCTGGCCATTGCGGCCTCGTCTCTGCAGTGTGAGGGGGAACCATCGTTCACGGGACCATCGAGGGCCCGCATCTTGAGGCCGCTTCGAGGCCCGACGTAGAAAACATCGCGGCCTGCGAAGAAAAAAGTAGCAATAAAAACAGATATTTAGAAATCCAAATAGATTCTCCGACACACACAATGCCTGACCCACAATGCTCTGTTTTCGCAGTGCAGTGTAAACATTGTTTATTGCATCTGGTTACTACGAATAGTATTGGTCCGACAGATTTTTCGCCGGCATTGCAAAGGCAACTTCGGTTGGATGGTAATAAATATACAAAATAAAATCTCTAATTTTTAATGGTCTTTGCGTCGCAAGCAGGTATGTAAACGGGTGTGTGCGATTCTGCCCGTAATCGCACACAACGTGTTGTTTGCGAAAGACGGAAGCAAACTTTCAAGTTTGAATGTTGAACTTAACCTGTACAATCTCTGGGCGATCGGAAGTTGGCCGGACGTGACGTCAGTGAGGAGGAGAAAGCTGAGCGCGTCTGTCACGCGGCAAAGATCGAAGAGATGAGAGATTCTGCCGTAATAGTCGCTCGTGACCTTTCAACCCCCGCACTGAGGTCAAAACTATCAGCGTCACAATCACTGAGGATTGAAATAAAAACCGAGGGCGAAGACGTCGTGAATGGCGGGGATTTACTTTAACTCATGTCTTTCATCCTTCACCGGTCTCGCCATCAACAACACGCTAACATTGTAGCTTCGTAAGTCTTCCCGGCCTGCTTGCCCTGGGTTTACCTTTCACTAAAATTATTCTCCGACTCAGCTCAGCTCCGCCAACCATGAAAATGAACGAATGACGTCGGTGTGTTCACGTAATGCGCAGTGGGGCGTGACATCGTGCAGTGAGGCGTGAGGAAACGAAGCGTGCATCAATGACAGGCACTCGCTTCGATGCTACGAACAGATAAGGTGCAATATCGAGCGACGCTTTACTCGGACACGGAACACAGTCGCAAACCTGGATCGCGGGAGGAGCTGGATATGAAAGCATTGCATGTGCTCATGGCCTGTGACGTCAGCTGGACGCCAGATCCAAACACAAGCAATAAAATGCATCTCAGAACTGCCTGAAACGAAACGACACCAGTTTCACCAAAAAACACGATGGAGTGGGGGGATGACAGCTGCTGAGTAACTTACTTTGACAAGGCACACCAGGGACACGATCGCCCATCTTGCTCCTGGTCCTCCTGCCTTCAAGGCAGCCATCTCCAGAAAGGCCTAAGATCAAATAAACGAACGTGCAAATATCGCTCAGTGCGAGCAATCGTTTTTCGCTAACGCAGTCTGGGGGGGGACGAAAACCCCGGAAGAAGCGTTTACCATGTTTTTAAGGTTTGAGTCAAAATAATACATGTTGCAGTGTTTAAACAGCATCAGTAGCAACAATTAATTGCAAACGTCTCTAAACAAACACAAAAAAGCATTTGACCGCTTTCATCGCCAATCATGTCGTTTGAGAGAAAACTTATCATTTAAATGCACGCACAGCTCGCAACAACATTTTTGTGAAAGAACCTCAACGAAAACGCGTTTCTGTTTACATATTTCCTTTTATGACTAAGATTAATTAAAATTGAACAATGACGCATGTTACTGCTCACCATTTCATCGTCGGTCTGCGCTGTCACTAATCAGTACACCAAGCGCAATTTACAGTATATTTAAAAGTGAAAATGAAGACTGCTTAAGACTTAAATTTTCTATTACAAATCTGAATGGAAAATGCGGTCGAAAATGATCGATCAGGTAAGTAAGAACACAAACAACTTGTCAAAAAAGGTTCAAGTTTCCTGCATTTGACCGACCTGCGAAAACTCCACGACCATCAACGCCTGTTTGAGTTTATCAGCGAATCTATCACCTTCTGACAACGTGAAAAAGTCTTTTGTTTTTCTTAATCGGGCATTGATGTATGCAAAGAGATTGCAAGTCGAAGTGACTGAAACAAAACATTACATTTGTCATCATTAGAGAACTTCTGGCAGGTGAACTGTTGAAATACCAATGCATTATTCAGATTGTTACAGCTTCACCCATCCTCGTAAAGTATTACCTAACTCTGAGACGAATATAGAATTTTCATAATTCTTCGAAAATGCTTCATAAAGATAAGAAGCTGTCTTCGCTGTTCGCTCAATCTGCAACAAATTACGTTAAGCAAAAACATGACAAATTATTGAAAATAAGCTCCGATTGTGCCTAAATGTAGAGTTCATACGCGTAGATATTACCATGTTGTGTACATTGCCAGTCAACGCACCAAAACAAAACCTGTTTCTGTAGACAGCAGTGCTTTTACAAGTTAGCACCTTATGTCGGTACTTTGTTTATGAAGTTTACTTCTAGAAACCATACACCTCAAAGCGATAGTAAAACAAATAAAAAGCAAAAGAATTCCTTCCTTATTGTTGGTTCTTAAAAATAAGACGCATTCAAGTGTACCAACTGCATGATATTAAGATCTGATGAACAAAAGTATGCAGCATAAATTTGGTTTCATTAAAAATTTATATGTTGGATACCATCCTGTTGCTATTTTTAAACAGCTATCTCCACAATGATTTAGCAAAATTGTCCTTAAACACAACTTGCAGAGCTACCTATAATACTTTATGATCTTATGCAAGCTTCTCTTTTAGACATTTTTGTATGTGCCTACTCCACATTTTGCAAAACAAAATAAGTGGTCAGATTGTTGGCTGAGATACTGAATGCAATGGGCAAAATATTTATCACTAGTGAAACATCATACTTTTAGATAGTGTCAACTCTTTTTCATTATAAGAAAAAACCTGAATTTGTTTTTTTCACAGCATTTTTACAGATTTTATATACTGTGAAGCGTCAATCAATAACAATTCACAAAGCACTGAAACAGGGGTAAGAATCTTATTTACTACATCACAGGCCACTCATGTTGTGGAACATCGCTGGTGGGGCAAAACTTTCTCTTAAAATTTTAACCTTGTCTCCTTGATGAGAGAAAAAATAAATATAATGAGAGAAAAATGTGAGGAGCAAGAAAGACTTCTTTTGACATACTGTTTGAATATTTGCTTATAGTGGAGTTTGTTTTATCATAATGCTNTATTCTAATAAAAGTAACAAAAAATCTTATACGNGCCATATTCAGGCCCACATGCTGCAGTTTTCCAACCCCACCACTAAAGGCATNTGCACAAGGTAGCAATTGTTGAGAACATGAGGTGAAACAAATTTTGACATATGTCAGGATTCAAGTATATCCTGGCCGACTNAATTTGAAGTATCTGAGCCTGATTCAGCCGGTACATAAAAGCTAGAAACATTAAACTAACTTAAACCTTAAAAGAATATATTGGTTAGTCAAAAAATTAAAAAATAGTTTTCTTTGTTTGTTGGACTGCCTGCAAGTTTTATGTCAGAAAAAGGTTTGAAAATGCATGCAGGCAAGCATGATACCAACTATTAGTAAGTTATAAGGATCGGCTTAAAAGGACCAAAAACAAAAAATGGAATTAGGACAATGTATGTATTGGAAACCAATGCATTTGTAATAGACTGCTCACTGAGCCTTCTTGCTGGGCACAAACTGTTCACACAACATTTGCATGTGTCATGTGACCTACCACTTACACCTACTGCATTCAGTGCAATTTGCGAACCTGTATTTGAGTTGTTAAGTAAGTCAGTTGCACAGTTCATATTTGTCAAAGATTTTGACTGTTCTCTGCTACAAGTTGGTCTCATTACTATGGTGAAGAGTAGTGCTAGTGTGTAAATGGCTAATAAAGGTTGCCATTATGTGCTCTTGAGCAAAACACAAAGTCGAAGGATATTTTTACAGTCATCTCTCACATCCCCTGACTGCTTCATGTCTCAAGCAGCCACAGGTCTGAGTGACGCCTTCGCCCTCTTACAGGTCAGGGTGAATCAGATTCACCTAAACTTATGTGTTAGCAGAACAAGACAAACAAACAGTATATATATAACACAGAGGTGCAAAATTTTCTGTGAAAGGTGGTAGTGCGCAGAAATTTTTAGTAGTGCATACATATGACAAACTTTTCCATACAGCATGATCATTCATATACATAAGTATAAAATGTAAAAAAATATGAAAAAACGTTTGCGCACTTCAAGTTTTTGGTCACGTGGCGCGAGTGCACAACCACATTTGTGCAGCCTTGATATAACATGTTCTTGAGCACTGGTTCCCAACCTGAGGACATGTAACCCTAGGGATGCATTTGCCGATCTGAATGGGAACACTAATTGTGCAGCTACCACAAATTAACTTTGAGACAAAAGAACAGAGTCTACCTTTATAGTTCTAAAAATCAGAAAGTTCTATTAAAAATTCAACGGATGTTTGTTAATTTACTCAGTCTTTTTGTCATCATAGATTTTAGGGGTACATGCTGATCTGTCAAAATGTTGATAGGGACAAAATGTTGATCAGAGAAAGGATGGGGACCCCTGTTCTAATGGAGGCATGTGTTCAAATTCCACTTCTGACACCATGTCGTGTTCAGAGGTGTTCAGCATACACAAGTTTTTTTGACATGCATATGCATGAAGCAACTGACGCTCACTGACACCACATGGAACAGAACATTGGTTTTGACTCATTGACTGACAGTGCATGCAGGCAATCCCATTGTGAAGCACAAGCACTGATTGGTAGGCATGCACAGTGATTACTCAATAGTACAGAAAGAGTACGTTAAAAACCCTGATCAAAAATGTGTTGGTTATTTCTATGCTGCAAATAGTTCATGGGTATGAACAAAAAGGTGACTCAGAGCCAAAATAGTGGTTTTCCCCAAACAGTTAAGTGGTTCCACTCAGTTGCAACGACAATCCAGGAAGGGCAATTTAATGCAGTTGCACCACACCTAATAATGCATCCCCTGAAAGCATGCCCTTTAAAAAATGGAGGACCTTTGATGCTTTCTTTCTCAGTAATAAACATCGGGCCTGGATCTGCCACTGATCAGTTGTGTTGAGAAAATTCAACAAGACACAGAGGCTTCTATCAATATGATTTTTGCTGAACTGAAAGCACCACAAAAAATAGTTAAACGTAATCAAAATCAATAAAGTAATGTGACCAAAACGTTTCATTCCACTCCGGACAGGAATGCCCGCCAGTTGCCAACCACAGAAACTTCACCAAGTTTTCACTGTTGCATACTTTAGATATGTTGTCTGAAGCATATTTATAATAAAATTTCATTACATTAGCATTGCAAATTTGTGGCTCATTACCCAGATAAGAAACTCACGCAGGTTATAATTAAAACTTCTGCCCAAACCACTATACACAGGCACAAACCACGCTGTTTTAAATGATCATAAGTAACCAACAATTCCCACATAATCATAAATTCTACAACAATCAACCTCAGCAGCATAAAGATATGTGGGAAATAATATGGTTGAACAAAAAATCTAAATAATATTTTTTATAGTAATAGCGCCCGAGTCTGATGGACTAACCTGTTCAACTGTTTGTGGGTTTTCTGAAATAAAATCAACATAAGCAATTTGAGCATTTCTGATCTTCGTCAACATTTTGTTGGTGGTACTTCGAAACAGCTGTAACAGTTTACTTGGGTTCTCAGCCATTTTGATATAAAATGGCAGCAATAATCTATGATTGCTACGTCAGCATCAGTTTCACAATTTTTCTCAAACCAGCCTGTATAACACAAATAGGTTGCTTTGGTACAGATTCATTGAATAGTAAGTTACTAGGATAAAACAATGTGCAAAATCTGCCATCAATCATCATCAGTTACATGACTCAGGGTTTCCTTTATGAAGCATAGAAACTACATTCAAATTTCATACAAACACTTCAACAGCCATTTATTCAAAATAAGCAAAAAAGCATCATAACTTTTGTGAATAAAATCTCTTCAACAAGATATTTCAGATGATGTATTACACATGTCAATAGCACTGTTGCAACCTCTCCGGTGGTGTTGCGTTGATTGTGTGATTCACCACAAACGGGATGTGCATGAAGAACAACACCATAAATATATGTGGCGCGAGCAAGCAATAAAAGAGTGATCGTGGTGTGGAAGCTCTGCCGATATTAACGTGTGAACAATTGAACATAACGACTAGCGTATGCGAAGAGAGATTACGGCGCATGATCTCTATTGCTGCTTGCTGCCACAGTGCAAAGCTTTGCGTGCAAGCCACTCGGGATATTCGATCGCAACAAAATGGTGTTGTGACCAGGATGTGAAGGTCGTGCGGAGTTCAGCCTTCACACAAAGAACGTGTGATCGGTGCGGCTCGTTGTAAAAAGGAGGGGATGTTGTTGCAACCTCTCCGGTGGTGTTGCGTTGATTGTGTGATTCACCACGAACGGGATGTGCGT
>JGI24158J21664_10008322_pt1 | contig 13787 bp, 9 predicted proteins | sample Ectturendosymbi3_FD_21664 | JGI IMG/M metagenome (IMG submission 21664) | reverse complement strand
AGCGAGTAATTTGGTTAAAAAGGTTTACACTCCAGTTGCGGTACAATAAACTAAGTAGTATTTCCATGCTAAAAATTTTCCAAGCAACAATTCGTAATTCATTCCTTGTTTCTCAAAGTTTTTTAATTGATGTCAACTTCTGCAAGTGGGAAGCTCCAGTGGCTGGGATTCGCCTCTCCTTGTCGAAAGCAACAATTACAGGCCCTAGCTACATGTAATTTAGGACAGGCTTTTCTTGACCCAGCAAAGCACAGAAACAAGGTTCTCAGGGTGCGTCATGTAGGTGGGCAATTGATACTGTATTTCTAATTTTTGCAAAAGGCTATTTGAGTGAAAGGACTTTACGAAAGTAAGTTTGTAATAACCCGCTTTTCAGCTAGTATGAGTAATAAAAACCTCACTAAATAACGCTTGCATGAAATATATACCCTGTTGAGATCAGTGTCTGATTCGTGTCAGCGCGAGAAATTATTTTGATGGATAGTGATATGTGTTTTCTTCTTTGAATATAGTGCTACAATAAAACTTTTGTTTTATTTGGAAGGATCTGAATAAAGACTACATCTGTTTATCTTTGCTTTCCTGGGTGGAAAACAGTGTTTGCGCTATCGAAATATAAATCAAACTCAAAGCGAGAAAAACACAAACATTTCAGGTTTTCAGTTAGTCTTACTGCTATTTCGCCAAAATGGATGCAGTACGAAAATTTGCAAAAAAGGCATGTTTTTCCTGAATAGCAATGCTGCCACAGTGTAAAACATATTTTTTGGAGAAGAAAATGGATAAGCTATTGTCGGACGACATGACTGAAAAATGACAACCAAATTAAATAAACGCACCAAAACAAAACCACGCACTTCTGCTGTCGTCCTTACTTGTTTCTTGTGGATTAGACAAAAAAATTGGATAGGTCAGTTTCTTACACCAGGGGTGTGCAACTCGTGGCCCTCGGGCAAAAAGTGGCCCGGGAGTGGAAGTCTTGTGGCTCGCGGAAAGGGCCAGATTTTAAAGCAAGCATTTCGCTTTTTAAGTGGCCAGCGGGTTGTCTAAACCGCAGGCACATGCAGCTGTGTCCCGTGGACCAATCTGGTACATTTGGCCCCGCAGTGCTGCATGGCTGCACACCCCTGTCTTACACAATGGAAAACAACGCCAGCATATCGTGCATGGATCGTGACTTTGTTGTAATGATGGATGAGATAACTTGAAAAAACAACGGAGTCATACATCGTTTTTGCGTTACTATCACCCATTTAATCATCTTTCATTTGCGACTGTGAGTCCACCGACGTTCCAACCAAAAAACAATGAGTAGGTTTGCAATCGGTAAAGATTAACATGAAACATGTTTCAGAAAAATATCGTTTGTAAGCTATTCAAGCTTTTTCAATAAACTGTTTCCAGTTATGACCGACATTCTGTGACAAAAGCGATGAGAGAAAACGCAGTCACTGTGACGATACTTAGAGACGCAAGTTCAGCGTTCGAATCCGGGTTCTCATTTTTCCGCGACTGGCCTTACCCGGCGTGGTTTGCCAACATTTCCAAACCTGAAGTTCTTCAAGAATTTATAAGCAATCCTTATCTTCATTACAATTCTTCAACTCCGTGGTATTTTCGAGCAAAAAACTACATGGCATTTGATCTGGGTGAGTTTGAGCAGAAGCTGTGTGTGCAATGGCTGGTGATGAAGGAAGTGCGGAAATTATTTGCAATTCCACTGCAACATATTTGAAACGGTAATAAAGGGAAACAGTTTTTTTCTGTTAACTAGCAAAGATGCGGTGATGTCACAATTTTGTTGTGTTCCTGATAGAAAGTTAAAACTGCTGCCTCATAACAAACGTCTCACATGCTTTGGAAAAGTGTCCTACAACTTCTATTCAGGAATGTTGCTGTTTGGTCGAGTTATGCAAATCAATCCTGCTATTCAAATAAGCTGCATGAGGTTTCAGTACAGCAGCCACCTTTTATAGAAAAGCCCGAAAGTTTGCTCTCTGGACGATTTAAAAATTTGTGCCGCTGTTTTAGCTGTTTGATGAAGAAAATAGATTGAATGTATTATAAGAAAACATATTTCAACTCACAGGTATTATTTTTAGATTATGTTTGAATGCGAGCTGATGATGCCTATTGCCTACCTAGTAGGCGAATATATACTCTGTAGGATCTTAGTGTCTCATTCCTAACTGTGAAAGGATTTCTTTCGATAGACAGCATTGTTTTTAGAGAACTTTTTTTCAAGCCTTGACGCCTGTTTCAAACTAGTCATTTGAATCAACCAACAGACGAATCTAAATCTGCGAACGTGAAAACTGTCTGAGCGAAAAAGAAAAATGATACAGTCATGATTATTCAGGATTGGATCATGAGCGTGAAGACAGAAGTTATGCGAATGCAATGATTCGCAGGATGGATGGATGGTTCGACCTGGTGATGATCACGGAGCGGTTTGACGAGTCTCTCATCTTACTCAAAGGTGTGAGCCTTGTCTGCAGTCCGAACTCGGCTGTTGAAATCTTATTTTGGGGGGAGTCACATGCAAATAACAGCTTCTTTAGATGTAAACTTTGCACAAAGGGAAACAGTATTAGATCTACGCAACTTTGTGTTGACAGTTGGTGTAAAACTTGGGGAATGCTTTATAAATGCTGAACAAATGTATACATAAACGTCAAAAAAATTGTGAAAGCTCTCCTTACATTCACTTGTAAGTTACTAAAACATTTGGTATTTGTTTAGATCTGCTGTGCATGGATTCCTACGAAGACATTTTATTTATTCGTTTGAAAGTTCGCCAAAGCGCAGCAAGGCGTGAAATCTCTTCAGAAACAAGGAAGAAAATTCGCGATTGGAACTATTTGGACACACAAATATACGATTATTTCAAAAAAAAGCTGGATATCAAGGTAATGGATGCATCGTTAACAAGCCTTTAAAGAAAGGGAATAACAGTGAAACACCACACCAGAAAACTTCAACTGAAAACTATGAAACAATGGCCCGGACCAAAGCGATAATACAACGTGAAACGCAATGGTGACAAGCACGCCGAAAACCAGGGGAGAGCAACCGGGCAATCGCCCCCTGAATATTTCAAAAACACTTTTAGTTGTTAGGTACAATAACAATTACTTTACCCCCGAAAATATCACCTGGTTGCGGCCTGGTTGAAAATCAAGCAACAGAAATCAAATGATGCAAATCATCTTTGGCGTGACCAGAGAAAAGTCTCGGTGTACAGGAACAAACATAACATTATTTTTGAAAATTCGTTGTTTTATTTTATGACCACAAAGCTTGTCCGTTCCAACCATGTTGTTATGTGGCAGCTAAACAGCGCGTTTAATTTAAAAGCGCCTGTCAAAACCGTAAGTGTGGCTAGCAGTGCACCTGTTTCTTTTTTCTGCTAATGCAAAACTTAGTGAACGTCGCCAGAGTGCGCAACATATAAAACTCACTACATACTGTTTGGCATGGATGAACTTAACTAATCTGGAGCTTGTCCAACACATTTTGCTTCCACAAATCTGGCTGATATTTGTAAAATACTATGGTGATTTTTAAACTAACAGATTAAAAAGTCACCTTAAGCCATAATCACCAAGGGTTAAGGGTCAATGTAGACGTTGCAACCTGACTAAGAATGTATTGTAGAAGAGTTAAGGATATAAAGGTCACTAAAAGAGGAAAAACATTTCACTCTTAGGAAAGAATAGTGCTGTTTTTAAACAAGTGATTGGCATGAAAAACTCTTGGATTAGGTGTCGTTGTGTAGAAACCCGAAGAGGCTTTACGTTTTGGTCATAAACTGTACTTTAGGTATAAAATTTTATGGTATTTCTAAATGGTTGCAAAATTTATGACCGTTTTCCACTTTAGAGCGTCAACAAACCACGCAGCAGCATTGTTGATAACGTGGCGTTTTTAGAGCTTAGGTATCGAGTACAGTAGCTGTGTGGCGTAAGTAAGTAATGAGGTTGAATACGCATCAATTTATTTAGAAATAATGAGTCTAAGAATGGACAGTGCATAAGAGCGTAGTCTAAAAATGTTGCAAATTTAATTACCAAGTTACTTAGTTATGCTCTCTTAAATCCTGGGCATGGTGTTAAGCTTCAGCCGGTGATTGGACTACAGTTTGGGAGTTTTGCAATTTCGGGGAACTGGAAAAGCCTTTAGCCATCCTTATTCCAAGGTCCAGTCTGGCTCGGAGTGGTGACGCCAACCAGGGCTCCAGCTATGGATCAAACAGTCTCTTTCAATGGCAGACTGAGCACTTCAGCCATGCATGGCAATCACTCTAGGTATACAGAACTGGTAGGAAATTGGGGAATACGTCTCCACTTTGGCAGTCCTTGCAGCTGAATCTGGACCTCACGTGTTGGTAATTCCTTCCCTTGGGACTCTTTGGGGGATGCAAAAAACGTCCACTGATGACTGAGCAATTCAATAACGCTCACACTTGTCGGGGCCATGGGCGTCGGAAGGGGGTGACAGGGAGGCCAATCCTCCCTGGATTTCGAAATTTGATATTTTCCTTTTAACGTTTTAGTAGAAAGGAGTTTTTCTCTTAGTTTCGAGTTGGTAAAATGAAATTTCATCTATGTTGGCCAGCCCTGGAAAAATATTTTGGTCACCATCTGGAAAAATCCGCTATAAACCCCCCTGGAAAAAATCCTTCCGACGCCCATGTGCGGGGCTCGCTTTGGAATTTTTTCATAACGATCAACGTCTTTCGTAGAGATTCTGCCGTACACACATAGATTACCCACACATAGATTACACACACAGCGATTACACACACACACACACATAGATTATTTTTCACTACTAGAATATTTTTCGTCTGTTTTCGGGCTGTTATCAAGTCTGTTGCTGTAAGTAATATTTATCTTAGAGATAACTTTTGCTGTGAAATGCACCAAGATAACTTGCTTTATATATCTGAGTACAAATATCCTAGCTGTTATAAAAACTTGGTAAACTTGTTTGACAGATACGAAAGTATGGAAAAGAAAAAATGGAAAGGGAACTTGTGCATTTTCGAGGTCTACTCAGAGCCGTTGAAAAAAGGTGAGCAAAATTGTGCCTTACTCGTTGCTATTTGCTCATGCAATATTATAGTGTAGCAAAGCTTCGGCTATCGTAACGTTTGAGCCCAGTGACACCTTCTCATGGGTGAAAGATACATAAAGTCAAAATTATACGGTGCTTATTGACTCTGTTGCCGATGTCGTCAACTTTTTGCCTTTTAGTTCTGCAGTTGTTGCAAGATATTCATTGCACTGCTTTGTCCGGCCCTGTAATCCCAGTCTTCCAAGGTTTTCTTACACGTGTTTGATATATCAGCTCTAGTGAAAATTCTTTGTTGTCCAGAGTTAAAACCATGTTTTCCACTCCCACTGCTTCACAAGCAAATTGAAAGTTATCAGTGTTTCTGAGCAAACAGCCTCTTGTTAGCTGTTGAGACCCACGCAATTTTACGCGCAACTATCTTGCACAACCTCAGTGGGAAATTAGTTGTTTTCTACTGTTTACGCGAAAGCATTTTGGCGCTCCTGTGTTGCTTCGCTAAACCGGTGATATGGACCATGAGTTCGAATCATACACGTAAATAAGAAAACATAAATTTTTAGTTGATGCTTAGGAAAGTCTCAGCAGAATCGTAGTTCCTGTATGCGAGTGCTTATCTTATCTGTTAGTGCACCATCCGCGCCTATTCTTCCTGCCACAAAATATTCCATAGAGGAATGTGTAAGTATATCGTAGGGAATAGTCATGCTAAAAGTATATGATGTGCCTCAAATGTACAGAGTCCTTGACAAGTACCCGGAAGATTTTCTTCTTTCAAAAATTACTATAAGAAATTTTTTTTCGATGAGCAAGTCGCTGTGACCAACAGTCTCCAGTTATTTCCAATATTTACTGCAAAGCGCGTGGGTTTGTTGGGCCCCGAAGTTTTATCGCCACATGGTATTTTCCTATTACTGTTGTTGCTCATCAACAAATTACTTACTGTGTTTGGTCAGAAGCTACTGTTGCTGTATTTTGGGCTCAGGTGTGTTCAAGAATATGACGTATATGACATGAAACCATGGGTAAGCCGAATTCGACTTCGTTCAGACTCAGGGATTTTCTGTCACAAACTGGCATGGGGTGAAGTAAGTGCTTCTTGCGACGGTTTCGTTGCGTTCGATTCTTTGTAGCCTGAAAGAGTAACAATTGCGCGAATCATGTATCAACCATTTGGTTGCGTTTTACTTGATGTGTTTTGCTCGTGTGTGAGAGATTTTTACAGCCGTGGTAAGCGAGTCCCAACGTGGTCCTCACGCTGTGCTTCAACGTCTTCATGCCGCCACACATATGTGCAGCGTGTTTGCCTTTCAGGAAATTGTATATTTGGATGCTACTGTTGAGCACAGATACGAAAAACTAAAAGTGAAACTTATAAAAAAAAACATAGGCCGTGTGTTTTGTCAAATATTTAACCGTGATGTTTTCGATTGATTCACCTGTGGAAATTAAAAATCCTGTTCCCGCCAGCCAAGCACGGTTTCCACAATTTCGTGTCATTGAAAGTTTTTGTATCAAAGGCAGCAACAAGCGTGGGGCACTACAGTAATTATTTAGAAATTTTTTATTGACCGTACTTTTAGAGCGCCAATATTGTCATTTTCGGCTTGTGCCAATTGATTAACGCTTTTCCATTTTTCTTTCGTAGCAATAGGGAGAGGGACCTCACAAGTGGATTAGCCTACGGCCTCTCATCACCCAATCCGGTCCTGGCCATACCCCATTTGTTCAAGCAGAAGCGGAATCGCCCAACACAGTTGCGGTGGCGGTTAAGCCGGACCTGGGCTGTTCTTGTAAGGGCGATTCCAGGAGGGTGGGTGCCGGTGTCGGGAATGAAAGTACAGAGTCTCGCAGTGTTGTCCAAACACTCCGCATTACGTCAGTGATCCTCCCAGAACGCCGCACTTCTGTTATAGTCGTCAGATGAACTGATGAGCTGTGCGACGGGTACAAATGGGAGTCATTTGAGATGCCATGCATTCCCGCTCAATAGACAGGTGAGCGCGGAGTGGAGCAGATGTCCAAGCTCCATGGCACGATGTGCTAGAGAAAGTGTGGCTCCTTTGCGATGAAGCTCAACAGGTTGGATGCCTGCGACGATAAGATTGTCCACTGGTGTAGGGCGCAGGCATCCAGTCACAATTCGCAAGGCGTCGTTGATGGCGCGATCAATGAGGCGGGTATGAGCACTGCGGCACCAGACAGGAGCGCAGTACTCTGCTGTTGAATGGACCAGGGTAAGGGTGGCTGTTCGCAGAGTTGTTGCTCCAACACCCCAGCCAGAGCCAGCAAGCCGCGTCAAGAGTGCGACGCTTGATGTCAACTTTTTGAGAAGTGACTCGAGGTGTCGACAATACGTGAGCGACCTGTCCAAGGTTACTTCGAGGTATTTGGGTTCGGAGCAGAAGGGCAGGGTTTCGTTGTTGTGGTTGACTTTAAGCTCAGGTTTAGCTTCCTCGTTGTTGAGGTGGAAGATTGCCGACATCGTTTTTGTAGCGCTAAACTTTAGCTTCCAGGTTTGGAGGTATTCAGGTGCACTTGCCATGTCCTTGGTCAGCACCCCGTCCACTACCTGCCAGTCTCCAGGGCCACAACCAGCTGATATTTTTGTTGGAGGGCAAAACGACTGTAGGCCTAATGTGTTGTTACTAACAACTAAACATCTGTTTTACCTAACAACTAGAGATGTTTTTGAAAATTTTGAGGGGGACAATTGCCCGGTTGCCACCCTCCTGCTAGTGACATACTATAATTTATCCTCCATTGCTATGCTGCATTGACTGCTTATGTGTTCATTGTGTAAAACTAAAAACTGCACATTTAATTCACACCTACATAGGTATTGATCAGCTTACGTCTGGAAGCGGTTTATAATCGCAAGTCAGCAACTTCTAAGTTTGGAAAGATGTTATCGATTTTAGCAAAATTTGCTGAAAAAAACTCGCTTCATAGCAAGGGCGTACGCAAGGGGGATTGGGGTTAACCCCCTTGAGTTTAATATGTTACAAAAACTTTATTACTGCGCAAAGGAGATTAATTGTTTTCGCATACTTTTTGCTTGTTAATTTCTCGACTTAATGCGAATACCATGGAATGAATTTGCATGCAAATTTCAAGGAACATTGCAAATGGGCTAAATAGTAATAATTAGGTGTTGGTGGGAAACTAGGTTATCGTCTGCATCCAGGAACCATCTTATAGCTTTTTGCAGACCTTTCGTCCACTACGCACAGGGCCGGCCCTAGCAGATGCAGGGCCCAATGTAAGACTTGAGCGCGGGGCCCAGTGCAACACCTAGGCGCGGGCCCCTCTGAGCAGTCACTTTATGACGTCATGGTGTTCAGTCAACCCTGTCACGATCGTGGTAGAGCGAAGATATGCAGTGCAGCACTAACACGAGAATTGAGCACGTTTGCTAACGTTCGAGAGGAAATTTGCTGGTTGTGACGAAAGCATTCTTTGTTAACAACGAAATTTATATGGCGTTTCTACTGAATTCTCAAGCGCAAAATGTATCTGGAAAAAATGAACAATCCACTCAAACGCCATGGCGCGGGGCCCCAGAGGCGCGGGGCCCAATGCAGCTGCATCGGCTTAAGGCCGGCCCGGACTACGCATGTTTAAGATTGTGTTCCGCGATAGCTCATTTTTTCCGAAACGATTGTCTTTATTTTGTCTGCTATGGCTGATCAGCGCATGCGCTGACCGCACTGGCTACATTATCAATTTCTGTAGCAGGATAGAACTGTTGTTCGAGCTAAAAAACAGCAGTTGTTAACATAGAATTATTCAAACATTTGATAATGTTTCAGCAGCGAAAAAGGGAAACTAAAAGTCTGCTGGACTTCGATACATAATAAAAAATCGAAAGTTTTCTTGCGTACTTTATGGGCATTCTCAATTCTTGTGCAGTTTAGCAAGATTCGATCTTGCAAACCGTGGTGTGCACCAGCCAGCCGCACACCTTCTATGCTCGACTGCTCGTATTCGACGAGACATTGGCGCAGCCTGATTTTGCTGTTGTAAATTGCTCTGACGTAGAGATGAGCATGTTTTACTCCTCTCTTTTAACGCGCAGTCTGATATTTTCGCAGTTATGAGCCACTGTTTCGTAGCGTTTAGTGCATTTTCCTCCGATATCCTAACTAGGAGCGCTGATAGTTTATATTTAATGCAATGATACATAAAATAGGAGATTGCGTGTAGAAAAATGTGCGTATCGTGTCAACAAACTTCGCCAAAACATTGGTTTGGAGACATGAATATGACGTCAAATTGCGACGTCACAAACAGCGCACATCAAATACAAATGACTACCCTATGCCACTGAACGAAATCCCCCTCATGAAAATTTTCTGTGTACGCCACTGCTTCACAGAGAACCAATTAAAACTCCCCGGAGAGAGAGTTCAAAAATTTTGACCCGCTTGGAATTGGAGTCAAAATTTTTTGAAGGTCGAGTCCAGAGCCGGATCAAAATAATTCTGACATCGAAGATCTTCTGTAATAACGTACAACTAATCTTGTTGAATCAAAGTCGTTAATATTAAGGCATAGGCTACACCCTTCAGCTGAAACTTCTTCATTGAGATAAATACGTTAATTAATTTATTGCTGAGGTGAAAATCTAAGCAGGTATTAAATGCCCCTATCATCAAAGCAAAACAATTGAGTAACTGCTGTACAGTGTCTAACACTCGAAAAGCGCAAAACAGGGTCGATGATGAAATTAATTTTAATAGTCGTATCAATATAGCAAGGTGTTAATAATTTTTTTCTTTCTTGCACTTAGGTCAAGTTTGGGGATTACATCCGGGAACTGCAGAAGCCTCACCTGAAATCAAGATCGGCAGTCGCTCATCCTTACAGCAATGCTGAAATGAGGCTTCGTTTCGCAAATGTCCAGAGGAAAATCATCGGCGAAAAAGTTTTAAGGAGTTTTGCATAAAAAGAATTACTTTTCGTTGTCGACGCGGTTCCAGTGATTCATTTGAAAAGTTCTTTGGCAGTCGTTTGTGCGTTCACTGAACTTACAAGAGTCTGAAAAGGGGGGTGTTATAAGACAAGCAGTAAAAACTACAGTGATGCAGGATGAAGAAAGTGATGTTCAGGAAAAACATGTTATCTTGATTAGGCAAAGTGGTGCTTTTAGCAAATATTACTGTGATGCTTCTAAGAAAAAATTGCTATAACAACATGTAAAAAGCAAACGTTCACGAATGGACCTGACGTTGCCAATAACGCTACTTGACTCAAACTGATGAAAATGACTCCACGTGAAATCGAAAGTGTGATACTCCAGCTATACTGTGGCGGCGGGTAGATGGCGCCACATGCAAACAAATGGTCACCGCTAGATGGTGTCCATAAGTAACAAGTCACTGTGATAGTCACCACAGGCGAATTATCGTAATTCATTTATCCTTTATGTAATGATAGTGCAACCTAGTAATGGTAGAGTGAACTCAGTGAAGGATCTCTTGTTGCTGGTTGCTTGCCTGTTAGGTTAATGCCCTGAATAGCCATCTTTCTTTTGTGCTTGCCTCAGTAGTTCAAGGCGATGCAGTCAACTGCAATACTACTTCCTGGTTCATGACTTCTCCATATCTTCGGTTGTGAACTTCTGACTGTGCACAAGAATCAGTGACAGGCCCGTAACCAGCTGGCAAAATGTGTTGAAAATAGTTTCAAACTATTGGACATAGTTCAAAACATTTGGGCCCCTCTCAGAAAACTCTTTGCTCCTCCTGGTGTCCCAAGTTGGTTACGGGCCTGATCAGGGATATCTCGGAGTTCTAGATATCCCTGACAAGAATATAAATTGTTATGATTTTAAGCTAGGCTATACATTTGGTGAACAGTGCACAAGTTGAACTTTGTCGAGCAAATATCTTTGGTTGGAAATCTCGTGTAATTCAAAGTGTGTTTAACATGATTTCGTCAGTTATTTCTACCTCGATCGCTGCTCAAGTAAAACGTGTGATTCCGAAGAACTTCAAATAAAATATTTTTCTAGCTTGCACAGATCATCAGGTTTACTTTCACTCGCTCACATTTCCCATCCGCTTTCTCTCCATTGGGAGGTTACGATGACAGCAGCCATGCCATAGGAGGTCTAGAAATGCCACATGTTTGTCAGTAACCTTTGATAGTTTTGCTGGCTCCACACCAAGACGGGACCAAGTGTCTGACTCCTTGTTCCGCATTCTGTCACTCGTGAATACCACCAGGAAGTTCTGAACTTCTCGACCTGCTGCAGTGTATTGCCGCTTACTTTTAACAGACCTTGGCGAGGCATAGTCGAGACCTGTTCAGAGGATGCAAGCAGTACGAAATCGTCCGCCAAAAGCAAACGGTTGATCATGTAGCTTCCAACAAAGACACTTCCGTCGACTCGGCTGTGACGTTTTATCAAATTCATTTAGATTATGAAGAAGAGTGGTGACAAACACACACCTTTGTAAGAGTACAACACCCACTGTGAACGGCTGTGATTTAACTCCGTCGACACAACAGGCAGAGCAGGAATGCAGTGACTTGACGGTCAGCAACATTGAGTCATCAACACCGCACACTCCCCAAAAGTTTTTCTCGGGTGAGCCGTTCATTTTTTGAAGAAGAGGTGGAACCTTGTTCCTTTATTCATGTTGCGATTTATCGCAAGGTCGCAACTTGCTGTCATGAGATTGCGGGCGCCAATGACGTTACAATGTTTGTTAATCGGAAGCCTGGCATGCCTGGGCACACCAACACTGCTGCAGAAAAGTCACAAGTTGAATAAACTCTAAAATATGAAAATTATCAAAGAATTGAGAATATTGCCATATTGCAAAAACATGAGTATTAAAAAATTTGTCGAAGAGAAACCTCACTTGATCTCTGTTCGCTCTAAACTCCGTAAAATACTGGTCGAAAACCCCTTCTATTACTATACTTGGCTGAAGATGCCAAAGATGTTCCAAACTCAAGGTGGTGAACTTGGAATACCACAACTTTAATTTTGGTTCCTTTGTTGAAATCAAGTAGATAGACAGGATTTTGTAATAACGGAGCTGCAACTGCAGTGCAATTAATATTCAATAATGCAATCTGTGTGAAGATGGAATTTCCACCACAACCATATGTTAAAACTGTCACGAACGAAATGGAGTTGGACAAAAAAACTGCTGGTATTCAGCACAAGAGCATTACCGGAAGGGCCCTGCGTTCCGCAGAGACGAAAATCTCATCCAGTAAATGCGTCACTGCGCTGCTTGGCGGCAGGGATTATATTGGTACGCTCCTCCCCTGCAGGGCTTCAAGCCTGGTTTTTTTCGCCGATACATTTCGGTCATTTGACCCATATTAGTACTAAAACTCGCCGTTAACAGTATTCACTTGTTTAACTTTTCGGACAATATGACTGAATTTTTTTACAACAGGCTCACTTTCAACAACGCAATTGAAGACTGTAAACAAATAACAAATCAAGTTCATGTTTACCTGCATTTTCCTGACTCACTGGTTGCGTCAATACTTCGTGTCGAGCAACTAATCCAAGCTTGTTNTATTTATAACTTCGATTCAACACAGACAAACTAATAGCGAAAGACATCGCTGGTATACAAAAGTAAACCACTTACAATCTACAGAACAACTAAAAGCGTTTATCAATTTAAATGTACGAGTATTGCACTAATACATCCATGCGTGTGCTCTTTACTGCACATCAGTCTCGTCGCCACGGGGGCTTAGCCCCCAAGTCGCCCCAAATTGAAATATGAAGCACTATAAATCAATGGAGTTTTGTATAATTTAGGATGTCAAGGATGTCCCTACTGAAAACTTTCTGGCGACGGCTCTACTTCACATACTTGTATTCGAAGTGATGTGCTAGCGTCATCTACGCGTACGCTTCTCTATCACCGGCGCACACATGTATCTGTATGTTCCTTGCTGCTTACATTTAATGCAAGGCCTGGAGCAACCAGGCATCGGATACTGCTGCTTTGGTCAGCAAGATATCTACAACGGAACAAATGGCTTTGCTGTTGCTGGCCAGAATCAACTGGTCACCGGCCAGTCATGGCCAAAACTTTCCATTTCCGACGCAACGAATGGCCGGACACAAAACAACTGTCAAACAAAATCTTAATTCTACCACGGCATTCATGGCATTTCAAGCAATGCATTGTTGCTCCATGGTTTCGCGCGCCAGAGCAAGTTAATGGTCAGTGCTGCTGCTTGTATCTTTCGTGTGAAACAATCAGTTCCTTGCACTTGTTCATTGTGTGTTTCCATTCAACCAGGTTGCTGAGCAACTGCACTACGTCACAATGCCCGCTTTTCCCTGCTTCGCATCGGTGACCATGGCCAATAGCGACTGGTATTTCTCGAGTTTCGTCACTTCCACTCCGCATGACGTCATCTGTATAAACATCGTAGAAAATAAAACATCGTGGACTTCATGAAAAATCTGGAGGCGATGAAGACAGGAAAGTATTGGTAAGAATAAAGATCAGAACAGCAGCGCAATTTGGTCTGGATTGGGTCAATGTTGGAGTAACGGAAGAGAAACACGTTGAATTTAAAACCGGATCTGATGAAGACACAGTACGTTCAACTGGAAAGCTTAGTGGAAAACACAGCAGGTCGCCAGCCTGCTTGTACCAGGCGAACGCTAAGCAATGCACAAAGCAGCATGCTTCCAAGTTATAGACGACCTCAAACCT
>JGI24158J21664_10008321_pt1 | contig 13789 bp, 11 predicted proteins | sample Ectturendosymbi3_FD_21664 | JGI IMG/M metagenome (IMG submission 21664) | reverse complement strand
AATAGCAACCAAACTAAGGTCAAAATTCTTGCAACTGGTTCTGTGCAGGATCACATCTCGTTCAAGCGAAGACAAAGCGCATTGTTTTCTATAAATCGACTCAGTGAGATGAGTTTGAACCAGTAGCTTTGAAGTGCGTGTTTAGCTCTTCACCAGCGGAAACGACTTTAGCGGTTTTTGTTAATGGCGAGTAGCAGTTCCTTTTTGAAAAGAGCGGTTTTTGTCAACAGAAAAGAGCAAAACCCTAGTGGTTTAGCGTTGAAAGAATCGTTGCGGAACAGCACCCTTGCAAGCACGAAAACTGTAATGACCCTTCCTGCCAGTTGTCAGAGGAGAGTGTGAAGCGATGGCGGCCGATGCCAATGCCTAATATTTATAGCAAGATTTCCCTCTTAGGCGTGACAATAATTTTAACACTTTTCAAAGGTCACTGTACAGATAGTAGATATGAATATCAATGAAATTAGTGAACTAAAGAAGGCACCACATTTAATTTTCCTGAGGAAGAACGAAGCGTTTTTTTCACAAAGTCTAGTTCCGTTTCAAAAGGTAGAGCATAACGATAGTCTGTGGTTGCACCAGACCAAAAGTCTCATTTTTGATCGGCCACATTACGTATCATTCTGCGTTGACATCTGCGTGGAGCCCCAGCAGAGGCACAGTTCTCAGCGCAACTGTCTGCAGCGTTTTGGGGTCAAAGCTGAAATCAGTGCGGTCATTGCAAGCGTGTAAGGGCATTGCTGAGGTTCGCTGAAGTGAGCGATCGCCGATGCTTGATCCAATTAAGTGGAACCGCAACGAAAAACCATCAACAAAGACGACTTACTCGTGCAAGGCTGTTCGAAGCCATCGCTGGGCGCACGGAAATATCCAAATGTGCAACGGCAAGATGTAGACGCTGCGTCTCGGGTTGAACTGAAAGCCGGACAGCGTTTGCAGGAAGTGTTGGCCGCTATTGATTTGAAATACCCAGGAGAGCAGGCTGAAGCAAACATAAGATCGCTTTCAAACAGTTTTCAAAGCATTGCATATCATAAACAAGTTCTGCTGCTATTCATAAAAGCATGACAAAAGGAAATGTCATTGATAAAAGCAAGTAACAAACGCTGTACTGTTGTGCAATACCACTATACTTTTCCTACCAAATGATGACAAACAGCGAAAACAAGTAAGCTGACTGTCTATGTATGCTGGAACCAACCAGTAAAAGTTTCTACGACAAACTACGAAGATTTTGAATCAGTTCTAACGTCAAGCTCCCGAATTACGCAATTTGTTAGTAAACAAGCAGCAACTGGTGAGAAACTCCCGGGCTGAATTGACAAAAAACAACTTTTTACTTTCCGCCCCTTCCCAGCAAATTAGAGATGGCACGGGCCAGCACTTTTGCAGCCCGGGCCACTGGTGCTCACAAGATACCGCCCGGCCCGACCCGTTTATGCTAAACTACAACTTATTTTCTGGCCCGGACTGGCCCGTAATATAAAGTAGGCAGTGTCTATTTTGCCGCCAACATGGCGGCGGCAACTGGCTTGGCAGAAACGAAATAGACATAAAAGATAAACCCTAAACCTAACCTTAACCCTAACCATAGCCCTAACCCAATGCTAACACTAACCCTAACGCTAACCCTAACAGTAACCCTAATGCTAACCCTAAACCGTAACCCTAAACCCTAACGCTAACACTAACTCTGACACTAACCCTAAATTTTTGAAAAAAGAAAAAAGGGATGTCGCCAAGGAGGGAGTCGAACCGAAAATCAATGGCATACCAGACGTGAAGCATAACCGCTACGTTACGAGCAGCATGGCAATTGTGTGCCAAACTGACTAATTGCGTCATGCCACGAGACCGAATGTTCGACTGGCGGCACAATAGCTCCAGCCGATCTGTTGCCACCAGCATCTTGGTAAAATAGACACTACCTATAACGTAATCTCAAATGCAAAGTAACAACAAGTTTTCGGTTCATTGCTCTTTGGGCACTAAAACCAGTTATGCAGTCTTAAGGCAGTGGCTATAGGTCCGCCAGGGGGCCTTCACTTTTGAAAACGTGTTAATTTGCCCGTTGCCTGTAACATGACACTAACACATGACAAGAGTGCGCTAGGCTGCACTACGCTTGCTGGTAATGTACTAAACCTAAACCAGGGTCACCAACATGGTGCCTGCGGGAACCAATCCAAGTCGCCCGTATGGACCATGTGAGTTGCCCGTGGCCTGTTCTGACAATAGCATAAACATGATCAGTTTCTTTACAATGATGAATATCTTTAATTTTTATGATTAATGATAACATCATATGAAGACAAATTATGCAAATTTTTATTTTCAGAAGTCTGTGTATCAAACTGGTAGACCTTCGCATGAATCTGTACCAAGAAGCAGCTCTGAGTTTCAAAATGTTTGGTGACTCCTGCCTTAAACCCTAACCTCAGCCTAACCCTTAATACTAAACCAAGGGTTCACAACCTGGGGTGCATGTACCCTTGGGGTAGATTTTCCTATCTGAAAGCGCACATTTGAGGTTAGCAATGGAAGGGAAAATTGTTTGCATATTATTCATTTCAAAATGCTCGTATTTATACATAGGTCAACATCAGTGAATATTATTTTCAAAATCAGTAGATGCTTATTGGTAAATATATTTTTGTTATTTTCCTCAGCTTTTTTGTCATAAGAAATTTTAGGGATCCATGTTCATATAACGAAATGCTGAAGGGGTACATGGCCGGAGAAAGTTTGGGAAAACTTGCCCTGAACCTAAACCTCGGCGACAGACTATAAATGAAAATGTTGGTTGCTTTGATTGATTCCTAACATGGTTCAGTGATTTGCGTGAAAACAAGTGAAACAGAACGTCAGCAGAACGGTAAAACGGAGAGAACAGCAGCAAAAAAATCAGTTGTTAGATTTTGAAACTTTCCGAAAAGAAAAATTTTTGGCGAGCAGGCTGCAGCGGCCCGGAATGACGTCATCGCTAAAAAAATGCTAACGGACTGTTTCAAAACCTCTAGCGGACGGCCCGAAGACGGGACTGTTAGCGGCCCGTGCCATCTCTACAGCAAATCTCGAATCTCAAGGACGCTTCATGCGCAACGCAATGGCACAGCAGTGTCTAAATGGGACAGAACGGAAAAAAACAGCATCCTTCCCAGAAATGGTGGAATGCAGATTAAAACCGAACATGTATTGATTTAATCTGCTTTTAGAGCCAACACCTGGTATTGCAGGAGGGTGCGTATAAGGTCAAAAACAAGTTTGTGGTGTTCTATGGATGGCAAACAAAATGGCTTTTGACTGTTACCAGGCGCTACAGCGAAGTGTGTGGCTGTAACCTGGGTAATGAGGATCATTGAAAGATAGACTATTTATTGGAACTTAAACTGACAGGAAATTCTTCCAGTCAAAATATTCAGTTAGAAAACACATATTGGTCCCATATTGGCTTCCATACGCAGAAAATGTGAGTGACCCTTTAAGGGCTGAAGGTTTCAAATGAAGGCTTAGATCCGAAGACAAAACTTGAATTGCTCTTATTCTACGCTCATGCCACAAAGAAGTCCTTTGACCTGCGCTAAAGCTCGTTTGTCCAACGGCCTCAAATTGCAATTACTTCTCTTCGCAGCACAGTCGCAGAAATCAGGTGATGGGCAAGTAGAAAAACCTGCGCCAGTTACGAGACTGTCTCAGAAATATCTGAACGCTACTTGAGTCGCTACAGTGCATTCTCAGTGCGGTCAAGTGTCTCCTGGTTAAAGACGCCTGGCAAGTTTGTGGCAATCGAGATGCGGCGTTTGGCGTCGCGTGTTGCCGGGTAGCATGGAGAGGTGACAAGTGGGAGGTTACATGCTGAAGGTGCGTGCCTGGTTCACGCTTTACAACAAGTGACCTTACTTGACCTGTATGCAGCGAAGAAGGGTCCAGAGCAAACGCTGCAAAGTTTCCCAAACTGTGGTTCGTTCGGGAAGCTGTAGTCAGATAGGCTGGAAATCCGTTACCAGCGGAGCAAATCCAAGCAACGCAGTGGAGAGCCAAGCGCAAGTGAAGCGTAATGTTTGCGATGGGATAAAATGAAACGGTTGTTTTACGTTTTCGAAAGTCCAAGTAAATTCCGAACACTTCGCTTCAGTCTTTTTTTACTACTTACGAAGTTGCGGTTTAAAAAAACGAATAAACCGCAATACTATCTGTTAGAAAATGTCCAGAACTTTTTCTGCAAATACTCAGCACAGTCTCTGTGTGATTCCCATGTAGCGTAAAGCAAGGCGAAGTCTTGCCGAAGCCAAACAGTGACACGCAAAACGAGGATTCATCTTTGATGTTTTACCCAGTGTGGGTATCAACGAATGCCTTGCAAATGTTTGTTCAGTATCCATCAACAGATATAGGAAACCACGCCAAAAATGCAGTCCTCGAAACAGCACCGTAAAAATAGTCAAAATGTGCAATTCCTTTGCTGGCGTTTGAGCGTCGCGGAAGCTTTGGCGATACGCAACAGCACCTGCGTGACCTGTGGCCCACCCATGGCAATCATCAAGTCGAAAGAAGTGTTAATAAACTTTCGCCATCCNGCAATTTACCGGAGGTTGGTTAAATATTTGAAAACCTGCTTGCTCCATTTTTCATCNCCCTTGATATAANGAAAGTGATTTTCTTCTATCACTGACAGTTGCACAGCCAGCAGTGGTCGTCTGTCTTGAGCTGAAATTACTGCACTTTGCTTGTGGTAACTTTCTTTTCAACACACTTTGCAAAAAGTAGAAACAAATCGCGATAAGACTAAATGTATCTTTATCAGATTGTAAATGTTCCGGTTCTGCTGTTTTTTTGGCAAATGTCAAAAGAGCAGCTTGCAACNCTTGCAGAGTGTTTTTTGCGCAAATAAATTACTGAATTTGGAAAACGCACNCAAAGTTAACACGGGAAGAAAGATGACTTTTGCACTCTTCAAAAAAGCGCAGGGCCGACATTCTTAAAACTTGCAGGCAAAGCACATGAGGATTAAGAAAAAAAACAAGTATTCCAAACAAACGCTTCGTTATCTTTTCTATGGTTTACTGATGTTGCCATCCGGGCACTTTCGGCGTTTACGCTGCAACAAACATGACTCGAATTCCCATCACACACAAACTCACTTCGTCTCCATCCCACAACGTGTGTGTCCACTTGTTTTGCAGAAAACAAACTTCTAACAACTGAGTCAAGCAAAGGTGACCAAGTCATTACGTCACCGACGGTCGCAAGCACTTACAAGGACACGTCGACCGACCGGACGGTGCCAGCAATGCTGGGTCAGTTTGAAGAAGAATGTTACTACACATTTGTTCAGTCCTACGTTAACGTACCTCTCCACAACTACTTTCTTGAAAAATCCGTTTTTCTTTTTTGGAAGAGGTATTGGTGGTAACGCTGGAATCACAGCTTACATATTTCAATGCAAATCCGATTAAAAATTTACGTTTCTCTGAGACACACTGAATGTTTAATCTCCTTTCATATAAACAATATCGTTTAGAGACGCTGCAAACTCAACGCAAATTTCAAAGATGAGTTGTACCATAAAGCTTTCAAAACGCTACCTTAACACACATTTAAGTCAGTGTTTGGCTTAAAGTGAAATCAAACATTCATAAAAACGGGCTTGTGGTATCTTCATGCTAGTCAGGCTGCTTTGCAAAAGTCCCATTTTTCAGCAAAAGCTGCTGCAAACGCGCAGAGCTGAACAACAAGCGCATGCAGCAGCACTAAGCCGGAATCGAGTTTGCACGACTCAAGCCTATCTCATATTTTTGCAACACAGTTTGCTTGACATTGAGCAAAGCGGGTCACGATAAACGCACACGACCTGTGGAGGAAAGGTCGGAGGCCAACTGCAGCTGACTTGAGGCGATCGCAATCCACTGGGTTGGGCTGCCAAGAGAAGAAGCCAGTGATTGGGTTTGTTCGCGATTGATAAGCAAGGCTTCATCGGATTGCGAGGGATAAAGTTGATAGACGGTTAAAGGACCAAACAACTGCCAATGCTGATCATTACTACCAAATCTGAGAAATCATTGCCACATCTGTTACATCCAGGCGGTCTACTTGCAAATTCCTAAGAAAAAACGTTAAGTATAGCTCTGAATTTCACCTGGGAGCTTTCGTAAGGTTTTTTTGTTTCAACATTTCACCAACAACACATCACACATAGGCGTAGCCAGGGAGGCCAAGCTCTCCAATTCTAGAGTAATTGCCCGTAGCGCTCCTTGCGAAAGAGCGTTTACCTCAACCGCCCCTGCAAGAAGCACAATTTAGGCTTCGGCTTTCCGCCAATTGCCGTCACCAAAAAATTAAAAAAAAAATTTCTAGCATATCTAGTCATTTTGAGCTTTGTGAGGTGGTGTCCCAAACAAAATACTGTTGCTCGCTTAAGGTAAAAGTATTTACCACCCAAAAATTTTGGGCTGGCTACGCCATTGACATCGCACATTTGGTTAAAATTTTTTCTATGTTCTAAAACTCGCAGGAGTTTCTAAAAAAGTAAAGGAAACACTTTATCACACGGAAGGTTCTGTGTGTGTCATTGAAACAAAACTTACAGATAATAATTAATCCTGAAGTAAACCCTTAAGTTGATGAGTTGAACAATATGAGAACATAAAACGCAGTTAAGCAAGAAATGTCAGCCTAAAACGGTTCCTTTTTTAATTAATAAGGCCTAAAATGAATCCGTTTAAAATGCATTTGAACATGAGGCTGAAGTTATGCATTGCCAGCAATAATTACGTAAGCGGAATGTTTTTTTCTGTTCTAATTTATGACCCATTTGTTTGTCTGCAAAGTCGAAAGTTACCTACTGTTCAATGACACAAATTGAATGTACAATTTCGCCTGTAGATCTGTTACTTATTGTTCGAACAAGGAAGGTTGTTTACATTCGACTGAGACAGGTGGGTGTAATCATGGTTTCTAGGAACACCTAAAGAGAACAGAGTTTTTCATCTTAAACAATCCAACTACGGTGCACTACAATGTCTTTCTACAACTCTGTCAACCGCGTTCGAGACAGAGTACGCAACAACTCATTAAAGCTTTGACTAACGCTAGAGATTCTCCCTGCGTTTTCAACTGCACCTCGAATTATTTGTTGAATTTCATGATTTTTTAAATCCGCCATGTGTGAACTACGTACAATGTGCCGCATTGCTGGTAAACAAGTAATGAAGCGAGTGAAGTAGAATCACTCTGAATAAGTTTTACTAATTTTATGTTTATTAAATTCTCAAAAACACAATCCTACTTCGTTTAAGGTTATTACAAATAACCCTAGCATTTCCTTCCTAGATAACCTAAAATACCTGGGTGTTCTTGACAAGAAACTCAGCTGGAAACCTCATGTACAGAAGGTGAAAACTCAACTATCAAGAGCTTGTGGAGTTCTATCCAAACTTAAGCATTATGCAACACCACCTGTACTGAAAGTTGTCTATAACTCATTAATCCATCCCTACCTTAATTACTCAATCCTCAATTGGGGACGTGGTTCAAATGCAACCATACAGCCTCTCATTAAGCTCCAAAATAAATCTATGAAACTAATAAGGCCAACTAACACGGCATCTCTGGAAGAACCTGTCCAGCACTTAAGCATCTTATGCGTTCCCAAACTTTATACTTTAGCAGTAGGCAAATTCATGCACTCTTATTACAATAAACAACCTCCAAACCATTTTGATGACTATTTTGTTCCAATCAGCTCAATTCATTCTCACTCCACAAGACTATCAACCTCTAACAACCTCTTTTTACCTAGAGTTAATTCATACTCAGGAAAATGTTCCCTTACATTTGTTGGCCCAAAAGCGTGGCCTTCAATACCAGACTGTATTAAGTCTTCTGCCACTTCTACCTTCAAATGGAAACTTCAGAAACACCATCTACATTAAAAAGATACATAATTATGAACTTTAGCAACATTTGACTTATCCAGAACAAAATACTGTGAGTCACAGTAATTTGTAATTTTGTTTATTTTTTCTGTACATTTACTTTTTTGTCGCTTGTTCTTCCCTGTGCACACCCCATTTTTTCGGCATGAAAGTTCATTCCATAGTTTTTTTTCTGTTTTGCGTTGTTTTTCTGTTGTATCTTATCAATTAATTTATTTTTATATTTTGTTGAAGCATATTTTTAATCACACCAAATTTCCTCAATTAAATTTGATCCACTCATCTGTGTACATAGGCATGCGCTTTCATCTGTACATTTTCTTCACCATGCCATGTATTTGTTTGTTTTCCTAATTGTGCTTATTTGATCTCCAAATGTTGTTTCTCAACACTTTTCAAAAAGTGATAAACGGGGTTGGTTGACTAGATGACCGCCATGGTCTTTCATCAATCGTGTATGACACAGTGACACTCTTTGTTTACATTGATCAGCTATTATGCCGCTGTATTTTTATTTGCTCTATATACTGTTCCCTGACAGTTGGTTTACTTATTACGCGATGGCTTTTTGTATTGCTTCTGTTAGTTAGCTGAGTCATATGAAACAATAAAGTAATCAACCAATTTGCCAGAGGTAGGTAAATGGAAATGGCCCTTAGCAGTAAACTTTGGTACTCTTTCTCAGTTTTCTGTACGGAACGTTTTCACCATCAAAGCCTAGCACTCCTTAGAGAATTTTTGACGTGTCATTTTGTTACGACCGCACTGCGATTTTGTGTAATGAGCGTTAGTCAATGACTCAGAGAATTCCTTTCTTTCTGGGCTGTGCGACAGAAGCGCCAGCATTATCGGTGCTTTATGTTACTTATGGAACCCTTGGTAAATCATTCTCTGTTCTCACCCAGATTATGCCATCGTTATCTTAGTTGGTAAAGCCAAAATCAACTGGCTTGTAAATCTGTTGATCACAACACACATAATACAAGGTGGCGCTCTGCTTTTAACCACCAAGCCTTGCATTTAACTATTTTTTAATTTCACTGACAAAGACATTTTGTGAATTTTGTACTCTTCGTTTTATTTGGTTAGGGGATGAACACTGTCCTAATAACATTGGAAGTTACTGAATCAATTTTCTATCAGTACCAGGAAAAATTTCGGCAGATCAGTCTAACACGTTAATCAAGTCAAACCGAACCGACTTCCATTGTCTCAAGAAATTGCTGCTGAAAAGTTTGACATGCGACCTTACATCTTGTGACACGTGCAGAGTTAATTAAATAAGAATTAACATTTAAATTTGATAAAAAAAACACAGCGCAAAAATTAGTGATTAGGAAGTGAGGCGTCTCAACCAACAACAACCACAAAAGAAACACGTTCATGTAATCCCAGACATTCCCCGATCCTCAGATGTCTGCGGTCTGACATGATGTATCAGCCAGCTTTGCAGTGACAAGCTATAGGTGGGCTTCACCTTCGTGACCTACAAACGTGTATTATGAGCGCATGTGAACTTATGTGGTTTCCAATAAAAGCGCACTCTTTACCACAGCTCGCTCCACGTTGACCAGACAAAAGCGGAAACAACATCGCGAACGAACGAGTTGAAACGGTTCGAGAATCGGAGATATTTATCAGTTGGAACGTCAGTGCCACGGGCATTCATCAATCACACGTACCGTGCTGGGCGCCGAGATGCCAGGCAAGCCCTCTGCACTAATGTCCATCTTGAAGCGTGCGCGTCGATGCGTGACCTGACAGACCACTGCATTGGCACTGGTGGGACGAGTAGGGGGGTGATTTGCGAAGGAGTTTTAATTGTGTTTGGAGGCGATATATCTTCATCAGAAAGAGCAACAAGCCGCCGACAGCCGAGGATAAACGAGTAGTGAAGCCAAAAAGCGTCTGAAAGTTACTTTATCGCTCAGTGGCACAAAGCGATAACGATCCCGACTGCCAGAGCCTCCTGGCTGATTTATGAAAGCCTCATTACCAGTTGCAAACTGCCTAGTCCGTTTACGACGTATAACCACGAAAGGCAAAGCTGGCTTATGCTGTTAATTCAACACATCATGGCTTTTCACCCATAACTTCACACGAGAAGCAAAGGAAATTTTGTAAAGCAGAAAACATTGTATAACATCCACACCAGCCTACGACGCGCTTTTACTAAAAGTTGTTGGAAGAAGTAAAGTGTTCGCAAACCGCATATAAAGTCCTCTAAACAAAACGGCAATTACCTGTACATTTGGTTGATGACGGGTTGGCTTCATAGCCTTCGGCGCAAATGCACTTTCCAGATGGCACAGTCCATTCACCTTCTCCATTGCAGTACAAGGACGGGCTGACCCCATCCACCTGTTGCAAGATATGAGTCGTCGTTTAGTACCAGCAGTAGTCTCAGTCAGGTTGTAAGGTAAGCTTGGATGCTGCCGACAACTACTACTGTGAAGACGCCATCGCAACGCCATTTCTCAGGTTACAATGTTATACTCAATGAAATAATGCTTAAGTTAGAATTTTGGCGTTTTTCACTTTCTGCGAAAGTTTCATTACTGCGATCGTAGTTTGATAAAGAACAGTGTTCTTTTGTTTATTAATGTGGTTAAAATACAAATGTCATCGATGTAATCTCACATTAATGCTCTTGACTTCCACGAATAGAAAAGCATTACATCGCGTACAATAGGACCTTATTTATTGAGACCAAAGCAGCAACAGAAGTCCTTTCCCTCGATTGCTTTTAAATCGTAATATTTTTCTGGAAAGGAAAGTTCCTGCGAGCTAAACGTTCCTCAGGAAGATCCACGCAAATGGTCAACGCACTTAGAGGAAATTCCTGTACTGAAGCAGGAGGCTGAATTTGGTTGAAACATCATCAGTTTATTTGGAGTACGTCAGCATTCCAGCTTGTTGAGGTGCAGATGTCCTCGTGTTCATAGTTCATCAACAAAATCACCTACGCTACGCGCCTCTACCAAACCACCTTCGTCTTGACACAGTTCTAGACATGTGGATTTTATAATCTTTGACATATTGGCCAAGCCTGAGGAACCAGGTCGATGGAAGTGGAGAAAAGTTGCATACAAACAAAACATTTTCCGATTCCTCAGAAATGTGTCAATAAGCGACAAAAACATACAATGCAGACATTGCACAACTATTTGCTGATCGTCGCACATGTCACGACACAAGACTGAAGGTTTTATGTGGCAATGATACAACGCTAGCTCTTCAAACGTTAATTAAGCCTGCGCACAACGTTCTTTGGCATTGAATAACACATCAGAGAGCACCAGTGTACAGAATGTATTTTGTAAAAAACACTCACTGCGATAGAGTTCTTTACACAAGTTCCTCTCGCTTCTTCAAGGGAGGTTAGTTCGGGTCCGGCGATGGCCCGAGTAAATGTGGCCAAGTTGCGGGTGGAGGTCTCACAGTACTTGTAGTAAACTCGAACGTGCATCAGCGCAACACAAGCACCCGTATCCTGTGTAAAAAATAATATAATCGATTGTGAGGCTTTGGTGTTGGCCAAATTAACGTTATGGCTGCAATGCCACCAATGCAACGGTGCAGCATTACAAGCGCGTCGTTGATACGTACTCTGCGAAGCCTCCGCGCAATTTGCTTTTTACAATATGGAGGACAGGGAAGGTACTGACATGGAAATAATGAAGCACCTGTATAGCGAGATATATTCCGTTCTTTGTCAACGGACCGATGTCTCTTGTTTCGAAATTAGTATCCGCGGATCCAGGTCGGAAGCGACGATCGGCGGCGATCGTGTCGACCTGCGTCAACACAGAAGATGTCAGATTTGACTCGGCAGCTTTGCCGAAGATGTCGACGGACGATTTGAGAAGCCGCACGACAGGAATGATCGAGACGAGGTCTTTGTTGGGAGGCTCGTTACGCAATCGGTTGTTAAAGACAAGGCCGGCGAGTGATACCTTGTGAGGTGCGATTTTCCGCAGTTGAAGTCGCCGCGCAAGCGCGCATTGACAGATGAGAAATTATAATCCGATTTGGCGGCCGACACGCCAGAGCGAAGATGCCGTCGTGTAATCGCACGAATGTAACGCACCAACTGAAAGCTTTATGTGCCGTCTTTATTAAGTGGACGCTCTTGCGAAAGGCAGATAAGCCTAAAAGAGTCTGGATCGATAGAAAAATGCCAGATGTTCTTTCAGACTGAACGCTGTACAGTCATGTCATGGCTTTACCAATTAAACTTTTTTTCAAACAATTTAAAACCTGTGCATAAGCTATGATATCATTTTGTTTTGTTCTTTTCTCCTTATATCCATTTATTTCCGAGAATTTGGATTTTGTGTATCAAGCCTCATCAGTTGTTGAAACCCCTTCATTCAGGTCCCTTAAAGACTTTTTGTTAAAAGTTGAGGGGGATTTTTACTAAGGCACCAGTTGCAAAAAAGCAGTACAGATGAATCACGGCATGAAAACAAATCAGACTTGGTGAAGCATGTTGTGCTTTTCCAATGCGAACCGCAGCGCACAGAGCAGGATAAACTTGTTGTCTTTAATTTGAACGCAATTGTGATAAGGATTATTATGCGGTAACAAAAGTACATGACCTCACCCCAAGGCTCGTCCCTTCAAGAAATGAGCAAAAAAGAGGCAAACTTTCCAAAAAGAATTTTCATCTTTACTTACGCCAGGACTATTTTCGAATATAAATGTTTGTTAACCAAGAAATTTTATCGCGTGAATCACAAACGGATAGATGTGATCTACTATTCTCGGAAACCATACATCCACGCACAAGCCAACTGCTTATTCATCTTCACATTCAGTTCCATTATACTGGCGTGCTGTGGAGTGACTATCTTGCGTCGCGGCTACTTTCGTTTAAGGTGCTGCATTGGTTGCAAGCGAATGGCAGCATCTTTCCATTGCCATTTAACGCCCAGCCACGGTTGGACAGGCGGCAAGCACCAGTTTCCAAGTTTTCGGGGTCAACCAACCATAAATTGAAACCCCATTTACCAGCTCTTAGTGGCGCGTAATAAACCAACCAACTGTGCCACCTATCCGGTGTTTATTTAAATGTGTACAAAAAGCACCAATGCTGTGTGATGACTGCACCTTGTTGACGCTTTGGCAATTCTAAAAGCATTTTATTTAAACGCGATACGAAAGAGAGGGCAGGGCATCAAACGCGAATAGATTACTTAACGAAATACCCAGCAATGTGAAACCTACTTCCATGAGCGTCCGGGGGAGGGGCCAAGACCCCTGGATTTTCAAATTTGACATTTGCCGATGACATTTTTATCAAAAAAAGGTTGTTTTCTTAGTTTCGAGTGGTTAAAATGAAATTTTGCCACTTTTGGCTCCCCCCTGCACAAATATTTTTGGCTATACCCGTCGAAAATCCACTATTAGCTCCTCTCTGGAAAAAATCCTTCCGACGCCCATACCTACCACAAGTTTTCTAATCAATCTTACATCGCCCATAGTACGTTTGTTCACTCTCACCTTAATATAAGCGTCCTCCCTCCACGGAGGAAAAGTTGTAGTTGCCTCGTCTCTGTCAGTCTCGTAATAATACAGGTTGAAGGTTTCCTTGCAGGTTGCCACATTTGGTACATCTTCGCACGACCTATTGTATAAACAGAGCAGATGTTCATCCAAAGATAAAAATATTTTTCGGCTATTGCAAGCGCGTGACTGGTAGCAGGCAGGGACGGATCCAGGGGGGGAGGGTGATTGGGGCGATTTACCCCCTAAGCCTACGGAAGTAACTTTGTTCACCATGACTTTGTGCAATTCGGAAAACAGCACTCACGATATAAGGCCATTTGGCCGTCCATTGTTTTGTCACAGCA
>JGI24158J21664_10008320_pt1 | contig 13790 bp, 3 predicted proteins | sample Ectturendosymbi3_FD_21664 | JGI IMG/M metagenome (IMG submission 21664) | reverse complement strand
GCTTCCCGAATTTCACGGCTGCACACTCTATTGCGAAGTGTCACACCGTGAACTCTTCGCAAAAATCTCATCTCTACCACTTGTACTTAAGATATTAAGTACAAGTGGTAGAGATGAGATTTTTGCGAAGTGGTAGAGATGAGTACTTAAGATATTACTCTTTCAGTCATCACTCGAGATTTTATGACCAATAAGTGAGGATCAGAACAAAGACCGATTTAAAAACTGCCAGCTTTGCAGTGTTTGAAGCTACCGTTTTGTTAGCACAGAGCCATAAAGCTCACGCAAGACTGTGTTTGCTTTACCATTACGTGTATCATCTCGTTATTACGCTTTCCGTCCCTCGTGAATACACCCCAAGGTACTTGAACTTAGCGACCGGCTGCAGTGTATTGCCGCTTGCAGCAAATACTGCCTTGTTTTTTTGGAGAGACAAAACAGCTCTTTTTGTGCTGACGTTCTTTCCGGCTTGGTCGCACGCACCACGCAACCGATCAAGTGCCTGTGGGAGACCTTGTTCCTAAGTTGTAAGCAGCACCAAATTGTCCGCTAAAAGCAAACGATTGATCCCGCAGCTCCGACAGTGACACCCTGGTTGACTTTGTTTTGAAACATACCGGTATATATTTTGCGATAAGATCGTTCTTTTCACTTTCTCTTGCTTTTTACATTTTGGTTCGCCAAAAAGCAGGTGATGCAGAATCACTTGCCTGTGCAAGTTTTTGCACCTCCCGACCAGGCATGTAAGCCAAACAGTGAAATTTTTTTGTCTCGAACGTTTATGGTTTACATTCCAGGAAGCTCTTTTAATGATTACTTTGTAATTGATCGTTTAACAGCCGCGTGTCATTGGACCGATAAAATCAGTATGCACAGGTGGTGTTTACAGATCGTTTTGCAATGCATTTCTCGACACTGCTGCAAAGTATGGTTGCTTCCTTCTCTGCACAGGCTTCCCTAGTGACCGATGGGTAACAAACCCTTTCTTTTCCTCTGCGTTTGGGATACAGCAAGGGCATGCAAGAATTTTTGTATTTAGTTTTTCAAGCTGCTCTTGAACTTTGATTGAGCTGGCACAGACTTTAACAAAATGCGAACTCATTGTTACTTTGCGCCTTCGCTTTTAAATCGCCTCCGTTAAATTCTTGCTTTCAAATCACTCCATTTAATTGCTTTTAAATGCGTCAGTGATCAGTAAAATCCTGCGTAAGATAAAGGAATAAAAAGTTGCGAGCGCTATTCACAACGTTGGCAACCACATTTATCACCGAGATGACAATAGTCATTTTTTGTAGAATTTCTTTTAATGCCAAATGTGACGAAAAGGTACAAAACTGAACATTCGAAACACGCTTTCTTTTCCTTTAAGTACTGATAAAAGTCACAGTGCAATATTCTCCGAATATCTGTTGTGCGACAGAGCTTGGATGTATTACGAAAACTTTTTACACACACTCTACCTGTTGATTCACGCTAAAAATTTGTTTGCAGGACTATGTTTCCTTGTAAAAAGACAGTGATCAGGCACTATTACACAAATTTTAACATCACCGTAAAAAGTAGAGGCTGTCAACCTTTTATGCACACAGATCATTCTCCCATCAACAGTTTTAAAGTTTAACGAGAAACGAATGTCCGATTACCAGCCACAATCGAACAAGGCAGTAATCCACGGAATTCGCTACTGTTTGAATTGGGAAGTAATTTGGCTTGACAGATTTTTTACGGTGCTTGGACTAGTGTGCACTGTACTGTTTGTATTTCGGCTACTGCACAAGGCTACTGTACATGACTACTGCGTACAAGGTAGTTTTTGCATATGCCGCATTTTGCGTTACTGTGAAATTTTTTACTGTACTCCAACTTAGAAAGTGAAATAATACAGTAAGGCTTTGGTGTTAATACATTTCCACTTGTTTCAATTAAACATGCCCTATTTTCCATCCTTAGTAAGAAATGATTACTGCTGATGTTTTGGTATCATTGTTGAAAANTTTTAAACATGGTTCGGATAGTTTTTGGAAACCTACTCTAAGTTACAATNTCCAACGCCACTAAATCTTTCAAAGAAATTGCTACCTTTCCTTATAAATTCGTTTTCGATAAACTGAACTGAGCTATACGCAAAAGTCTGCGTTGTTCTTTATGATGCTAACATGATTTTTAAATCGTGAATTTTTGTTTTCATGAGTTTATTTCTGACAATCAGAGGAATGTTTATCTCGAAACCTGCTGACCGCTTTCACCCCTTACAATTTGAAGCATTATTCACAGTATTCCTCGATATAAATTTTTTTAAGCGCTGGAAAGTAGCAGTGAATGAGGCAGAAAATAACGAAAACTGCTCAATTGTATGTTTGAAATCTTTGAATTCGGTTCTCATAAAAGCACGATTGCATGTGCGTGGATAAGAGGAGATGCATCGCCTACCAGACGTGTCTGCATAAGACTTCTTGAGTTAACTGAAATTCAACACCAAAGGTGTTCGTATGTTGCATATATCATCAAAGATGTTCAAAAATAATTTGTGTTTACAATTACCCAAAAGATGTTTCATCTTTTCATCTGTAATACCCCTATGCCCTGTCGATTATGAAAGCTTACACCTTAAACCTTTCAGGTATTTTTCGCGCCACAAGGATAATTAAAGTTCAATCCAGGCATTATGTGCTTTTGCTGGTCAGTCAACCAGTACGACGAACGTCGCATCCGCTGATCACCCTCTTGCGTTAGCGTCACGGCAATGTCGAAAATGTCTGTATTCTTTACTCCAGCAATCTCAATGACTTTTGCTACAGCTGGATTGCTTGGTTAGGAACCATCAATGGATCTCTTATCTTACTGCTTGTATTTTACCGCTAACTGCTCAAGCTTTGCTGTTCCTTTGTTTTCGATTTTGGTATTTGATGATCTTGTCTTGTTTTCGGAATCTGATGTAAATTAGTCAGTGATGGTGTTTTCTCGCTCTCGCATTTTAGTCAGTTTCGTGCTTTCACCAGTGACGGATTTACGCACAGGTCATGGCCTAGGGCCCCGCGCATTTGGGACCCCGCGCAACTCCTTCCTATGACGACTCATTCTCAAGTTTTAAAATTTGCGAAACTGTTCAGAGGCATAACTTCGCAATTTAGTTTGAAACGATCAAAATGCAAACGTCTAGGGCCCAGACTTTTATCAGTACAGTAACAACACGATGATATTGTTTCCTACGCGTGTTAAGTATGACAATATTGCTTTTCATCAGAGTTCTGCAGTGTCTGGCGGTCTTACGTTGTTGCGAGCTTTTTGTCAGTGGAAGATTGAACATCACGTAAGAAAGAGCTGTGTGAAAGAATTGACACTGAGGAACATGGCTGGGCGCCATAGAGATGCAGGNCGTCTGTATGAAAATGGTTGCAAGCAGTAGCGTAGCCAGACCAAAATTTTGNGGCGACCGAAGACTTTAACTACAGTATTTTTTCGGNACACTGCCTGCCGAAGTACAAAATGACAATATATGCGAGCAATTTTTGGGGACGGTGGCCCGTCCTAACTACGCCTGTGGTTACAAGAAAATAATAAAAACGAAAGAACAGTGCTTGTTTGATGTTCAATCTTCCACTGACAAAAAGCTAACAACAACGCAAGACCGCCAGACCCTGGGGCTCCTGTGAAAAGCAATATTGTCACTCATGGATGCTATGTGTGGTTGTTATCAAATACATTGCCCACAAAGATGCATTGCTTGTTGATGCTCTATATGTTAGTTAAATCAGCTAGAATAGCTTTTCATGAGTTTTACATGGAAAAATGTGTCTACACTGGTCTTACTTCATATGGTTAGCTGATGGTTTTGCGACAATATTTTGCTGTGAACAACTTGTCTTCATGCTGCTTGCCATCTACCTATAGCATAGAGGTTTAAATCACAACATTTTGTATTGCTTGGAAAATGACAACTTAAAAACGACATAAATGAACCCTGTGTCCACTGAATGAATTGTGCTTGTTTGTTCCATAAAATAGGTAGTTACTATAACAAAGGAGTTTACATAGGCCTACAGCTAATTAGATCGACAACCAGATGATGTTTTCGAGGGAGGCAACATGGTCCCGCATGAAAATGTATATATCCGAAGACTAAACCTACAAAAAACGCTAGAAATCACGGTTGTTTAACGAAGAGAACTTCTGAACTACACGAAAGAGCTATAAATTCCAAGAAAAGATCGCATTGCAATTTTTTCTTGGGAAGATTGTAGGAAAAACTTTAATTTCTGCTGAAGATGTAAGGAAATCGTCGGCGCCACAACCGATAGATTTTGAGGGAGTAAGAGGGGGTAAATATTTTGATTTATACTTTCACGCTTTTCACACAAACGGCCAAATAGGTCACACCTGCGTGGGGCCCCAAAAATTAAGATGGCCTATAGAGCCCCGCTATCCCTAAATCCGTACCTGTCTTTCACTAATTACAAATTATTTTGCTTCTTTTTATCTTAATTTCGTTTAAAAATTCACAAAATCAACCAGCTCTTACTGTAGCTATTATGTAGAATCAAAATACTGTGCAATGACACAATTATGACATTAAATTACTGTGCGTGTTGGGGGTAATCTAAATGAGAGTTAAAAACTGCAAGTTTGAAGGTCCATTTAATTGTACATCCTAACTTTAGCTTTAACTACCGCAATACAACTCAACCTCTCGACATCGGAACAGGGCCTACGAGAGGGGGTAAAAGAGGTACCTCGTACTTGGGCCCGGTAGGTACTGTGCTCTGGGAGGATCAAAATACGCACGCTAAGTTTCTTTGTAATCAAGACCAAAACTACTCGTGCAAGCCAGTTGCCTGCATAGCAATTAATCTATCTGTAAATCATAGTAAAGTAGCTGTTGTGTCTGTATACAGGTTATTATACAAGCGCGTTATACAAGTTTCGACGAGGGCACCAGAAACTAGGGATCCGGTATCGTTTTTCGTACCCTCAGGAAAGAATTATCTCTCAGGTCCTGCTTCAGAACGTATCACATTAAAAGCACCAAAGTATGATTCCTGTAGATACGAATGTTCAACTAAATTTTTAAGAAACCCCATGCTATAAGTATGTGTTCCTTTCCTGTTCTGCATGGTGAGATCAAATTCGATGCTCTAAATCTAAAACACTCAGTATCAGTTTATTTAGGAACAACTATAAACAAACATCAAATCATGCCACAGAAAAAAAAACACATTAGAACAGCGTTTATTTTGTTCCCAGGACATCTGAAATAACCATACGGTTTTCTAGTCAGATGCCCTGACAAATAAGGAAGAAAAAAAGAAAAAAGAAACAAGACTAGACTGAATAGTACAGCATGTCATGTATTTCCAGAGCATACAGTATCCGGAAAACAACATCTGTCCTTTCATAACACAAAATCATTTATTTGTAGCGGTTTGGAAGTAATCATATGTTTACTTTGCTGATTTTCAATGTTGATATCATTGCTCATCTTGACGTTTATGTTTCAATTTAGTAACAAATAGGTGATAATTTGGTATTGAACGAATTGTTGGATCTATGAAAGACCATATTTCCTACTCAGCTTGTTTCAACCTACAAGTCAAGCAGCACTACTGTAATATGCTGCCATTGTGCTGCAAAAGATGTACCCTACAATGAGAATAAGCATTATGCCACCACTAGGGCAACCAAAGTCAGTAAAGTCAAAAATTTTCTGCCTTTTTTAAAGACCATGAAACGTCCACAAACCAAATTTACGTTGATACCATGAGCAATTCCAAAGTTATTTTGTAAAAAAAGTCAAAATTTATTATTAGTCAAAATTTATCGTGAGGTCAAAATTTCTTGCAGAACAGATTTTTCCTCTTTATCGATATTTTATTAAAGCTACAANCACAGAGATTGAAATACTTTTGCAAGTTTAGTTGAAATTTTTTCATAATAATAGATTTTTCCGATTTCTGACGTACTAATGTNACTTTGCCCACTACTAGACCAATTAAAATACGCCAGGCGTGGTAGTACTTGGTGTTGAAGTTATAACAATCTAAAACCTCAGTGACTTCAGGAGATCTATTGACACTGGACATTTCTCTTGTGCATTTGGATTGATTTTCGTCTACGATTTGTTGCCTCTAGTTTCGTTGGGTGTTCCACACTTTTGATATTTGTTTCATATCAACAAAGAAGATATCTATAATCTATCGCTTTGAGACTTTGTATTCCGCGTTTCAATTGCAACTGCAGGAAATTGACATCATAGGTCAAACTAAAGTCAAAATTTGTCAATTGGAAAAGAAATTGATTTATAGGTCAAAATAAAGTCAAAATGTGTCAATTATAAAATCAAAATTGTAAGTTTTTAGGTCAAAAAATTGGATGCCCTCATCACCTAAACTGTCCAATTTCGAACTCGCGATTCTCGTGTCATCGATGTACCTGACTAGTACCTACCACTAGATCAAATAGTTGTTGCGACCGTTCCAGATTTCACATTGTTTCGTCTGCAGTATTTCCTAAAACCAAATGCTGAAGCTTGCCCGGATTTATTACTCAAGCTACTTCAAACTGAAGCTTATTTTGTGGACTTGTTTTCTTGCAAATCTACGCACGTGAAGGTGAGTGGTTTACGCAAGATCCCTTGTGAAGCTTTGACTTCATGTCAAATTGACGGCGCATTTCCTACTACCAAACTATCCTGTGTCCATGGGAATCGGAAGGATTTTTCCAGAGGGACAATAATGGTGAAATTTCATTTTATCCAGGCTAAACTAAGAGGAAATGCTTTTCTACTAAAAGTTAGTGGGAAAATATAGAATTTAAAAATATGCCCGCACCCCATTTGAGGCTGCTTTCAGAAAATGAGGAGCATCACTAATTTTATTATCGAGCCTCAAAGGGTATGAATCTTACAAGTTTAACATTAACAAATCTTCTATAAAACAAATGAAACTTCGGCTGCAAGTGCCTGTCCTGGATCGTAAGTTGAAAAAAGAGTTAGTCCAAGGTTGGTGTGATCATGCGTTCAAGCTTGACTGGGGCATTTCTTGTTTTAAGGGCCGTTTTCCGGTTTGTAGCTGTTTCTCTCGGAAAATCAGAATGACTGCAGGCTACAGAATGTAATAAGTAGGGCAACCAAAAGTCACTAAAGTCAAAATTTTTCTGTCGCTTATAAAGTTCATGAAACGCCCACAAAAACGAAATTTCATGCTTATAACATGAGGGAATCCCAAGCTATTAGGTGAAAACAAGTCAAAATTTATCGTTAGGTCAAAATTTTCTTGCAGCACAGTTTTTTCTTTTTATCGATATTTTATTGAAACTGCAACAACAGATAGTGATATGCTTTTTCAAATTTAGTTAAAATTCTGTAATAATAATGGGCTTGTTGCGATTTCTGACGTAATAATGTTGTTTTGCCTACTACTGAACGATTGAACATTATGTGGGATAGGCATGGTAGGCGAGAAATGTGGCCTGACAGTACTTGTGTTGGTAAATGCTCAACCCATTATGCATATAGTGTTTCAGCTTTATGATATTCTCAGGTTTGACTCTACTGTAGTTATTGATGTACTTATCATTATAACATCCCCAAAGTTAAAAAATTACATTTTTTTATTATTTCGAAGCGGAGTGCATAAATATACTTCTGGGTTAACCTCAACACCTATAAGGCTGAATTATTTTGCAGTTGCAAACGCAAGAAATTTATAGGTCAAAATAAAGTCAAAATTTGGAAATTATAAAGTCAATATTTTTAGTTTTTAGGTCAAAAATTGGTTGCCCTAGTAATAAGGCTTGAAAAGAGGAACGATGAACATAAGCAGTGAAAACTCGTGCTTCTGTCTCATTTTTGCTTGTTCTTATCGAGGGAAATCAAAATATGTTGCAGTCATTTTCTCATGAGAGAGAAATACTCAAACTGCCATCGTGATTAGTTGAAAGCTTGGTCCCAAATTTGTGCTCTTTTTGAAAAAAATTATGTTTGAAGAAATAAAATTATGGCCATCCTATCTAAAAATATTCTGTAAAAGTTTATTAACATAGACGAAGAAAAAAAACTTACCAGCAATCCTTGTTTGATGTCTCATCACCGACACATAGCAGCAAGCCTAACATGCAAAGTTTCTTTAACTGTGAATTTCGTTACTCTCAGTTGCTATTCAGCTAACATCAGCAGTCGTTTTGTTTCATATCTTTGCACTGTAACGGTTAGTTAAACATATTTTAGAAATTTGTAACCCTTGCAAAATTGTCAAAAAATATGACAAGCTCTTCAGTTGCTGCAGTTAGTTGATCAGACTTAAGCAAAAAAGCATCTGCAAGTAAAAAAAATCAAATTAACCTCTCACACTCGAACGCTTGTGACAATGTTTTGATATTGTTTCAACAGCCGTAAGCAGATATCCAAACTTGACTAGTACCAGCTCTTCAAAACCACGTGGGTTACATGCACTGCGTTTATGGTTGGAGTGTAGTGTTAAACGAATGCACATACAACAAACAGTTCAATTCAACAACTAAAACAATAGTAGTAGGTGGTCTCCACTATTCAGGCGTATTACGTGTTCCGCAATAGCAAGTCTATAAAATTTTTTATTTATACTTTGTTCTAATCCACAAGCGTGGAAGAAACGGTTCCGTTTGAAATTTGAAAAAATAACTTATAAATATTATTCAGTAACAAACAAAACACAATAAAATGATTGCAGAAAGATTTCAATTGTGCAGCAAACCGTTTGTCACATTTTGTAAACACGACGAAACTGGTTCTGTTACGAAATCACAAATCAAGCAAACCATATTTAGCACTGATTTACTTTGAAAAAAAAAAACGTTTTGAAACATTTTTGATGAGCATCACAACCGTAGAAGCTTACAAGTTTACTTATTGAATAAAGATCTTGCATTTTTACTGCTTTGTTAAACTAAAGATACAAAAATTAAAAGATTGTCCGAATTAGACCTAAGCACCGATATTACTTTGTGTGAAAACTTGAACTTATCCTAGGAAAATAACACTCAAAATACGCAACTATATTTACATTGCAATCCACGAAAAATCTTTAAAAAGTGTCACAAATTCCTGAATAACTTTTTATCCTGTTAAGTATAAGCCATTTGCCGACATTTGCGCAGCGTGACACCTGGGCAACACAAAAAAACTTGGTATACTTTTACAAGCCACCTGGGAAGCCTTACGTGATAAGCTTACATTTTGAGAGCACTTGCCATCAACGTTGCGAGAACCAATGAAAACAGCAAATGGGTATGATTTCAGGTGACTGTGTCTGATCTTACGCAAAATGTGGTACCACGAAACTCGGTTTTGGAAGCACAGAACAGGCTCTCTCAATTACTTCCTGAGTTTGCAAAGTTTTTGAGCGGTGCCAAACTGTGCTACGATGATCAGCAAGTTTGCATGCTTCACACAAGTTGCTGATTTTTTACAGGATGTTGTGTGTTTGCTTTAGACCGGTGACCTTCAAACTGTTTGTTATCGTGGAAACCCTGATATACTTTCGAGTTTGTCATTGAATCCGCATCAACAAAAATTTTAAAAACACGAATTACTTGGTCATCCGGCAAAAAAGAACCAGTAGCTCAAATTGTGTCGTCCCGTTTTCAAACTTTGGCATTTGGCACTTCAGTTACATTTGTGTCCGCTTCGGGGGAGGTGCCTCTTTTACATTTGAAGTACATTTCTCATTACCGTCCACACCTTCGCTGTTATTATTATTTCGCTTCACATAAGAAAATATGCTATTTTACTTCATCTGGTTTGACCAAATAGTAAAAATTTGGGTTTCACACTGTTTTTACTTTATTACCACAAAGACTGAACAACAGCTCTAGTCTGTAGTCTACTCTATACTCGTCTTAGTCTATTACTGTGAACTGTACGCCGGCAACACTGTATAGCTGTGATGCAACGATATAATTCTTCTTAATTGCACAGTAATGAACAAGAAGTGACGCATCAATCTTTCTTTTTCGGCTATTAACTGCAGTCAACTTCCGGTATAGCTAACTGGCGTACTAGGAGTCTGAATGCGGCACGTTGATCCAAAAATTTCATTACGCCACATCAACATACTGAAGCAAGAAATCATTACCTCTAAATAAAACGAGGAACACTCACGGAACCCCACTACATACTTTGCGGAACACTAGGGTTCCACGGAACCCATGTTGAAGAACATTGCTTTAGACCAGTGGTTCTTAACCTTTTTTCTACCATGCTTCGCTTAAATAATTGTCCTTTGTTTCAAGCCCCCCTGATTTTCAATGGGTTGTAAAAACAAATGTATTTTTTGGTAAATTTATTGATCAAACTTTCCATTTTGCAAGGCACGTAAGGGTTCGCCCCCTGGAAGAAATTTATTGACGCCCCCCCGGTTAAGAACCACTGCTTTAGACAGCATTGCTTAGATATGGCGTAATTCCACATTTACTAGTTTATAGCAAAACTTGCCACAACCACATCCCGGGCCAACGACTTACACAGTAAGTCCTAGTACTTAAACCCTGCTAGTTATATCTACAATGCCCACTTGAATGCTTGTCAAGCAAGTCGTTGCGTAGGTTTAATTCAGCATTAGTAACCCTTTGCTACAGCAATTGTATTGCCCCCAGATGACTCTGACAGTCAAATGCCACCAAGCTCTAATTTGTGGCCAGTGTATGATCCTCTTAGTATTTGCCACTTGCTGGGTAAATCTTAATATGCTGACACAGTTTCCTCACAGCAATTAAAACTACTTGGCTTGGTTATTATAACACCAGGATTAAACGATAAGAGTTGCGGCCTAGAAGCATGGAAAGCAATTAACTTACATGTTTAATGGGTGAATAACATGTGCGAATTTTAAAACCTGGGCTATAACTTGACGCGCTCGTCACGAATATCTGTTTGAAGAAATGAACTGCATGAGTGGCAAAGCATCATCCGTCAAGCTACCCAAAATCGTTAAGACTAAATCGTTAAAAATCGTAAATCGTTAAAAAGATCGTAAATCGTTAAAAAGTCGTAAATCGTTAAAAAAATAAACAAATCGTAAATCGTTAAAAAGATTTGCGCGTGGAGTACTTTAAACAACCTTCTTCTTTAATTAGACCAATGTTGCGGACAGGGCGTTAACACCGGTTTCTGAAAAAAGTACCACCAACGGACAAATGTGTAACAAAAGTAAACAGGCTCTTCATAAACCTTTCAGTCATAGTCAGTATATTGAGACCACCAATCACCACTCGTGGCTTCCTAATTCTTGCGACATCCTTTCGAATCCCTGGAAGTCTATACAGAACGAGGTGGTGCGCTTTAAATGCTCACTGCAGGACCTGGTGATATCAAAATGGTTTTAGCAGCTCACTAACCTACAGCTTTCCTATCTTTTTCAAGAATTTAAAGAGGCCTTTTTAGAATGACTGGTTGGCTTACACATCGACTCGGTAATCTCAAACAGCAACTGAATCGATACTACCAATACAAAAACCAAACAATGGCTAATGAAACTAATAGGTTTCACAAAATCCTTTAATTTGTTTTATGAAGGGTTTTTGTTTGCTCTAATGCTTAAGTCAGATCGAATCCTGTCATGCTTTAAACAGGCCAGGCTCGGAGTCAAAATCTTAAGCCTGCTTGTAGCGCACATTGAAAAAACATCGGATTTGGTCAATAATTATATATTGTGGTTGCAGGTACTTGAAACTGGTTGTTCTCAATCTAGATCTAGCCCAAGGAAAGAATGTTGGCTGAAGCAAAACGGTCAAAATGCAAACATTTATGTGGTAATTGCCAATTATCTGTACAGCAAACACATTGATCTAACTTCTACATTACTAATTATGCAAACACGTCTTTAGCTACTAAACCAGCGAGCAATCCAGTAAAAGAGTTTTGAAAGAAGTTCCACAGCTTCAATTTTTTGCCCTAGGAAACAGCGGATTCACACTCGCAAAATAATAATTGTTTGAAAGAGTGTAAATCGTCACTCGGAGTTTTCCCAAAATATAGCACAAGACTTTCAAAATGACTCAGACAAAAATTACAAAATTGCCAACTACTTTTTTGTAAATTCGCCTCGACGCTTTGTACCGTAAAATCACGCAAGCTTTCAAAAGGAATCGTTTCAAGATATACAGGTGTTATGTGCCACTTCACAGCAAACCTTTGCTATCCTTTCTCAAATGTTCAATTCGCTATCACCGCACGCAGTACGTCAGCTCTACGACTTCCTTATTTGTTGGCCTACTTCGTGCAATCCTCGCATCCGGCATTGCAGCAATTCCAGCAACAATCGTGTTCTCCCTTGTGGGCATGAAAATGGATGCAGGCTCTTGGTGCTGCACTACAAATTAGAAACAGTGCTTTTTTTTCAAGTGAAAAGCTTTTTTGAGATACTGTATGTATAATGAAAACGTGTTTGGGTGGAGAATTGCTTTTCATCGTTTATTGAAATGGTATTTTACCATTGCCTATGAAATAGTGCAGTGTACACATAGTTTACAGATATGTTTAATTAAAGTTACGCTTAATTTTTTTTCGGTTTTCAGGATGCAAATATAGGAAAGAGTAACCATGTTCAGTGTAGTAAGCGTTTCATGCTGTAGATCAGGTTACCAACCTTGTTGCTTCAATTAAAATTGTATCCAAATAGGTTTACAGCCTTTATTTACGAACAAGTTTTCTCATTTGAATGTCAGTGTTAACGAAAGTTTTATATTGAAAATCAACTAAATTTAGAAACTAATATTGTATTTAGCCCCATTGTAATGAAACTCCTACTGCAAAGTTATTTTAGTTGTTTGCATTACAGTACGACATCTTCCTGCGTTCCTCTCGGCGAAATATTCCCCCGTTTCAGACACGTTGCACGTATTTTACACAATTTTCATGAGCTACATGTGGCCAAATATGCTGTGCACTTCATTTGAACCATTAGTATGCTGGAAATGACCTCTCAGAATGCAAGCCTTAAAGGGTGATCCCTTTAAGGCCCGCAGAGAGCACGATCGTGCCTTTTAAAGTTGTTATCGGTCATAACTCGCGAACGGAGTGCGCTAGAGAGTCAGTGAGGACATCCTCGGATTCTAGAGATTCAGTGAAGACATCTAGTGAAGATATCCTCTTACAGTGATGAAACATTTGCAACTGTGTTTAGTACGACTTCAACCTTAGCAAACCATCTGCGCTATTAAACGTACAAGAAAAGGCTTACGCCAAATTTAAATAAAAACTTTTTACTTGAAAAACAAAGTTTTAATTGTGACGCCTTGCGCTAAAACAATTGATAGAAATATGAACAAGTCTAAAGGTTCGAAACAAAGACGGCAATCAGACCATTGTGCGAAAACACAGAGAAACGTTTGATCTGAACGGAGACAGCAATTTCCAAGCAACCTTGCAACAGGAGTGGTGAGCATATAAAATATTTTGCTGGAAATTTTCCTAATCGTTCATCTCACCAAGTCATCAATTTCATGTTTCCTGATTATGCATTTATAAATAAGATCCTTTTATAATATTTTATTACTTTTATGGCTGGAATAAAATCTCTCAATCCTAGTCTTACTTCAGTTTGACGAGCTTTACATTGCCGTGTTAGAAAGTCACACCGCTAAGTTCTACCCTATTAAAAATCAGATGGTTGTTAGTATATGAAGAAACAAAGAAAAACCGTTTGTGTTGTTCAAAATCATGAGAGAAGTTTTTCTGCCGAGACATGACATGTGTTCACGTTAGCGTGGAAATTTTCTCGTTGTTTGCAAACGAAACACAAATTGCGATCTATGTAACC
>JGI24158J21664_10008319_pt1 | contig 13791 bp, 8 predicted proteins | sample Ectturendosymbi3_FD_21664 | JGI IMG/M metagenome (IMG submission 21664) | reverse complement strand
TTGGATGTTCTGTTCAGAACTTGTTCTTTCATTTGCTTGCGTTTATTTTGTCATAACAGGTCATTTTCTCCCTGTTTGAGGTCTTTCAATTTAACGCNCGAACCTCGCATCCACTGAAAAAAGTGCGGCTGGAAAAGTCGGGCTCACTTTACCNAGGTGATAAACTTCCTTGTCTCCNACCATTACACAGCACCATACAGTATATATTGACAGATGTATTCGGTGACATGATCAGTGAAAATGATCTGAGCAAAGGTGCATCATTAACATGACATGTTTTTGTTGCCACAAAGCAACATTTAAAGTAGAGACAACCAAAAAATACAAATAATAATTAAGAAATAAAGACACAGAAGATGCAGAAATATGCATATGAACAAAACAAATTCAGCAGTGTAAACAAATTGCAAGAAGTATGTTAAAGGCAAGTTCTGCAGTGTAAAAGACAACATTGGCTGCATTCATTTATAAAAAACAACATTGGCAGGCCATCATCTCTTATATATATATTTTATACACATTGCTTGCCAAGCCATCATCTCTTATATATATATTTTATATAAGAGATTATGACTTGGTAAGCAATGTGTGAAGAGTTGTGAGATATCTTCAGATCAATAACTGAGCCATGCAGATTGCAGATAAGTGGGAAAATTCAGTGGAGGTTATGAAGTGGAAAGCCATGTAGCAAATGTACCATTGTAGAAGAGGGGAGGCACATAACTGGCAAAAAGTGTTTTTTTGTCAACACAGACCACAAAAAGAAGCAGCACAGTCAACCCCCACCCAGGGCCTGTTTTGAGGTCATAGTTGCATATATTTCCTGCATGGCATGTATCCTCAGGCCCATAACCAGGGGGGCAAAGTCTCCCCTAGAAAAAAATTCCCACCCCCTGGAAAAATGTGTTGGACATCATTTAAAACTAGGTAGTGTCTATTTTACCAGCGATATTCTGGCGGCAACATATTGGCTGCAGCTGTTGTGCCACCAGTCGAAGATTCGGTCTCATGGCATGACGCAATACCAAGAAAAGGGTCACTTTGTCAAGAAAACACCGTCCTGCTCGTGGAGTAACGGTTTTGTGATACGGCTGCTATACCAATGGTTTTCAGTTCGACTCTCACCTTGCCGACTTTCGTTTGTTGTGTGTTTTTTCTTTGCGTTTTTTCAGGCTCCTCTTAGGTGTTACATTTAGGGGTTAGTGTTGTTAGGTCAGGATTAGGGTTAGATTATCTTAGCGTTACCTTAGTGTTACTTTAGGGTTACGTTAGTTTACTGTTAGGTAAGGGTTAGGTTAGTGTTAGCTTAGCATTAGGTTAGCTTTGTGTTAGCTTAGGGTTAGGATTAAGGTTACATTAGGCTACAGTTAAGGTTAGGGTTAGGTTATCTGTTTATCTTTTAGTTACATTTACTTCATTTATACCAAACCAAGCCTTTTGCTGCTGCCAACTTGGCGGCAAAATAGTCACTGCCTTGTAACTATTGGACATAATTCAAAAAATTTGGGCCCCTCTCAGAACACTCTTCTCCCCTCCTGGTGCCCTAAGCTGGTTACGGGCCTGTGTATCCTGTGTGGGTGTGGCACATAGCATACCAGAATAAGGTTGAGGAAGGAAAGATGGAACTCATATCAACCGGTCATAGACTACATATATATAGCAACACATTACAAAACAAAAGGTTTTGCAATAAAAGTTAATCCAATCAGTAATGGATACATGAAAAAACAAGATATCTTTAGTTAATTAGTGAAAGAAAATGGTCATTTTGCAAATGTTCAAAATGTTTTGAATGTTATTTTCTTTGGCCGTTAAATTGTTATATATAGCTACAAAACAATACAATACAATAATGAGTGTGAAGTATATAGATCTAGAAACAATAGCATTTTATTCACATTGTCATGCCATCACACACCTTCATTAGTCATGACACTGACATAATCTCTATATATAGTAACAAATTGTCTTTAAGCTGCCTTTTGAATGTAGATGGTTTAAAATTAATGTCAGGCAAGGAAGGATCAAAATAGTCCCAGTTTATAGGTCTTTTTCCTCTAGTTGTTGAAACTATTTGCAAAATTATCCACCTAAGGTTGCTAGACATCCTTGAGTGCCAAGGGCTTTCTATGAATTTGCTATTAAAACTAGCAGTGTCCTTGACCTTTAAAAAATTTTGTTTACCTTGAGTATTTTCCAACGTCTTCAAAAAAAAAGTTGTGAAATGTTTATTATTGATCTGTTGATTACACTGAACATTCAAGAATCAAGATTAAATAATGTAATTGAACAGAATAGCATGTAGATTTGTTCCATCTTACACAGTGGTGTAGTAAAAAGTAAACTATTCAAAAACAGTTGTGTCACCACTATATCTAAAAAGTATTCATGTAGGCATGATGTATATTTTCAATAATTGTAAAACGTCCTTGAAAAAATGTCAAGTGACCTGGCAACCCTATATCCAGCCCTTGTGGCACTGCAGGTTACATGAGATTGAACCTGATTTATAGAAGTAAACGATTCCGATTGTTCGATCAAGGTCAAAATTAACAGGAAGTGAAAACTACACATAAATATGTTTATTTCCAGAGCATATATATATCACAAATTTTAAGAAGGTTCAACTTTTTGTACAGTGGAAAGACAGTTTAAAAGAACTGTTGGTCATTGCTCTTATTACTTTGCTAGGCAAATCATTTAGTTGGTTCAAAACAGTTTTTGCAACTCTACTTGATGACTGTAAGTCAGTGGTTCTCAACCTTTTTTAGCCCATGGACCTTTCTTTTAATTCTGTTGGACCACATTGCTGCATTGACACCTCATGAACAACTAGTCAAAATCGTATTGTGCATAGGTCAGTGACCTCAAGGATATGTTCAATCCTAGGCTTTATGGAACTATGCGGACCACTAAAAATTCTAGGTGGACAATCAGTGGTCCACTTGGACCACATTGAGAATCACTGTTACGTAAACTGAGCTCAATGCATTATTACTAAGGTAGTATCTAAAGACTTTCTGATAATTCAGGAGAGTTTTAGTTGAAGTTTATAAAGCAGTTTTTCAAATATTTAGTTAATGAGTGAAAGGAGTGAGATTGGCCTGTAACTAGTGCAAAGATATTTTTCCTTTCCTGAATGGGCAACTTGCGACAAGTTCAGTGAGCTGGATTAAAGCCTATAACAAGTCAAGTTTGGGCCACTAGCTGTAGTTTTTCCATAGCCTACTAAATTAGTTCTTAAATATACATTGTATTTGTGTAAGCAATCTCTAGTGCTGACAGTAAGTCATTGCTGAAAACCTATTGGTTCATTTACAAAATCTCAGACTTTGCAAAGCAAATCAAAACAGCTGAAGTAATGCGATGTTGTTATTTGGCTATGTAATCTGTAAATTTTTTTTTTTGGAAAATCTTGTATTGAGGAGCAAGTTTGAAAAATGAGCTTGGGGAGACAAAAAACATTTCTTGGCAATTTTAGTTATGAACCACCTCAAAACCAATGGGATAATGCTAGACAATGGGGACACCAGATCATTGACAGCACAAGAAGATGACGATGCTGACAAATGGAACTTATTGTGAAGACCAAAACAAGACAATTGATATACTAGACACTACAATCTACCAGGCTTGATGTAATAAAACCCAACCCAAAAAAATACCGTTTTTTTTTAAAGCCCACTTAAAAAAACAATAAAATCCACCAAAAAAACACTCACTACTTATGAAAAATCTGCTTGAAGGAAAAAATAAAATAAGTAGCACACTTCCACAGTTAACTGTAAATATTTTTTTAATCAAACAAAACGTATAGCAATGAAATTTGAAGGACTTGAAAAAAAAGAATAATAATTCAAACAGTTTGAGTAAATTCTACTCAATATAAAATTGGCATATTTTAATCAATTTTTCTACCTTCTCTGCATCCAAATGTTTCTCATGTTGGATCATACCAAACCATATGTTGAAAAAATACTCTGCAGTTGCTGAACTAGCAGGGCATGCACATAAACTTGACGTGGATCTACAGAGTTTGTGTGGAAGTGACTTTTCTCTGTTTGCTGTGCGCATGCTTGCCAAGCCTTACCACTTTGGAGTGAACTGACCAATGACACTTTCTGAAAAAAATATGGGGTACATTTCTTTACTCTTAATTTTGAATGCCATATTAGGTATAACAAGCTGTTTTTGCATAATTCTGAAACTGGTTATATTGCATGATGCAATAAAAACAATTCAGAAAGTTTTTTTTGTGTTTTTTCAAAAAAACGAACAAAAGCCTGTTTCTTGTAAAAAAACAGTTTTATTTAAAAAAAAAACATGTGGGTTAGTTTTTTTTTAATGGATTTTTCTCACCCCTGCGATCTACAGTTAGTATCTTTTTATTTTGCACGTGGTGGTTGCTTTATCTAGTTAGTAACTTGTGGCAAGATAACAGCATTGTTTACCGCAAATGAAATGCATGACTGTGTTGGTTATATTATGTACCAAGTGCTAATTTCATTTGGCGTTAATTTCTATGGGAGCATGTCGACAGTGTAGTATCTATGAGAGCTTGTAAACAGAGGCGCAGTGCTCTAAAGAAAGTGGGTAACACTGTCACAACCGTAGTATCACTTGCTATACTCACATAGTTATACTGTATTGTCTAATCAGAAATTAACAAAAAATAACAGCAAAGGTGACGGTAATTTGGTGCCAGATCCAGAAGTGCATTAGAAGAATGCTGTTCCCCTTTCAAAGAGGTTGGGGTACGACTTTCCGCTGACTGCACCACTGCTTGTACATGACGCCTGAAACTGCATTGTGCTGTATTCGTTTTGTATGTATTCTTTAAGCTGCAGGAGNTCACGGCTAGACGTAAAGTTGGAGCGCTGAAGTTTNTCTTATCCAGGCCTGCACCACATACGGCCGGTGGGAGCTCTTTTGCGTCCGGCGAGTGCTTTCTAAATTCCAGATAAAGCTGCAAAAGCCCGGCTTCGGATAATAAAGTGTTGTTCCAGGATTTCGTCCAAATTACAACGAAATCTCTGCATGCAACGTAATGAAATAGACTTTTGCGACCCACAACAAATTTATGTTGACCAATATGGCCCTTCGAGGTTTCTGGGTTGCGCAGACCTGAATTCTTGTCACAGGGTGCCGCAGACACTCCTGAAGTCACTGAAGAGGTCTAAGGAGATTCTTCCGCTGTCTGTTCAACGCAGAAAACCGCGGTGAAAGAAATCAGGTGTAATGAGTAGAATACAAACTGACAGCCTTTTCTTTTTAGCGTTGTAATTCCAATTGTGTACTTGTATACTTCTAGCGCTATGGTTTATAGGATTATGCGTTAATTGTAATCGGTTTTACTAAAATTTCTGCTGTTGATTTTGCCGAGTTCTCCATCATGTCAAGACAGTTGGCTGCATCGAACTCAGATCGAACTGTGCAGCGTGAAAATCCCATGAAGGGCTACAAGTTCAATATCAACGACTTTTCTTCCGGTGATATAAAGCAGTTTAAATCTGTTTTAAAAGGAAACTACACTCTCAAAAAGCGATTGAAGGAAACGATATCCATGCAAGCGTCCGAACGTCAGAGGTTTTACAAAAAAGTCCGCAGTAAAAGATTACAACGGTCGAGCAACGCGTTGTACGAACGTTTGTTTAGCGTCTTGCACATTCCTACGAGTAAGTCTTCCGAGAAGGTCGAAAACTCGGACATTGATTCAGATGCGTCTCTGCAGTTGGATTACGGCAATTGGGTGCCGCCTGCCACTGTGGCCAGCGCCGGCCGGCAAGACTTCCCCCGCGTCAATTCGTTGGCCGGCCTGCCGCCGGGGTCCGAGCATTTATCCGGTCTTGACCGGTTGAAGCTGACATTTTTCCCTAAACGTTATGCGCCTGCTGCTTTCCTGCACGAGGAAGACTGTTATCTCTTCAACCGGCGTTATCTGGTACAAGGCACCATTGCTTGCTCGATTGTAACAGGTTGCATAATGGCAGTGGAACACGGTCGGCAAGCTCTCGCCGACTTTCGGAAATCGAGCATGTCCGATTTTTTCGCCTCCATGAGCGAAGGCCATCGAGCGAGACACGTCGCCATGCAGCGAACGTACATTCGTTACACGTATCGCTGGGGCTGGAGAGCCGCGTTTCTGTTCGGCACAGTCGGCTTGATCAGCCAGTCGCTGTGCATTTACACCTTGCAAGACAAGTGCAGTCACTACGTCATAGCGGTCGGCATCGCAGCCGCGTTGTATAAGTGGAAGACGGGCCCGGTCGGAATGCTCGCTTCCGGCCTGCTGTCGAGCTGCCTGGTGGGTCTTCCCTTAGGTTTTTTGTGCGCGACGCTAGGACAAAATCCGAGACCGATTTTTTACGACGCGTACGTCGCGCCGTCGGTCATGAGCCCGCATCATTATCTAAACTGGACGGATGAGCAGACACGTAAAAACAAGGTGCTTGTGGCGACTTTGTTGCAAGAACTCAAAGATCCCAAACTTGAAGAAGAGGTTCTTCAAAGTGAACTCTATAACGATTTGTTTCCTTCCAATATTGACAAAACAAGACCAACTGCTTCTCTAATGTCATAAAAGTGCGTACTTTGTTTGGATCTTAGTACTATTTAGTCCCGTCGCCACGGGGGGGCTTGGTGGGTTTAGCCCCCCAAATTGAAACATGAAACACTATAAATCAGTGTAATTTTTGTCAATGTTTAAAAAGTCAAGCCCTCCCGCACAAACGCAAAGCCCCCCTATTAAAAACTTTCTGGCGACGGTTCTGTTGCTATTGCGACAATTGACAAACAGCGCTTGAGCCTCAGGCCCACAAATAAGCGGTTTGTGGTGAGTTGAGAAAATTTTTGCTCTTTCACAGCATTCACTTAAAATCCCACGAAGCATTCGCTTAAAATCCCACGCAAGCATTCGCTTAAAATCCCATGCAAGCATTCGCTTAAAATCCCACGAACCTGTTAACCCTGGTCCTTCTCGCTTCCATTTCAAGATGGTTTTGAAACGTGCTGGATTGGGAGCTGATTTTCGCGGACATATAAAACACTTAGGAATGGAAAAAAATTGGCAATCGCATTTTTTTGCTAATTTTACCCAAAAAAGGTGTTTTGAAAAAACTGCGGAATTAACCATTTTCAATTAAATAACTTATGTAATCCAAGGAAATCGAGTCCTGTTGCAAGTGCGAAGTTAGTATGATTCCATTCAATTGTTGCAGTTTTTCCCATCTTGTTCCTGTTGCGTTTTTCGGAGTAGCAACTATGGACGTTATTGCTGGTATCTCGAAGAAGCGATTCGCTGTCCTAGTCTTGGTCTTCAGTTTTTCGCATTGATTCGTTGCAGCCCTGGCTCATCTTTTATGGGAAAGTTTTCTAGGTTTTGATCAGCGTATGCAGCTCGGCCTCGGAAATNTTGTAAAAGCCCTGAGCGGACAACCGTTCCTTGAGAAATTTTAACTGACTTTNGCACGACGGCGTCCCTCGAGATGTCAGGGAGCTTTCACATAGCACGTAAGTCATTTATCACCTTTTCAAACCCCTNTTCCTCAGCTGTAAGCACAAAGCAATCCGCGCGTAATTATGTGCGCAGTCGTTGAACCCCCAAATGTGTCATTCAACCGCATCCCCCTAGAGCAGTGGTCGGCAACCACCGGGCCGCGGCCCGGTGCTGACCCGTGAGGAGTTCGTTACCGGGCCGTATCATTTTCCAGGTTAAATGCTTTGAAGCATTTTTGTAACGTTAGAACAGAAGCAATAACTTTCGGACGTTTTATGAAAAAGAGAGAATTATTGTGCAATCGCTCAGTCACTTGGGAATCGTAACAATGGCTTAATGTCTGTAACAATTGCGTAAACGCAAGTTACGCAACTGAATGAAACAGATAATGCAAGCAGTGTTGCCATTTTAGCTGATTTGCTGCTAGATCTAGCAGGATTTTCTCGCTGTTAGCTGTATAATTTTCAATTTAGCAGTTAGCTTGTTTTCTACCAGAATTTTAAAAAACGTTTGGCAGGATTAGCAGGTAACAACTTTTTGACCAAAAATATGTTTCAACAGTTTTTTGGGATGAAAACGTTTACACCTTGTACATCAAAAAATACTTTATCTTCTTCATGGCACTTTAAACTGGGCAACATAGGGACTAGTCACAAACATAGGGACTAGTCACAAACATAGGGACTAGTCACAAAGATAGGGACTAGTCACAACATAGGGACTAGTCACAAACACCTGCTTTCAAATTTTTGGAATTTTATTATGACGCAACGAAGCTGTTTCAAGCAGACAATTGTGTCAAATGTCAAAATAACAAGTAACTAGGAGGCTTGGTGAAGCTTAAATGATTCGTACCTGTGCTTAGTGAGCGCGTTATATTAAATGACTACATCCCGTCGGTAGAATGTGTTTTCTTGCACGACATATATGATATTTCCAAGTGGTTCAGTTATGCCTGATAAAAAAACTCCCTGGTGAACCAAAGCTACATTGCCGAAAGTTTTGACAGACAGGCGTGGTTGCAAGATTCAGTATTTAAAATTTGGCTCGGTGCCTATCCTGCTGGTTCAAGAAAAGCCTGTTGCGAAGTTTGCAATAATACTGTACAAATCATAGCGCAACATGTGCACTTTAAAGGCATGCTGGTAGCAAAAAGCACCCAGACAAGCTCAAACAACCTTTTAAGTGCTCCCAAATGTGAACAGCACAAAGTTTTGAGTCACAAAGATCAGACTAAGAAAGTTTGTGGAGGTTGAAGCTATGCTCAGTCTGTTTATCGCTGAGCATTGCTCCACTGTGTATAAACACATGCAGCCATTTGAAAGAGATTGTTAAAAACTGTGTGTCATACAAAAAGGAGGTAAGGTAAGCTACACTTACGTTGCTCAAAATGTCGACGGAAAAAAATTGTGGGCCAAAACGAACATTTTGTGCCTTTGTCCAGTGATAGTGAATGCAAGACAAAAAATTGACATGTAACTTTACGAGTTGATTTTAATTACCTCAAAAGTAGCAGATTTTTTGGCAGAATTTCACTACTTTTAGCAGATTTTTTGGCAGAATTTCACTACTTTTAGCAGATTTTAGCTGAAAACTCGTGACAAGATTTTTAGTGGGATCTAGTCGTTTTTTGTGACACCATCTAGCAGTTTTAAGTGACAGCCATCTGATAACACCGAATCCAAGCTTAGACTACTAAACTAACTGGGTATTGACACTGACAACTGGTAGGTCTGTTATAGGCAAGGCATGGGCAAGTGACTTCCTGCTTTAGTAAAGCTATCTCTGATTGTTGAGTGTTTTGCAGGGAAGTTAGGATCTGGTTTATACTAGCTTAAAACTTTCACGGTTTAAAATGCTAGNCCTATTACAAATAGACCCATGCTCGGTTGATTGAGTTAAAGCATGTATANACGATTGATAACGGTCNTCAGTGCAGCAAGAACAGTCCTGCATATTCATTTCGTGCTGTGCAGGTGCTAGCGATTGCGCCAATTAATTACATGACGTTTTTAATAAGCTTGAGAGAATGTGATAAAGCAGCAGGTTGGTGAAGAACTGCAGTCGCTAGTCTTTCTGATAATTACATGCCAATGTGCAGTCAGTGAGTCTCGTCGTCTACGCGTTCCCAACTGATAGCTTCACTTCAGATAAATCACAAAAAGGTATCGAATCAAAGATCATTCACTAGGAGTATTTACTCATTTTTGAGTAGATGTTTATCTGAATAAAACTTAGTAAACCCGACGTCGAGGATGAGGAGCCTATAACCACAAAAAAAGGAAAGCTATCAATCGCCAATATAATGAGTCGTACTTAAAGTATGGATTTATTTCAACTGATGCAAATAATGGTCGTCCGAAATGTATTTTTCATACAATAGTTGTACCAATGTTTTGGATGAAGGTCTTGCCAGAATACCCTGACCTTGCCGTAGAGGCATTAAAAACTTTCCGCTACCGTTTCCGACATCCTACTTATGCGAGTCTGGATTTTCTATGATAGCAGCAACAAAGACGAAACCGCGAAACAGACTGGACGTGAGGGACACATTGCGGGTGTCGTTGAGTTCCATAATTCCTAGGCGGGAGCGTCTCGTTGCGGCAAAACATGCTCAAGGTTCTCATTAAACCAAGGTTGTAATAACTTACATGAGTTGTAATAAATATTCATTGCTGAACATATGCGGTTTTTCGAACGCCGGTCCGCGAAAAAATTTCATTTTCAAACCGGTCCGCAGTTCAAAAAAGGTTGCCGACCCCTGCCCTAGAGAAGCAACCGTAACCACTTGAAAAACCTCCGTCTCCTCTTGTGCTTGCAAGCAAACGTGGTGATGCGGAAAGAACACATCTGCCTCAATTTAAATTGCCAGTCAAGTGAGGCTGAGCCAGTGACGTTACAACTGTCCATGGCACCCGAAAATACCGCCTATACTTTGGTGCTGCAGATGTGAAGTCTTTGTTTCCTTCACTCTAGAACCATGGTTCTTAACATTTTTTCTACCGCGCCTCCCATAAGTAATTGTCTTTTGTTTCAAGACCCCCCGGACCTTAAATAAGCTGTAAAAATAGGCTAAATATATTTTTTGGTAAATTTATTGATTAAACTTTCCATCTTGTAGGGCGCGAAATTTACTCAGTCCCGTCGCCACGCAGAGGCTTTTGGGGGCTTAGCCCCCCCAAATAAAGCTCCAAGTCCCCCCAAATTGAAACATGAAACACGATAAATCAGTTGAGTCTTAGTCAGTTTTTAGTGTCGAGCCCCTCCGCAGAAACGAAAAGCCCCCCTATTGAAAACTTTCTGGCGACGGTTCTGAGTTTATTGACGCCCCTCCCTCCCGGTTAAGAACCACTGCTCTAGAAATTGCCCTTAGATGTTTTCCTTGGAGTGCTTGTCCTCATCTGGCCCCTTGAGTCACCACGGCCCAGACCGCAAGTTAAAATTCGTAAAAGCCAAGAATTGAAGATCGCTACAGCGGAATGTCATCCGTGTTCTCGCCATGAAAAACGTTGGATTTGCAATTGCTACTGTTGACAGCATAAGAATTTCTAAGCACAAATTTCAAACAGAAAGAATCGGATTAACTTTTAAAATGCTCTCGCTGTGAATCTCCCACGTGTAATGTTGCAATTTTTTATAACCGCACTTTTTTACAGCAAAAGACAGCGGTGAAAAAAAATAAAACATGCTATTCAAAAACATCCACGTGATCTTCGTTTTTTATGCTTTGTATTTGTGTGTGTGAAAACAACAAAAATGAGATTGTGCACACGATGCTCTAGCCTTTCATTTGGAGCTTTTCTAAAATGTCACACATTTGCCCCTAGTAACCTGCTTGCGATCACACTTTCTCCGACTTCTACCGGTAATCAGTGGCGGTTCGTTGGTGTGCTGCAACTTCTAACAATAATTTTATAAAAAAGACTACACCACGTTTTCCAATGCAGTGGGGTCTGTTGTGATGTATGACATCTCTCTTTCTAAAAACCATTTGTGTGACCAGGACCGTAACCAGGCGGGCGAAAACCCCTGGAAATTTTTCACCTCCCATGGACAAATGTGTTGGACATAGTTTACAACTATTGGACACACGTAATTTAAAAAATTTGGGCCCCCCTCAGAAAACTCTTCGCCCCCGTGGTGTCCCAAGCTGGTTACATGCCTGTGTGTGACTTCTGCTCGTATATATTGCTACTACATGCTGCAGTAAAATGCCAGGGGATGAATGACTATTGACTGGTAAGGTATTGGTATCTTTAAAACAGGGGTACACAACCTGTGGCTGTCGATAAAATTTAATAAAATATATAAGTTTTGGCGGCCTTGCATTAATAAAAACTCTGTCTACTGTATGCGGATACTTAGTAAAAAGACGGCCAAACAGATGTGAAGAAGCAGTCTAGGCTCAGTGTGTGGAAGTATTGCAAACAAAATTTAAATTACTTGAACTCACTGGCGGCCGTAATCGATAAAAATAAATGTACTGCGGCCGGCAATAGCGAAAAGGTTGTGTAGCCTCGCTTTAAACTTTTTCATTAAGTGACAACTGTAATAACGTCAGCTTTTGCAGATCACTGACACTTAAAAGCTTTGCGCAAGCAGGCGCGAATTTATGTCTTTCAGTTTAACTTTCCACTGTCTGGAATGAAACTGCATACAAAATGTAATCACTGCATGTATGACTCATTACACCTTTAACACAATGTGTCATATCACGGTGCCTTGTATAAGCTTCAGAGCCTACGATAAGCACGCTACCTCTTACCAGCACTATGATGAACACAACGATACTGCTGCCTGCCACTGCTCGACGACATGAACAACATTGCTTTCGCATTTGCCAGACCAGCGCTGCGAAAACCACAGTTCCAGGTTGACTGCTTGATTGATAGACCATAACCCTTCCTATACTTTTCTATCGATGCTGGCGCTGTGAGCGCTCATAGCTCCAGATTTTCGCCATTTACAGTACTTCACATACAAAAGCAAATAGATGCCTAATATTTAACTTTGTGCCAAACGTTTTGTGTAGGGAGGACACATTGTCAACATGTCGTGTGCACGCAAAACTGAATATCAAAGTAAAACAGTAAACTGATCTTAAAACGAAAAAGGCCGTATTGCGTAAAAATCTGAGGTCCCGCAGTGCCTACATGCGAGCCACCACTGCCAATAATTGTGACTATATAGGTGGTAACCCCAATATTTAACGCTTGAAAAACTGACAAACTTGCGTTGTTTGAAAGAACTGCTTTTGCGTGTAGAGAGATTTGAAAGAAACCCATTAGCATATTTCCTTTTTCAAAGATGGTCAATCCAGGGTAGGCCTTCTTCCAGACAGGATTTTTAATATCCCTGGATCAACCCACTCTTCTTTTTCTGTAATACCGATATTATCAAGACAACACCAAGCTATTCGGCTTGCTCATGAAAGCTTGTTTTCACAACAGCTACAGTGTTTTCTGCGGCGACTTAAAGAAGTGCCTGTTGCAGGAGGTCTTCATTGTTACAGGCAAGTTTGCCTGAAACAACTCATCTTTGTACAGAAAACACACCTGAAAAGACCTCAAATATGAGACAGCTAGAAGAAAGTTAAAAGACTGCAACCAATCAAAACTGATTATTGGTCTGCTGACTTGACTGAAAACTACTATCCTAAGACACTAACCTCAAGTCACCCCAGTGAAAACGTCACTGAACGTCAGCAGAAGTCACAAGACAATTAGCTAAAATTAGTTAAAGGTCAAACACGACCAGGAAAAGCGTGTGACAGGAAATGCGTAAAATGAGCACGAACTGATGACGAGAGGGTGAAAACACAAGCACCCGCAAGCACCCGAAGGTTCCAGAAGCCTTTGAAATCAGCCAATCACCACAAGATTCAACAAGGAACAGCCAATTAAAACACCTAAAATAAAGAGGTGTTGACAAACTCTGAAACAAGCCTCAAGTATAAATACAGCCACATTTGGATCAAAAGTCAGTCTTTTTCAAGACTCGTTCCGCCGTTAAGCCCAGGGGGCTACGGTTAAATCGTTGCAGGAGCCTAAGCGGCAGCAATGATCAGGAAAAACTGGCTTGTCCGGGTTAATCCCTGTCAGACCAGACTGTAAAAACTGGCTTGTCCGGGTTAATCCCTATCAAGCTAGATTGTAGAATGTGGCTTGTCCGAGTGAAACTCTGTCAGATTATTTAGTGAAAAAGAAGCTTTGCCAGATTACTTTGTAAAAATCAGATTATGAAAGTAAAGTTCTGTCAGTTTGATTTGCAAAGACTATATTGCACAAGTGTAGTTT
>JGI24158J21664_10008317_pt1 | contig 13791 bp, 7 predicted proteins | sample Ectturendosymbi3_FD_21664 | JGI IMG/M metagenome (IMG submission 21664) | reverse complement strand
CCTTGAACAGCTCTCTAGCGCATTCGGCGGAGGAGCTAGGGCGTTGGTAAGGCAACCGAAAACTGCTGTTTTTTAGGCCGAAATCGAAGTACGAATATATCGGAGACCTGTTGTCAAAGTGAGGGTTGCAATTATTTAGTTTATCGGGTTCAACGGCGTTGTCCATTGAAGTCTCCGCTGGAGGGTCTTGGCGTCACCCTTTCGGGCCTCGCCTTTCTAGCATCTTCGATTTCTATCATTACGCCTTGATGCACCCTCTCAGGAATTTCTACATACCACTGAGTAGGGCCCCTCAAAAGTGTTTCCAATCGGGCCCCGCACTTGCTAACGCCGGCTAATGGGTCTTATACAGGGGTTCCCAACCTTCCTCTGACCATGTACCCCTTCAGCATTTTGACAGATGAACATGTAGCACTAAAATTTGCTGCGGCAGAAGGCTGAAATCTGAAATTTTAATTGAACTTTTGGAACAGTGGTTCTCAACTTTTCCTCACGCTCTTTTTAAAGTAATGACCTTTGTTTAGCCCCCCGACAATATAAAGCTGTTTAAGCAAATGCATTTTTGGTTAACTTTTTGATCGAACTTTCAATCTTGCAGAGCGCATAAGGGTTCGCTTCCCACTTGAAATCTATTGTCCCGCCCCAGGTGAGGCGCACCCCCCTGGTTAAGAACCACTGATTTAGATCATCAGAACTATGAAGGTATAATCCTTTTTTATGTCTGAAATTTTCTATATTTAAAGATAAGCGTATAGTGATTTTTGAAAATAATGTCCACTGACATATGTATAAATATTTGGAAAGAACTAACCTTAAATGTACCCCTTCAGACAGGCAAATGTACCTCTAGGGTTTCATGTACCCCATGTTTGGAACCCCTGGTCTAATACAACAGGTACAGAGACCATGATGTCAAGAAGGTGGACAAAAACAAAGATACAGTGCAGAATAAAGAGTAATATCACCAATTTTCAAGCAACCTTTCGATTTATCAACTTCTAAACTCACAGGCTACGTTGCATTCTTAGCGTTTACGGTAGGGTGATGTAAAGTGATTAAGTCAAAAAAATATCCAGTAAACCATGATAAATTATCGAAATTTAGGCTGCATACGGCATGTATCTTGGCAGCACCCTGTGTTTCAGCTGAGAAAACACACTAGGACTAGAAGACAAAGCTTGCATTTGTTGCTGCCAGCTTTTTTGTTTGACACAGACACGTTTTAATAGCTTGTGAAACTGCAGGGTTATATTTGAGAATATAAAAATAGGAAGTGTGGTTTAAATTTGTATATATTGGCGAGATTCTGTTTACTGAGGCTCTAAGCAAAGAGTTTTTCAACCTGTGGGCCATGACCCGTTGATGAGTCAGGGAAGAATTTTTTGTTGCAGTTCGATGTTTGTGCCGCTTTTGCACTTGGTCTGTTGTAAGCTATTGTAAGTCTTGTGTTTTTCTTTTTTTGTTTGTTTTTCCTTTCGCTTTTCTTTGCGATAATCATAATCTTTGATTGCCTTTCTCTTTGTTCTTTTTAAGGATTGGCTGACTTGTCGACTTTGCGGTCATTTTGTCAATCCTCGTAATGTTTTTGTTGAAACACGACATGTTTATATGTACCTCGCGAAAAATACAATTGATTGATTGATTGCGAACGGCGACAATTAAAAGCAAACACCTATGCAAACTTGTCACGACTGAACATTGTTTACTTGCAATTCCCAAGGTGTCAGGAGAAAAGCATGCTGGTTGGGATTCAGGGAATTCAGAGGTTGAAATGAACTTTGGTCACGAGCCAATTATCACTATTAGATAAAAGTATGACACTTTCCATTTTAAGTTTGATTGCAGTCTGATCCATTACAATAATTTATGTATCTCAGAGAAGCCCTCACTTTATTTTTAGGTCAACAAGGAGAAATGCGACTTACAGTACCTGATGAAATCATAAGCTTTGAATGGACGATCATGACTCAACGCCGACAAATGCTAAGAGAAGTGCAAGCTGAATGCAGTGGCGTAGCCAGCCCAAAATTTTTTTTGGGAAAATATTTTGACTTTAAGCGAGTAACAGTATTTTGTTTGGGACACCGCCTCTAAAAGTACAAATCGACAAGATATGCTAGAAATTCGGGGCGCATGGCCCCTTGGCTCCTCTGGATACGCCTGTGGCTGAATGCAAAGGTGACTGGAGCGTATACGTATAGCAATAAAACCATACAGTGTAAAAAAGCTGTTGATACGTCGTGTGCTATTGTTTGAGGCGGAAAAAACTGCAAAATGCAGTGATGGCCCTCAAACGCCATCGCTTGATCTCCCTACCTGGAAAAATGCATTGATGTGCTAAAACCTTAAGGTTTTCTACCTGGTCAAGTTAAAACAGGATTTCATGTGAACAGTCTTAAACGCATAAAATGAAATATTTGGCTGTGGGTCATGCCATATAGTTACGGATGTTTTCTGACCCGCACTGCAAATTTGGGCTTTGTGGTGCTGTTTGTGATCGTATTTCCTCAATCGCCGTTCGCACTCTAAAATGATGAAAATTGCGCTTTACGTTTTTCACTGTGGCAAATACTTAGTTCGAGCTTCCTGTCGCCTGTATGCAAAATTTTGCACTGCAAACAGCATAGAAACTAGATGCGCGCATTGCCCGTTTTCCTCAATCCAAAACAAAATATGAATTTTGTGGCCCAAACTTCGGAATGGAAATGCGTCTTTGAAACAAAGGCTGCAACTTTATTTCACGTTTTTTGGCTTGATGTTGACTGCTGCTTGTTGATACCTAAGAATAAAATATAGAAGCACGTCAAATATGTATAGCAAGGCTTACGTCTCACTGCAGCGCTTCAATCCTGACACTTTCGGCCGTAGTCGGCTCTAATGCAACAGTAGGCCTACCTGAGTTGCTGGACGAGAGACTTGAAGTTGATGCTTCGGTTGTGTGCAGTGGAACTTTAAACCAAGGGTGCGCTTTGATTTCCTTCATCCCATATCTCTTAGCTAAGTCGAAGAACATGATGCTAGTAAGGAGGTCTTTCAGAGACTCATCGAAGGTCTTCACCATGGCGCTTGGAATGTGAAGTGGCTCTCTTTGATCTTTGATCAAAGTTTTGATGCTTGAATCTCGAAAGGGCATTGAAGAGCAGGACATGATGTACAAAATTACTCCAAGGCTCCAAATGTCAGCGATGATTCCAGCGTAAGGTATACCCTGGATTTAAAACAATCAATTTTGTTCTTTATCAACTCAGCAATCTGGATCAGTGGATTCCACGGGAATCTCATAGATTTGTCCCATGGATGGGACAGTAGATTGAAATTTGTCCCACGTGTCGTCGCTACTAATTTCACATCATATAGCAGAAATTTCTGAATTTGAATGCCATTATTTTATACTCACAGCACAATAATTATTACACGCAGAGGCTCAGCGCCATGGCGTAGTAATGCGATATCCCCGAAATAAGATTGTTAGGCCCTTTTTTAGGTGACAACTAAAAATAAAGATCGCCCAAATTTCACTGATCCTCTGAATGGAAGGTTTGGTGTGTTTTCGCCACGGATCTACAGATGCGAGATCAGAGCTTTTTGGTTTACCTCTGATATCAATTGCTGCATACCCATTCACCCTACTGTGAATGTATGAGCGATGTGACAATAAACATAATACACAGAGTGTTCATTGTTAGACCACGGTATTTGCTTTACGTTTTCCACAGCATGCTGCGATCTTCATGTGTGACTGTGTAGCAAATCGGCTACGATCTTCATATATGATTTAATTACAGACTCAGTTTCGCAAAATGTTTTTCGTTTCATCAGCACATGCGCTACTTGAAAAGAGGAAAGGAGAAGAGGCTTTTTACTGGAGGAGTCATTTACGACAGATCAATGGAGGGAATTTCACTGTTTGCACAAATGTTCATGCTGTTGCTTGAAAAATTGCGAGGACGTTTTCTGATAAATGCCGTGTTTCTTTTGTAAATGACACCGCGTTTTGAATGAGCCAAAAATTGGTTGCTATGTTTAAAATAGCAAAATACGCATTGAGCAGACGGATCATGACTGGATTCTTCACTTCTGGGATTGAAAATTAAAAAACCCATACTTTAGTCTAATCATCATCCCACTTTCCCCTTTTAATTTTTGGAGGGAACATATTCTCGACGCTAGCTTTCCTTTTTAAACCTGGTTCTTAAAACTACTAAGCTGATGAAGCTGGCGTGTCATGATCGATTTCATCTATAGATTTTACTTTCATCAAAACAAAGTATTTTTGTACATATTTTGTAGACATTCTTCAGGTATTACCTGAGATATAAACGCATATAAGATGTTGGAACTAATACCAAACTGGTAACAAAGAATATCACAAATAGGCTACTCCTGTACTTCGATCGGTTAGGCTTGCACTTCGATTGATAAACTTTTGAAAGTACTGAAACTTTTGAAAGTACTGCGATCCTTGCAGATAACTTTTGCACAGGACGCTTACGCAGAGAGCACAGCAGAGATTCCTCCACTCGATTGAATAAAACACGGCATCTCCTGGTAAAATATATCCCCCTTACGTAATAGATGCAGTTAGTTGCACCATAGTACAGTTTTTTGAAGTGATGAGTTGCTGACTGCTAAAGACGCAAAGTTAGAACGCTTGAAGTTCGCCGTTTTATCCACAATTGTATATATGTACGTTTTGGGTAAAAAAAACAAGACAAATGTATGTTATCAGAGAATACAAAAAATTAGGAACAGAAATTTCATTCATCCTTGCAAAAATTTCATTTACCCTTGTGTGAATCATTCACCCGGTTAAGAAGCATTAGCTATGCACATTAGCTTTGTACATGTCGTAACACACTTTCTATTACTGCTGTAGTTTCGTGGGAATTCCATGGGAATGGACAGAAAAAATGTCCCATGCACAAGCCGGGTAAATTCATATCCAATATTCAAGTTGTCTTACAACTACAGTAACTAACCNTTGAAAGCNAAAGAAAATGAAAAAGATTGCAAATCTACAACGCTGATGCCAACGCCAAAAGCAGAAACTCTGGAATNGCACAGGTTGAATCAAAAAACAAATGCGTTTTCCACACTTAGTCAANTATCTCTGGAGNTAGACAAACAAACCACACAGCAGATGTGGTGTCTCCTGAAATAACCATTTGTGGCAATTACATTTGTTGTTTTTTGCTCATAAACCAAGAAATGTTCACTGCGATTATGTTATACAATATCATTATTTCTGACACGCCAAATCTCAAATTTTCCATAAATTTATGAAGTTTTGATGCAACAAAATTCTTATGCTTTGAAAGACTAAAAACTATGCTCAGAAATAGTTTTTGTGAATAGCTGATGGATAGCGATTGGTATTCCAGAAGCGTATGTAAAATATTACAAAAATAGGTTTTAGGGAACTGTTTAAAATTAAAATTTGGTGCTAAGTTAAGGCTCCGGAAATTTTTTTTGATAAGTTTTATCCATTGATATACGCATACAAGATTTTAACTACCTATACAAACTCTTATACTCCAATAATATGGAAACAATCCTTTGATATTTATTTTTGATTATTTTTTCTTTGCTCGTTTTATTGTATTTCTGTTATTTCATGGTTTGGATCACAAAAATGCATGAATAGACATACCTACCTAGTAAAAATTGGTTTTGTATGATACATAAATGCAGTTTGTATAATGTACAAAAATTTGAGCAAGATGTATGCTGACAAGATTCGCGTTTGATAATTCACGTATCTTTCCTTGTAACCTTTTAGTTTTTACGGCTGCATTTAACTCTACCTGATGCCCAACACAAACGCGTTAGTTACGTGCAAAACGAATCCATATTTTTTAATCAGCGCCTGTGACTCACAGAAACGAACAAAAGTAGCAACTGGGTGATTATGCAGGCAGTGATCGCATCCAGGTGCTTGAATTTGCATATAGACTGCTTTGAACATGCATCATTGGTCTCCACTCTCTTTTTGATCAAAGTTATATCTTTTAACAGGAATCGAAAACTACCTAAGTCGATTCCAGTGGTGCTACCCTTCACCTTGTACGTACAAACACAGCAAGACCTGGGATGTGTAATGCTTTTTTTCAGGTTATAGAACTTTACGCAGAATATTGTTTCGACTTTACGGGCAAACAATTGAAATAATACCGTTTCAAAAATCTTGTGAAGCTTTCGGGCCTTTGAAACACAAAATAGGAGTAGGCTACATGCACAATGCACCAATATCAAAATTAATTGTCGGCTACTGTACGTTTAAAAAAAGTTTTTTCCCACCAACTTTGCTTAGTCAGCTATATTTTGAGAAACACCGCGAATTTTTTTGAAGGCCAACAGGAATTAATCTAAGTATCGATGGCGTTAAAAGGCAAGGCAGCTGGTGGTACAGAGGTTGCTATTATAATGAAGTTGGAGACTCTCACTTGATGCGGGTTACAAGTAAGTACCATGGAATAGCAGCTCTCAGATTTTTGAGACCGTGGACTCAATCTCCGGCCATCCTTGATTTTCGCGAATTTTTGTTTCACAGTAGCTTCAAGTGAGTGCAAAATTCCCCGACAGAGTGACAACCCAGACTCTCTGTGCAATTATTATCCAATCGATCTCGTGAACTTGTCTGCACACTTACAAATTGTTCTTTGCGATCTCGACTAATTTCTCGGAATCAGAATGGCTGTCACAAACCTTAGAATAGTGTTTCTCAACCTTTCATGGTTCGTGACCCCCTTTTAGAAACACCTGAAAGCCCATAGCCCCCTGCTCCACAATCAAAAAACTGCATTTGTCTTAAAGCAGGCTTTTTTCTGTTCATGGCCCCTTGCAACTAGGAAAGATATTGACAGTGGTCCATAGCAACTAGGAAAGATATCAGCGGTGACCCAAAGCTTATAATCTCATAGCTTTAACATTTCTATAACTTTAGCTTAGCATTAGATGTTGTGCTACAACAATTGCAATGCTACGCAGTAGTATAGCAATTCTCATAAATACAGCTTCAGCTAGCATTTTTAAGTAGGAATTATGTCACAAACGTAATGTTCAGGTCGAATTTTTTGCTATTTGTCTATCTTAATCGACCACAATGACATAATTATACACGTCACACAATGCTGTCATTCTGATTTATACCAAGCTCTGTTGCCCACTGGAAAAAGCGACATGGTGTACCACTGGGCCATGGCCCACTTAATTGAAAACCTCTGCCTAAAAGTAAACATCTAAAAGAAACAAGGTCATGAGCAGAGGTCTGCTCGTAGACCCCAAAAAACGCCCTGTGGCCCTGTTGGTGGAGCAAAGGGTCCCGGTTGAGAAACCCTGCATTAGACAATGATACGACGCAGTTGCTAATCTGTGGTCAAATGTTTTTCGCTAGTCAAATAGCGAGAAAAATCTAAACGTTTCTGCCTATACAATATAATTTTCATTATCACCATTTCGTCAGATATAGCCTGTATACCTGGAGAAGTTCAGGAGCGGCATAGGCTGCACTTCCACAATATGTTTCACTCAACTCTCCAACTCTGATTTCTCTTGCAAATCCAAAGTCAGCGATTTTGATTGAATTTTTCTTGCTTAAAAGAATGTTTTCACATTTTAAGTCGCGATGAACAACACCAACATTGTGAAGATATTCCACTCCTGAACACATTTCGTGGAAAAACTTTCTAGACTCAGCTTCTTTTAGTGGACCTTTTAATCGGACGTACTGAAGTAAATTACCGTGACCACCCCATTCCATAGTAAAATACAGTTTGTTGGATATTTGGAAGAGTTCGAAGAGATGAATCAGGTTAGGGTGCTTCACTTTTTTCATTACTTCAATCTCCCTCGGCAAAAACTTTTCCAGAAAATCTTTTGGTGCAGTTTTCTTGTTAATAATCTTGAGAGCGACTTTAATTGGTGCCTTGTCTTCTGCTCTGGTCCATGTTGCATGCTTTACTTTTGAGTAAGTTCCTTCACCAAGATCACCAAGCACCTGGTAACCTCGTTTCTGCAAAATTTGTACCTCATCTTCTGAGAATAGGGCTTTTATTTTACCCATTCCAATCGGTTAAAGTTAATAATTTTTTTTTCTTCATTTCTATTATTCCTATATAACTGTAGACCTAACAAGCGTCATCGTGACGGCAAGAATGCTGTCAAATCCTGTGGTTCGTGTTAGGTTGAGTGCAGTCATATAATGTCTACTGTGATGTCATAAGAATCCAGTGAGCGCTACGGTTACGAATTTGTTATAGTTTATCCTATCTAGTAGAATAAAAGCAAGATTTCCTTAAACAGAGGAATGGGGTTGTCTCGGGGGCGAAGCGAGCCAGCATTACCATGATCGCGCCGCTGTCTTTTTCACGGTGCTGCTCTAATACAAAAAAGTGATCCGTTAACAAAGATGGCGCTACCCTCGGAGTCAAAATTTCTCAGATCTCAAGGGTTTCTTCTGGGAGATAAAATAAATAGCGGTACATTCTCCATTATAAACTGTGCCCTTCGCATCACCGATGCCGAAGTAGTAGCTGTGAAAATAATGGATTTGCGAAGCAGCAGCCTAAACTTTCGCAAAAGGTTTCTCCCCCGGGAACTAGCAAACATCAAGCGCCTTGATCATCCAAACATCATAAAGGTAAGCTTTGTGTTCAGAGTCACTGAAATGAGAAGGGTTGTACGCTTGTATGCATTGTTGCGCTATCAATGTTGGTAAATTTGGTGAGTAAACACAGTCAGTTTTACTTGTTGACTCATTGCATTTGACTTTGATCTTAGACAAGAAATCAAGGTAGAAACTATTGTGTTGCTTTTACAACTAACTTTGATCTCACACATTTGATATCACTCGAACAAAATAAGCAAAGACAAGCCAACCCTTCTCTCTGACATGCGAATTTTATAAAAGGTTCAAACAACCTAAGAACCTAAAATGAATCATTTTCTAAAAGGTAGTTTTAACTAATTTAAGTCGTCTGTTTGCAATGAAAGCTGAAAAAACGGTTTTACTAAGCCAAGTTTAAAAGAAAAACTTACTTCCTTGAAGGGAGAGGTTGTCATCCTGAAGATACATAACTTTTTTCATGAGGATGATCAATAACCTCACTAAATCTCATGCCAACTATACCCGTTTTTTCTGTACTGAAGAGCGCACTGATATAGTTTGGTCAGAAATTAATGACACACCATGGGCGACCAGTGTCACGTATATCTTTGGATAACTTTTTTTTTCAATTAGCCGAAAGATGTGATGGTGCCCACTCAATAGGCAAAACAAGTACTCTGATAAGATCATAGTGTCTGATTCTTGACTGTGAAAGGTTTCCTTTTGATGGACAGCGAGTTCTTGCAACCATTTTAATAGACTGCCGACTTAACAAAAATTGCTCTTCTTTTGGAGCCCTGAAATCGAACCGCTCTCGATCGATCATGCATAATGTATGGTCTCAAGTATCTTCAAGACTTTTGAACAAAAACAACACTTTCATTGGGAGGAGTGAGTGACAGAATTGGGCACGGAGCTGCTGGCAACGACGTTTTAGCAAAGGCATGGAGCTACGCATTGCTACTGGATAAGAAAAGCCTCATCACTACCTGTGTGACAAAGAGGGATTGATTGGAAAACTGGCAGGAGCTATTGCGCTTGAAAATAAAAATAACAATTGAAATTACATTTTTTCATAAAATAATCAACCTATCATATGTTCTTCTACAATATACTTAGTTTGCAACGTGTCATTTGGTTGACGCAATTGCAAAATAAAGTGAGTTATATTACGAATTGGACCAAACGATCGTGAAAAATCGTGCCTCGTAATTTGCTCATCAAGTGTCTTCTGTGTTACAAACTTGATTTGATTTTGCAGGTTTTGAAAATAGCTAAAAGTGAAGCAAAAGTCTTCATTATCATGGAGTTTGCCGTAACAAACCTGCACCGATACTTGGACCAACGCGGTTACATACATGAAGATCAAGCTCGAAAGTGGTTTGGACAGCTTGCGTCAGCTTTGCTGTATCTGCATAAGCGAGGGGTGGCACATCGCGACATTAAACTGGAAAACATTTTAATCAACTCCAAAGGAAACATAAAACTTTGCGATTTCGGGTTTTCCAAGTTGATCGAAAGCGATGAGGGAAACAAACCAGCAAACAGCACAACATTTTGCGGCTCGCTGGGATACTGTGCCCCGGAAATCTTGCATAGAACCCCGTATAACCCCTGGAAAACCGATGTTTGGTCTTTGGGTGTTGTGCTTTACAGAATGGTTGTTGGGGCAATGCCATTCGGAGAAGGCAACGATCTCGGCAGTGTGAGGCGGATCACAAGAGCTCAAGCAAAGGTAGTCGAGTTCCCGCCGTTTCCAAAAACATCAGTGGCATGCAAAGAATTGATAAAGTCTCTTCTGACTGTCGAAACCGATCGCAGGATCACCTTGCTCGACATTTTTCGGTCAAAATGGGTCAATGCCAATCCCAAAGACGAGGGCCGTGGCAAGTTGCCGACCTCTGCCACACTTGCAAAGTCAAGTGAGGCATGCAACAACTTAACGATTCCTACCTCATCAGCATTTGATGCTGTGGTCGGCGAAACAACAAAACCAGCCCTTGCCACCCCATCGGTTATTTCAAGATTACGAATGCGCTTGCCGTCTCTGACTTTGCGAGCTAAAAAATAAAAGCAAACAAGTTTTTCCCTGTCACACGCTTTACCTGTGAAACTGCACTATGAATCTCAGAATCGCCACTGCTTGCCTCGCAGGACCAATTCACTCTCCGAAAAGTGCTAAAAAGTCACAAAACAACCACTTGCATTTTTTTGCAAAAAAGTGTGTGGGCTAAGGTCCTGGGCAACGTATGCGCATAACTGGAGTGTTGATGTGTCGTATGCAGAGCCGGCCCTAGCAAGTGCGGGGCCCAATGCAATGTCTATGCGTGGGGCCCCTCTTAGGAGCGGTGTTATGACGTCATCGTGCTCAGTCAATCGTGCTAAGACCTTTTTGGTGAAGATGTTTTACCGAAATAACTGTATGAATAGCCAAAAAAGCCCGGCAGATTATTGAAGTTGATTTGTATGTACATGATAATACAACAGTTTTTTTTATTTGGATGGGGCGGAGGCATAGCTCATGTGTCCCGTAGTTACGTCCACGTTAATGACTAATAGCATGCTTGCTGTATTAGACAGAAGACAGTGTCCCGCTACCAGTCGTAATCAAGCCCAACCAGGGGCGGATCCAGGGGGGGGATTGGGGCGATCGCCCCCCCGCTAAAACCTACGAAAGTAACTTTTTTCACCATGATTTTGTACAATTTGGAAAGACACTTGACTGCCAACTGAGATTGACTGCCAAATATTACCGAAATCGCCCCCCCTAAACTTACGGGCTGGAACCGCGCCTGAGCCCAACCCGAAGGTAGTAAATAGAAGCTCTGCAATGAAGATCTGAACGACGAGAGGAAGTTCAAAGTTAGATCAATCAAACCGAACTGACAAGCGAATTGAACTTACAATGCAATTACTTCACTCTTGTAGAACGGCATTTTCGTTCAAAGAACAACTGGCTTGGAAAAACTGCTAACATTAACTGATTAACTTTCGCGCTTTCGGTAACCACAAGCACAGACGCGTTCTGGTATGAAGGAAATGTCTGGACGCACAACTACCCGCTTTATAACGCAATATGAGAGAAACAAAGTTCACAAAAGAGCATCCGACCAAATTTCCCCAAAAGCCCAATTTTATAGTTATTCTCAATGCAACCACTTGGACACCAATGCAAACTGTTCATTGTGTGAATTAGAAATGTATTGTGCAAAGATTGCACAATAACCACGCTACAGATGTAGAAACAGATTATTAAACGCAGTACAACGCGCATGGTTGATTGATGAAATACAAGCATGCAGCCGCCCAATAGAGTGACAAACAGGAACGAGTGTGTTGGATGACATTCACAATTTTGCTTTGCCTAGGCTGCAGGGCAGCTTAAAGTGCCTTTACGTTTATGAACCTGGACTTCAGAGCAGAGCCGTGTGAAAGGCTGTTGGGCCCCCCCAAAAAATCCAGATGTGGCCCTTTAATATCAGCAAGCATTTAGGCAGATGCGTTATTTTTCGAGTCAGTTGCAAATTATCCCCTTGAGCAGCGGTATTTCAAAACCTAACCAAGCTAAACTAATTATGTACAACTTAGGAGAAAATAACTTTAATGAACTGCCAATGCAAAATAAGTGAAAACTAACTTTATCACTTGTTAGTTGTCATCATCAATAAAGCGAAACAAATATCTCTTCTTGTGATGTGATAAAAAATTATTTATGATGTAATTTACCTGTTTGATGTAGTTGCCATACTTGCATCAACTACAGTGTACGACAGGGGCAGGGCAGGCGTTAGCAAGTACGGGGCCCAATTGGAAGCACTTTTGCGGGGCCCCACCCAGTGGCGTGTGCATACATTTTTGAGGGGGACATCACGTCATACCGATAGAAATCGTTGATATGAAAGGGAGGTCTGGGGCATGTCCCAGTCAGTAGCGGACACAGGCTAATTTGGTGAGATGCAATATCGATTTGCAATGAACCCAATGCTTCACAGGACCATATTGCGTAAATCAATCACTTTCGCATAGGCCTACGTAGATTTCTGTGGAAACAAGTCTAAACTTGGTTTAGAAGAAGCTTGAGCGCTAAAACTGGTCAAACTTTAACACTGCACAGCTATGGAACCAACAAGTAAGGTGGGAAGGTGGGCACATAACGATCTGATGGCGTAGTCACTGGCGTCGGCGCAGGTAGCTCTAGAATCTAGATGGGAGTCCCCCACTGGTGGGGAATGGCGGAGTTGCCAAGTGGGGAATGACCGGTCGGACAGTAGAACCACTGCTTCAAAATTTAACACATCACATCCAAATGTTGACTTACTTTACAAATTACAACCATTTACAGAGGAAAGGTGGCCCACTAAAAAGTGGGGAATTGGAGAAAAAAGGTGAACCCCTGAACTAGAGCGTAGTAGACAGTTTTAAGACCCGCAGGAGCCATTTAAATGACACAATTTTTTTTGTGTTTAGCTGTTTTTTGGTCACTATTCGGGACTTTGAAGGGTCCGAACGTGTTTTTAGCGTTCCTGGTTCCAAGATTAGGGCCAAAAAAACGTAAAATTAATTTGGGAAATCCCCCAAAAGTATTGAGAAAAGCACTTTACCAATTAGCTGTTTTTTGGCCTAACTTTTGAACCAGAAACGCTATAAACTCAATCAAGGGCTTTAAAAACTCGTATTCTGCCCTAGAATCCAAAAATACTGCAAGCCAAAATATTGGCGCGTGGGATTGGATGATGACGTCATATAATTAACCAAAAAACATGCCCCTGTCAAGATCCCATTGGCCTAAAAACCCCTAACCAGATTAATTTTTTTTTATTCTAAACTGCACAACGCCACTAGTCATTATGGGGTTTGAACAGCTCTCTAGCTCAATCTGCTGCCGAGTTATGTCTGGCCAAAGTTTGCCCTGAAAGGGCAATTTATGCCTTTTCTAAAAAGTTTTGAATTAGGCCAAAAACTGGGTTTTTGATTTGATTTGATTTGCTTTATTGATTTCAGCCGCAAGGCCCACAAGACATGGCAAACTCACATAGAAAACAAAGTAAGACGACACTTGCATAACTTCAACACACTAGAAGCAATTATGCACGCCCCAACACACACGAGACGAAGCTATTGGCGACGTGGATAGAAACAGACATTTTAACAATCTAGAGTCGTACTTATTTATAAAACAAAAAAAA
>JGI24158J21664_10008316_pt1 | contig 13793 bp, 11 predicted proteins | sample Ectturendosymbi3_FD_21664 | JGI IMG/M metagenome (IMG submission 21664) | reverse complement strand
CGAATGACGTCAAGTTCTTTAAAAAACAAGAATTGCAATCGCCCGTAGCATGTAACATATAAAGACTAACCGTTTGCAACGCAAGCATGCAAGTTTCGGAGGTATCGACAAAAACCGTAACAGTTTAGTTGGCGTTTCATTATTCTTCATTTCTTAATGATTTCTCAAATCCAAATGACTGTTTCGGTATCTCGCACTGCTGCAAAGCTGTCTGCCTTGTGTTCTTGTACTTGAACCATCGTTCCCGAAATTCGGTATAAGAAAGTTGTGTTTGTTTGTTTGGGCACTAATAAAGGATAAAAACCAGGCAGCTCAACTACTACTTTGCAGTATTGATCCTCGAGCAGGCGTCAGCTCTTTCCTCCATTGACGAGAGCACAAAAGTTGAGCCGCTGGTAAGTTACAAAAGTGTTTTTGAAGCTCTTCTTCAACTGAAACTTCATGTATTTTATAAAATTGCTGGCAATAAATGTGTGGCATTTTCAACGAGTTTTGACCATGGACTTAACAAAAAGTCATCAAACTTCGCTTTAAATTCAGTGAAGTGAATTTTGACGCGCAGTTCCTTATTATGCAATTGTGTTAAAATATGAGACCTTATGTTGTAATGGATTGTAAACTTTCTGGCTTCAAGGCCCAAAATTTTCAGTTAATCGCAAATAGGTTAAGATCGCATCCTTTGTTGCAGAGCAAAACTTTCAGCTCTTATTTGACTGACGTACTCATGTAATTGTACCTGGAACAATAAATGAACTTCTCCGACGCGTGCTTGCATGCTGCGATACGTCATATCCTGCAAGGAAAGCGACAAACGGTCAAAGAACCAACATTTGCACAATAAATCGTTGCTTCATTTCTCTGCACGGCATTTCGACTTTTACTTTTATTTTGGTACGTTGCGTAAAATCCTTTAGAAAAGTAACCAACAAAAGATCACTTTGTTTGGAAAGCATCGTGCTATGAAGAGATGTCAATCACCTGAGCTTTGAAGTACAGAGTCACTGGAGGAGCATGCTTGTATCAGCCCTGTGCTTACAACCCTATAAGACATGGTCACTTGATTTCCAAGAGTGAATTGCACCCTTCCATGAATTTCCATCCGATTTCAGCAACAAACTAATCTTACTTTTACTAAATCCCTGCAATAAAACGTTTGGTGCATGGGCGTGAGCAGAAAAAAATGCTATTAAAAGTTTTGTTACATAGAAAATATGACTCATTGTACATCTAGCCAGTGCAAGCAAAGGTGGTTTCACATGTGCTGCCTAGATTGCAATATTTAGACTCAAGAACAACGCAAGTGACTTCACCGCAGCGTTTTCCACTGGAACTTCATGCATAATCCGCAGAACCTTCCACAAAGTGACAACTGGACCTTCACAAAGCAGGAACTTATGTAACAGGAGGTTCCAAGATTTTTATGAAATACTCTTCTCCAAAAAGGAATTTAAATTCTTAGTGCAGTGACAGGATCGGATATTTTGATAACTAGGGTCATTTAAAGTCATATTTTCTTGTATGCTTCAGGAAGCTATGAAACGAATTTTAAAACAAAAACCGCACGCCTACGAAATCTACAACAAATGTTATAAAGTCATAAAAGTCATATTTTCCTTGTTAAGTTATTAAAAGCCATATTTTGCATATTTTTGACCCAATTCAATAAGGAAACCTTTGAAAGAATCTCAAAATATCAGGTGAAACTACTACATCGCTAGGTCTAAGCTGCTTCTGCAAATTGAACCAGTACTAGTGCACCCTGCAAACAATCTTCTTTTCACTTAAACATCACAAACTGAAACCTCATTGATTGCAACATTTATTCTACATACAATTGTAAATTTGCGTTATCAACATGTTTCGTAAACAGTGTGATAAAACCACTGCACAGCGAACGTATAAACAAATCCGCCGTTCTTTCAAGAGCAAGTAGATTATTATCTAGTATATGACATCATATAGCATTTTGTGACACGAGAGATTTCGTTCCACTTCTTTATCTACTTCTGATTCTGTATCTACTTCTGATTCTCTTTCAACGAAGCAGTGTGTCAGCTGGCAATTTGCGAAGTTAAAAACAGAAGTAACGATGCCAAAGCAGGTACAATTGTCGAGTGCTACAAAGATCAAATCGATTATAAAAGATTTTGAGGAGTATCAGCTACACCTAATGAAGAACTCTATTTCCAAATGTGCTGTTGCATTGTTAAGCACGAGAAGTGCTTTTTTGTTGAACAGCATGTAGCAACAGGGAAGCACCAAAAAGGTGTTAAAAAAAGAAATAATTTGTTTGATCATATAAAGTCATATATTCTGAAAAATAAAGTCATGTTATCAAGATTTTAGGTCGTAAAAATGGCCCTATTTATTAGTTTCGTTCTGTTCCCTCTGTGTTTGCTGCTTTTGATTTCCAATTCCCCTTTCCACAAAATAGAACATTCTAATCAAAAAGATCGCGAACCGATGGAGCTTTAAATTAACAATCATTTACCAGCCCAAACATTAATCACTTACCCCGCATACAGAAAATAAATCGTCACGTCCTCCCTCGTTTCAATCTCTTGCAGATCCAAGCAAACCTTTTCGGACCCTCACTTGAACGGCGGTGTGCATGACTACCGCCAACTGTAGCATTCATCTGTGACCCGTCAGCTCTCCGGTTGTTAGTGTTTATTATCCCGAATATAAAGACACGTCGTGGATCAACCAACACAATTTGTAGTAACAGACGTACAGGAATACGAGTGACAGGGGGAAACCACTTGCCATGATTGTTGATGCAGGAGAATATGTTATTTTTTCAACTGATAAGATTGTATTAATGGACTAAAGATTTTCCAAAACTTCCGAGTTTTCCCATAAAATAGAAAAGCCATTTTTTGCCTGTCAGAGAATCCTTTGTTTGAGTTTCCAGTCAAATGTAGCAAAAACATCATCGTGTCACGTTTCCAATTATCACATCCATTTTCTGAAATCACGTCCATATATTGTCTGTTTATTGTTGAACAGCCACCTCCTTATGCAATGATTTATTATTATTCTGCGTGACAAAGCCATTCGCAATTGCCATGAAATTTTTTTTGATTTAGCGAAAGCGGCACTCCTCCGATTTTCCTGATTTTCATATATCCATATCACAGTTCGTATTAATCAATTCTAGCCGTCTAAGGAACGTGTTCACTCGCTAACTGAGCACTCTCAAACAGCGGTAAATTAACTAACGTAAATATTAATTTCATTCATTTTCATGCCCGCTTTTCCTCAAGGGAGGGTTGCGGGGGCAACATCCATAGGAGAACCTGGAATACCTCACGGTCATTAGCGATTTCAGATAGTTCTGCTGGCTCCACACCAAGACGGGACCAAGCAAGGTCGGAGATGCAGTTACTCCACCTGGGCCTTGGGCGACGTCTGGGTCGCTTTCCAGTGGGTTTAGCCAGCAGGGCGTGCCTCACCAGACTTTCGTTGGGGATTCTGGATACATGGATAGGGTTGCCAAATGGCCGGTATTTCACCGGTCTGGCCGGTATTTTACTGCTAATTAAGCAGAGGCCGGTAAAAGGCCGGTGTTTTGAAAATCAGTGACTGAATCCGGTATTTTGAAAATAAATAATTTGCCGCAACTTCGAAAGAACTAACGCCGAATTTCACAAATTATAATGACTCTAGTAGTGAATCTTGTCAGGAGAGTTCTTTCAGTGAAGTTTATTTGCTGCTATTGATGCAATCTTTGGTGTGATTTTCGCGTCACGCACACACAGAAATGTAATGAGCCAGCCACAATACAGGCAAATTATTAATTATGTCTTAACAATACTGAATGTCGCTCTGTTTTCCCTGTGCCGCGACACAGCTTAGATCTGGCACTGTTGACAAATCAAAATGGCCGGTATTTTTACAAAACGCACCTGGCAACCTTATACATGACCCAACTAACTTTAGTTGTGTTCTCTCAATTAGAAGAAGTGGTTCGACATTCAGGGCTCTACGAATTTCACAGCTGCGCACTTTGTCGCGAAGTGTCACACCAGGGGCGTAACAAAGGGGCCTCAATGCCCCGGGCGCCCAATCATTGGGGGCGCCGCCGAAAAGTCGCAACAATGTCGTAAATTTTTTTTTCAATGCAATACATTTACTTCCAAAACACCTAAGGTTCAAATATGGAGGCGCCGAACTTGTTTCTTGCCCCGGGCGGCATCTAACCTCGGTACACACCTTTGTCACACCGTGGATTCTTCGCAAAAATCCCATCTTTGGTGCTTGCACCTGAGTTAATATTCTTTCGGTCATAACCCCATATTCATGACCATAGCCATAGATAAGGATCAGAACAAAGACCGATATAAAAACTGACAGCTTTGCGGTGTTTGGAAGCTCCTTTTTGTCCACTGAGCAATAAAGCTCACGCAGAGCTGCGTTAGCTTTACCAATCCGCGTATCAATCTCCTGGCGCTCCGCCTTCCGTCACTCGTAAATAACCCCTAGGTACTTCAACTTCTCCACGTGCTGCAGTGTATTGCCGCTCACTTGCAGCATATACTGCCTTGGGTTTGTAGAGAAACGTAGTACCTCGGTATTTTTAGTGTTGATTTTCATTCCGGCTCGGTTGCACGCAGCAGAAAACCGATAGAGTGCATGCTGAAAACTGTTGAGAAGATGCTAACAGTACCAAATCGTCTGCAAAAAGTAAACGGTTGTTCATGCAGCTCCCGACCGTGACACCTTCGTCGATTCGGCTGTGACTGTCTATCCAATTCATGTAGACCAGTGGTTCTCAACTCCGGTTCTGAGGGCCGCATTCGGGTCCCAAGCACCCTTTGTGCGGCCCTCAGAAGTCTTTCAATGAAACGTGTAATATTTTGTGTAACAGACTTCGTTCTGCTGTAAAACAAAACGTGTCAACTGAATTGTGTAAAAAAAATTTAGTGAGGCTCTCCAACAAAACCGTAGGTCTCGATTTGGCTATCCTCAGCGAAAAGGTTGAGAACCACTGATGTAGAATATGAAAAGGAGCGGTGACAGCATACACCCTTGTCGGAGTCCAACACCAACGGTGAACGGTCATGATTTAATTCTCCCGACACGTACACAAACTTCTGAGCAGGAATACAGTGACTTGACGGCCAATAACAGGCAGCCTTCAACACCGTACTCCTGCAACACTTCTCAAAGCTTTCCACAAGGAAGCCGGTCGTATGCTTTCTCGAGGTCGACAAAGCATGTGAAGACGTTTTCAGCATACTTCCAAGATTTCTCAAAATGTTGCTGGAGAGTGAAATGTGGTCTGTAGTGCTACGGCCGGAATGAGAAACCGCACGGCGTATCGTTCAGCTTTGATTCAATTATTAGCGGCATCTTTTTTCAAGTCACTTGGTAACGAAATGTTGCTTATTTAAAAATTCCATAAAGCATCGCGGGCCGCACAAAAGGCACTCGCGGGCCGCGTGTTTGAGACCCCTGGTGCAAAGTCTCGTGTCGTGCGTCTTGTGGTGAAGATCAATACCATCTTCAACAAAACTGAATGATCATTTATTTGCAATCACACTGAAACATGTAGCCAAAGCTAGATAAGCTCTTTGTCATATTTGACAGCACCATTTTTCAATGAGAGGTTAGCCCTTTTTCTGGAAAAGTGTTTCCAAAATAAAAAAACAAATATTTGCCAAGTGCATGAATTTGCTTGAATAAGTTCAAACGATCCTATTTGTCTGAGAGCAGATGGATCCAGCTTTTCGCCAGCACATCAGTGAAACCACTACTGAGGTCAACAATTGGGGCTGTGTTTATCCTTACAGTTTGGGCAACTCAATGTGAAAAAGACTGGTTGACTTGATCCGAAGAATTATTTTACCTCTTTTTCTTTGCGCGCTGTGCCACACTGAACCTTCAACGAATTAGCAGGTTCATACTAATATCGAGTGGTGATGGCAGCGTTCAGAAGATAAAATTCGAATTCAGTTCTTTCAAGAATGGAGGGAACAAATTGCACTTTGACAAGAAACAAACTTCGAATTATTGCTAAGGCAGAAATGCTTATTTTGGACGCCACAACTTCTCCAACGCTTTCCAAACCTTAAATTCACTGCTGTTCATAACGAACGCGAACAAGGGGAAAAACTAAAATGTTTTCCAACGTAGTGCTCCGGTCAGAATGAAAGAACACGTTACAGTCAACAGTTGTGTGTTTGCATCAACAAAACAACTTTATCGGGCACTGCCAAGCCATCGAACGAGGCGCGTGGGAGCAATGCAAAGACTGTAGATTGTTTGATAGCGAAGAACTTGCAGAAGCGTGCGCTTGATTGGGAACTTCGCACCTGTTTGTGGCCACTCTGCAACGCAGTATAAGTTGAGCAAAGTGAGGGTTCGTGTTGCCGTGCTTTCGCGGACTCTGCCCGTACAGGTGTGGTAATACCTCTTCGAAAGAATGCGAGCCAATCGAGCTTCGCCAAGTACGACCACGCAGCGTGGGAAACGACTCAGTGTTGGACCGACGCGCCACGTTCGAACTCACACTGCTCTTCACCTAAAGAGTTTGGTTGGGTAGGTGGAAAACGTAGCAAATTTGGTCCGGGCCGAACTAGGTTGAAATCGTGTGTACCTCTTTATTTGCAGCTTGTTTGAGATAAAGATCCAAAATTTGCAGGAAATAATTACTCTCCGAAATTGCGCTTTGCAGCGTCAGTGCTTGCAGTAAATCATGCAAAACGTCAGTTTGTTGAAATTAAAATTCCCTCTAAGGTGCGCAAATGCACAAATGTGCAGTACCACCAGATCATTTGCGCAAAGAAACGTCATTCTTGCCCACTTGCAACATTCCAAATTTAATATCGTATATATATCGCATATGCTTTTACCCCTTAAAATGCTTTACTAGTGGTGTGTCTACACCAGCGGTTCCCAAATTTTTGTCCGCGGAGCAGTGCAAGGTTATTTTAAGTGGACAAGGAACCGCCGCCGGAACTGCCAAGTAAACATAAACGCTTTATTTTCACCCAAATTGCCGTTGTTAAGGTTTCGTACTGTAAACAAAATTATGCACAATAAAAGTAACCATAAAGCAAGCTTGATCAAACGGCATAGCGGCTGCCACACGCCCAAAGAGTTAAAGCACATAACAGCAGCTTTTGCTTAAAACTGGAAAGCATAGCTCGTGGAAGCCTTTAGATTTGTCTGTGGAATCCTAGGGTTCCGCGGCACCCACTTGGGGAAACGCTGGTCTCCACGGTTGCGCAATTCCATGCTCACGAAAACAAACATTTGCTCAGTGTAAAATTCTCTTAGTGGGAACGCTGGTTGAGCTTCTGCATCAAAGGCGTCCTAGAACACCTAAAAAATGACGCATAACATGGTGCATCTGTGGCTGCGTCCATAGGCTGTGAAAAAAGAAAAAATTGTTCGTGTTTCGGTTANACAGTTCAGGCAATTCAATATACAATTCCGATTGTTTCATTGCTTTCAAAAATTCTTTTTGTGAAAAGCCAGTGACCAATGTATCAAAAGCAACCCAAGCATAAAGTAAACGCGGAAAGGCTCACAAACTGAATACTGACTAATTGATTCAACAACCACCCACCAACAGGGGCGGATCCAGTCAGTAAGTTTAGGGGGGGGGCGATTTCAGTAACATTTGGAAGTCAAGTCTCATAACGGCTTCGCTACTATAAATGGGATGAAATACACTTCACAACACTGCTGTGACAAAACAGTTCACAACAAGATGGCCTTATATCGCAAATGTTGTTTTCCGAATTCTACGAAAGTCATGGTGAATAGGCTAAAGTTACTTTCGTAGGTTTTATGGGGGGCGATCGCCCCAATCGCCTCCCCTGGATCCGCCCCTGCCCACCAGGCAAGAACCAGACATACAAATCCGAAAAACGCTCTTGTTCTTTCAAGTATCTACAAAATATGGTGCTTCTGTTATTGAAAGATGATAATTTGTTGGCCTGCTGTAAAAAGAACCAAAGTCATATGTGTGATACTTTTGTATAAGAAAACAAGTTTACCTTTGAACTGATATTGATAAATAGTGTTGAGTCATGAAATGCCTTGCTCAACTATCATAAAGACATGTTGTGTAATATTTGGTCATTCAAAAACACTGACCCCACTAGGTAATTTGTTGTTTAGGAGAACCTGCAACATTTGTTACTAATTAAACACACTGGGCTTAATGATTGGCATGATTGGAAATTAGCTTTGTGACACAAACATATAAACAAATTTTGCACAAATGTTGGGGAGGGAAGTACGTGCGGTGAAAGTAATTGCAGAGGGGAGTAAGTGCAGAGCGAAGTAATTGCGGCTGGACTTTCTTTGATTTGCTGGGAAGCTTTGTTGACGCCGATGTAGCGTTAATTAGGGCGAGGCTGCCGACAGGCTACAAATGTCAAAACAGTCGCAGTTAGGAAGGCCTTGGATAATAATCGTTGTAATGAGTGTTTTATGTGCATTGTCTCATCATTTGCGAACAAACTGTAGCTTTGTCAATGTAAACATTTGCCAGCAGGAAGTAAGACGGACACAGGCGAAACTTTAGTGAGGAAAACAATGGAAACAGCAGTTCTAATTCTAAATATGGTTTACAGCAGTTCAAAAGTAATAGTATTTTCCGCTTTTATCTCAGCAGAAATAAGGACACTTTTTGAAAAACTGTAAATCTAGTAATTTGAATTTTCAAAACTGTTGGCGGAACAAAACGTGACATCTGAGAAAAAACACTAAAGATTAAATGAAATTACTTTTGCGGAAAACAAGCATTGAAATGATCTGTTCAAAATATTATTTGGTGCGACACAAACTCAATCTAAAAAAATTCCCACCTAATACCTTTCATCTTGGAAAGCAATCCCACTATAACAGTATGTTTTTTCCATCTTTTGGAGCACAAGACATCCGCAAACGTGCAGGGTCTAAAGACAGATTGGCATAACTATTACTTAGTTACTGAACACACCTGCAATCAACCTCACGGCAAGATCTTTTCCAGAGTAAAATTGAAGTATCTTTCTTGCCGATGGTCAAATGAGCAAAAGTCATGCAATATATCAAATGTGAAAATCCTGGTTGTGAACCTTCCTACCTTGCCACTTCTTGCTCATCCCCATGTCTGTAGCCAGTCCATTCAACCTTAAGCTCATGGAATAAGCGTTGTTAAATTTCCATCTAAGGTTTAGTGGTTCAGTACATGTACTGTTTTACGACAACAAAAGGTTTTAGTAAACTCTGCTTGGTACATCTGCAGACAGATTAGAATATGACAGTGTGAAGTTACTAAAACAAAAAGTTAGAAATGTGCAACAGCTCTTTGTAGCCTATCTGTTTACGAGATTCTTCCCCAACCATGAGATTTGACTATGAGTAAAGCTATAGCGCCACTAAACGTGAGTCGTCTGCCTTTTATTGAGCTGAACCAATGTCAAAATTCTGCTTGAGAAACTTAAAAAGGAACAGAAGAATTGTTTTTAGCAGCATTGTTATAATTTGATGCTGTTTGCAATCAGTGACGTACGCAGAAAATTTCCAAGGTGGGGCGAAAAGGACCATGCCCCCTCATACAGTCATTTTGTGCTTTGAGAGGCGTTTTTCTAAACAAAATAGTGTTATTCGCCTAAAATTAAACATTTTGGTATGCATTGCCGAATACTGACAGTATACACTGCCGAATACTGTTTATACATTTTTTTTATTTTTAGGGTCTGAAGGAGGGGCCATGGCACAGTGGCCCCCCTCAGTACGCTAGTGTTTGCAATCAATAAATTCGATGTCTGCAACGACAAGCCTCTATTGTAATCTTTGTAGACAGCGTTTTTAAGTTAGGATTCTGTAAAATTGTTTTTCAAAATTCACTTTGAGCTTTGTGAAAACAGTTATATCGAAACAATCGTTACTATGGCAACGTTAAGATTTCATTTGTTGATCCTTCGTTTTGGTACGAAGTTAGGTGTTTGGAAATACTTTGGTTAGGTTTTGCTTAAAAATTTAAGGTATGAAAAAATTTTTGAAAAAACGAATTTGTCGTTAATAATAAAGCCATCTCTCTCCAAATAATGTCTATGGAAAGAAATCCTTTCTCAGCAAACAATCACACAATTTAAGATCTTACAGAGTATATATTTCGCCTACGATCTAGGCATCATCAGCACTTATTCAAATAGAATCTTTATGCTTGGGTTGCTCTCTCTCCAAATAATCGAACCTTTCATTCGATACCGAAAATGACGTGTGATGGTATTCTGGAAAGTTATGTGGACTGGAGCATTTAACCTTCATAATGCTGCACAAAATCAATTTTGAACTATGTTATTGTTCTGCTTTTCAAACAAACTTTGACACAACCAAGACTGACAAACGTGTTCTAGAAGAGTTCCCGCGGTTACAACACTGATCCTCTCACATAACGCCGACGAGCCTCAAGATTCCTGCCTATAGCGATCCGGTGATTCGTTGGAACTTTCGCAAGGTTCATTGGAATCGCTTTTGCCTTCTTACAGGAGAATCTGTATAGAGAATGCCACCTCCGGACACAACAAACATCGAGGCAGGAACTACGCGAGAACCTGCTATTTGCAGCTAAAAATGCATCCCATGTGGCTGTCGCAAGAACTATGTGCCATGTTCGGACAAAGAGTGCGGGACTCTTTATCGCTCCTTCCTCCAAACCCCAGTGGGGACTGACTCAGACAGAGTCGCGTCGTTCAATCATTCCTACCTTCACGGCTCGACTAGAAGAGCCAGGAGCGATGGGAAGAAGCTGTCAATTCCATCGACTTCTCGCACTCCACCAGCAAGGCGTGGAGCTCCATCAACAAACTTATTGGTAGATCCGGACACTCCTCTCGTCTGTACCCCGTCTCAACAAATTCCATAGCTTTACAACTCATGAAGAACGGGGCACACAAAACAGGGGACCGCGAGTCTACAAGGCTCGTAAACAAGGAGGTGTCCGATCTATGGAAGGTCCCAACATCTGATGGAGATAGCATCTCTGGCCCCTTCACGCCAGAGGAGCTTCCTACCTCCCTCAATCACCTAGATCCAGGAGAATTTACGGGGTTGGTTTCTATTTTCCCGGAGTTTATACTCCATGCCGGATCAGCTCTCAAATCCTGGTTATGCAATTTCTTCACTTCTTGCATNCGCCAAATCAAAATTTCTAATCTGGAAAAGAANACTAATAGTTTCGATCGCNAATCAGGATAAGCCATTGGGGACCCAAAGAGTTATCGCCCTATGTCTCTACTGTGTGTCCCGTTCAAGAGCGTTGAGAAACTCATTTACGCCCAATTATCGCCCCATCATTCCCACGGGAACAGGCGGGATTATGACACGGGAGGTCGACCGTAGATCAGATCACCTTTATGACAGTGGCGTAGGCTTTAGCCAGGGGGAAAACTTAGCTGATGGGGACCCACTTGCCAACACTCAGAAAAAAGTTTAGAAATAAATGTGTATGCGGATGTGGATTTCTATACCGAAACCCAAAATCACTGGAAAACACCCCGAAAAAATCTGAAAAACGCAAAAAGCAGCAACCTACTGAACACTGAAAGAATATTTAGTACCGAAATAGAAGCTAAGTAGGAGGCGGTTTTTACAGCAAAAGATTTGCACACCTTCTCCTCTGACTTTTACGCCACTGCTTGCTGACGCAGGAAATCATTTCGGCTAAGTAGCAGAGATGATCACGGAGCCGGAGTGCCGGAGTGGACTCCGGTCGGAGTTTGCATTTTAGGCTGGAGCAGGAGCAGGAGTCAATATTTTAGGTTCGAGCCGGAGCAGGAGCCGGAGTCAACATTAAGGTCTGTGCAGGAGCAAAACAAAAATTTTAAGGGACCTAATTTCTGTAATGGTGCTTGTTGTTGTGAAACAGAATTGAATTAAATTGAGACGTGTTTTCTGACCAGTGTCGCCATATATCACCAAAGTGTGACACTGGGTGGAGTACCGAGCATTTCACACTAATGATGGTTTCAAAGTTATGGCCTAGCCTATGCAAAATAGGCCTACAGTGTGCAAGTGACAATGCAGTTCGGGAATTTCGGAATCCATGCCATAACTGTGAGAAAGTTGGGCTAATGATGTGGGCAATAACACAAGACACATGACAAAAAACAGTGGTTGACAAAACAGATTATAGAGAATTAAAAGTGTGGCGAAATGAACTATACCCTGTAGGCCTAGTGACAGCATTTGACGATGTTAGAAGAAATGTGCAGTAGTAGTACAATACAATGTTTGTTCGCATTGTGTAGGTTTCTAGTCTAGCCACCGCTTGCATAGGCCAACCTCTGCTCACATTTTGCAGCCATCCTGAACAAAGTTGGATGTTTGCCCTGATAGTTCTTTAGTTGCAGTTTTAAAGATAACCTATATTGTTTTGAATCTCTAATGCCTATGAAAAATTTGAAAGGGGTTGTAGCGTAAGTTATGTGTAATTTAAATGTTCATCTTGTTAATTTTTTCTGTACGATTTTCTTGCACATTCATGTTAATGGCTCAGTTTGGCACAGTTATAGTTCAGAGTTTTATCTGACCACATATGGTTAAAGTACGATTCAATATTTGTGAACAGGTGATCAGCTCCTCACCTCGGAGATTTAAAATGAGTCTTTTGCAAAAATAAAAACTAACACTCAGTTCAAATACTTGTCATCTATCTGGTTAATTATTGAAGCTTGAACTATAACTTGCGTTTCAATGGTCTCCATTTCGTAATTTAATTACAGGTAGATATTTGATAAGCAGCGTCTATTTTGCCTCATGAGATGAAAACAGTTCTGAAGTTATTTTGTCAGTAGCTGCACACATTTATTTGAAGTAATCACATGACAGGTTTGGAATGCATGACCTACATAGCTGACTTTACTGTCTAATTCAAATGTGGGCAAGCTTTTAGTGACTGTGTTTGTCTATGCTGTGTAAAGAATAGGCTAAGCCATAACTTTGAACCACAACACGTTGTGTCTCTCTCTATTGTGCTAGTCATGTGACCATTTCAACCATTTGTGTTGTATCAAAGGCAAAATAGCCATAACATATATCTTGCCTCATGAGGCAAAATAGGCAGTATAATTTAATTTGAATTTCTTTTAAGTTTTCGGAGTGTTAACAGGAGTCGGAGATGATGTTTCAAAATTTTTCTGAGTCGGAGCAGGAGCAGGAGTCCTATAGCGTGGAGCAGGAGCGGAGTCGGAGTCTCAAAAACGTGACTCCGCTTATCTCTGCTAAGAAGGCTGGAACTGTGTTTCTCGATCTCACAACAGCCTACAACATTGTATGACATCGTGGCCTCATCTGCAAGCTACGTGACAGGTACATGGTCCGCATGATCATGGAGCTTGTTGACAGTCGCAGCTTCACCCTTACCGCTGGTAACAACAAACGGAGCAGGTTAAGAAGCCTCAAGATTGGCGTCCAACAGGGATCGTCTTGGCACCCCTTCTTTTCAGCATCTAAACCTCTGACTTACCAATCATCGTCTCTAGAATTCGTCTCAAATTATCAACCAATATCTATTTTGCTACAGTTTAATAAAATTTTTGAAAGAATTCTATATGACAGAGTGCACTTTTATTTACAGGAATATAAGTTATTATCGAAATATCAATTTGGTCTCAGGCAACTTCATGGGCAGTTGAGAGTATTTACTCCAATCTTTTGAGTAGTGCTGATAATGGATTATATTCTTGCACCATATTTCTTGATTTTTCTAAAGCATTTGACACGGTAAATCATAACATGCTATTTGACAAATTTTATCATAACTTCGGCATTAGAGGAATTCCCTT
>JGI24158J21664_10008315_pt1 | contig 13795 bp, 8 predicted proteins | sample Ectturendosymbi3_FD_21664 | JGI IMG/M metagenome (IMG submission 21664) | reverse complement strand
CTAATAAAGCTCATGACATACTCCGTTACTGAGATCTCTCACTTGTCAGGCTTAGATGTACAGTAGCCGTTTCGCTGCAGGCTTCTTGACAATGCTTGTTTTGTTTTTTCCTCAGTCTTGGTTTTAGCGAGTTTGTTTTTGTTTTAACGCGATTAACAAAAATATTCCTTCTGCTGATGCAGTAAAATGCGGCAAGCCGCAAATCTGGTCATTAAGTCATCTCCTACTTATCCAAGCCATCTTTGATGCATGTTACGTAGATAATATCAGAAATCAGGGATATAGGCCTACTGTATAGATTTATTGGACAAAGACACATGTTTAAACTATTGTCTATTGATATAGCCTCCAACATGTTTTCTTTGCTGCGGTATTTTGGTCATTTGTCACATAGCCTCCAGCTCATCTTCAGGCACAAGATGGGGAAAATGTAGACCCACATTTGCTATTGAACTTGAATCTGGTGAGATCTTGAGCTGCACAGGAATCTAAAATCCCTAACCTGGCAGCAAATCCTTACTCCAATGTAAATTGGTTTTTTAGTTTGCATGAATAGAACAACCAAAGAATTTGAGCATTTTGTCGTAAAACATTGTATAAACAAATTCTTCAGCTGGCGACTGGGATAACAACCGTTCACCCAAATGCAAATCTTTCATTTATACAACCGTTTGTTATTCATTCATGTTACTTCTGCTGTACGCACAACTGCATGGCTGACCGTACTGGATGGTACGCAACCTACAGTATTTGATAATGATATTGATACAAGTTTGAGGGTTGAAACCGACTACAGATGTTTTGTTTCACCGATTTCAATACCTGTTCACCTGATGATCGCATGCGAACATTTACATTGTAAAAGACGGAAGATGTTTATTATGTTGTTAAATTTACCAGTTGCCAAAATTTTATCTTCAAAAACACCCAGATTTGACGGGNTTTTCGTAATCAAACTAGCCACCCAGATGGACTCAAAAAATCCATATCTGGGTGGAAAAAAACAGCAGTGGGAGCCCTGACCACAGCACATAACCTGATTTGATCGCAGGCAGTCATCTGCTTACCGCGCAAAAACCTACGAGTGAATGTTACGTCATAAAGCGGTTTATTGAGACCTTTGCGCAGCGGTCTGATTACCTTGGACCAGTGGTTCCCAAACTTTTTGCCCGCGGAACACTGCAAGGTTACTTTAAGTAGACAAGGAACCCCCGCCGCAACTGCCAAGTAAACATAAACGCTTTTTTCGCCCAAATTGCCGTTGTGAAGGTGGCCTAGCCTATGGGCAACGCATATCGTGAATTCCAGTTTTTCTTTTGTGGCTTCATTACTAACGTCCTGTTGCTGTGGGGACATTGCATAGAAGACTTGTTTCGGCCGACTGGTGGCTTGGCCTACATGAAGTGCGCGTTCCTGCTTCCTTGCAGCCTCCATCGCACTCTTACCGCGAAGCACGTGACGCTAGTCTCGTCTTCAAAGCTATCCGTAGGCTACTGACCTTCTCGGCTTCTATATCGGCAAATTATGTCTAGCAGGGCTTTCAGCGATTCGATTTACCTGCCTCGCTGCCTTGGACTATTACACACCACTTGATGTAGTCTGAGGGCTTCGTGCCGTTCAGAACCGTCGCCAGAAAGGCTTCAATAGGGGTCTTTACGTTTGTGCAGGGGTACTTGACATTCTGAAATTTACCAAAACTGTTTTTGGGAGGCTTGGAGCTTTGTTTTGGGGGACTAAGCCCACCAAAGGCCCGCCGTGGCAACGGGACTTAAGCCGTTACAGATAATTTGTATTAATCAGTCAGAGACGAAGTGGCAACTTGGGTTTCAGAACAATAACGTAGCGCCGATATATAATGGCAAAATCGATACGATACATCGGCAACATCGTCATATCGGCTGATATATATCGGCATGCCGATGCATCGGTCGAGCTCTAAGGGAAACCCAGAAAGTGCTCAAGGGATCACGTGCCCCGTAGACCTTTCTAGTTCCGGGCTTGTAACATCTTTGTATAATGCGTTGACGGAATAATCATGGGAAGTTTAGTGCCCATTAATCTATCCAAGGCCCATCTCGGTTAGAAAGTTCGTGACGTTAATATTAAAACAGTTTTTAAGGTTCAGGTCGTATGTCATTTTTTACAGGTGTGAGTTCGTTTTGCAACGTAAAGGACCAGACTTCGTCCATCAAATGGTGTCGATGTTTCCAAATCTGCCTCGTCCGTTGCTGAGGGGTCCGTTCGATGTTCCTCCCAATGACCCTGCACGAATGGCGCGTTATGGTGCGAATGCACCAAGACCACCGTCTCCACCGCCTACCATTATAGACCCGCAGGTTGGCTTTGACGAATGTTACTCTTCACAAATGAGATTTTTACTAAATAATAAAAACTTGTTTTTCAAACACTGACTGTTATGCCATTTTCATCGCGCTTAACTTAAAAATGAGTGTGAATTGCGAAATGGCGATTATAGAGGCTACCCATTCCGCAAAATGTGTATTACACCAATGTTAATTTTAGACCCGTTGGTCACAAAAATACTTCGGGTGCTTCAAAACTCAGTTTGATTGATATAACCTTGCTGCCAGCGTAGCGTGGTTTCCACTTCTGATGGAGCTTGCCAGAAACAGTTAAGATCGTCAAAGTAGCAACAGTGCGGAAACAAGAAATTTGGCTATTTTTTCTGTTTTGGGCTATTCAAGGAGTAAGCACGCAAAACATAGTACTCTTAGAGCAGTCAGATCTAATTGGTGGAATTGAAACTGTAGAGAAAGCGTTTGCTAAACTAAGAGTTCCGATTCCTTGGCATTTTATTATTTTGTTGGTTTGTGCTTTACCATTTTATCCACAGGTGGAACTGAAAAAACGGCAAGAAAAATTAAAGGAGGTGATGAAGTCAGAAATGGTGAAAACTGCTTCGGAAATGGGTTTTGGAAGAAAAGTTATTAAACATGTTGTGAAAAGGTTTGTGAACTTCACGAACGTATTTTAAGGCTAGTCCATGGGAGTGGGATTCCCATCGCTAGTAATTTTACGTTATACAACTAGAATTTTCTGAAGTTGAATATCATCGCATATTCACAGCACAGCAAGTATCAGACGTAGAGGCCAAGCAGGACCATGGCGCAATGATGCCAGGCTCCAAAAATAAGGTTGTTGGGCCTTTTTTTGGGTTGCAACTAGGGAGAGGGTCACCCAATTTTCATTGACCACCAAACTGGGACGTTTTGGGCTGTTTCAGCCACTGCTCTGCAGAGGTAAGACCAGGGCTCTCCAAACTACGGCCCGCGGGCCAAATCCGGCCCACGAAACCATTTTGTCAACACAATGAAAAAATTAATGCATTAACGAAAAATTTGTTGATTTGGTAGAATGTAACATATCCCGAAACAATCACATTACGTAAGATGTCCAGCCCTCGAACTGTTGTGTAAGGGCTTACGCAGCCCTCTGACAAAAAAGCTGGAGATCCCTAGGCTAGACAATAGACATGCACATGATATAATGTACTTCGTATTACTAGGTTTGGCAGGCAGTTAAACGTTGCCATGGGATGGGACAGAAAAGTGTCCCATTGACAAGCCTGCGTATTTCAAGTAAAAGTGGTGGCGTTTCAAATAATTGTAACCGTTTTTTTTTAGCGTTTGTCGTTGGCGACTGTTAAGACATTTTGAGAGTTAAGACCAACTATTTCATCTGAATACCGCGATGATCGTAAAGCGAGATGTTAGTGTAATTTTGTGGTGGTTTTGCTGCGAGTTTCTAATGTACTATATTCTGAGAGACGGTTGCAAAAATTTGACAGACTGTTAGGTACCTTAAAACACCTTAAAAACACTGATTGTAACCTTCACTGCACTAACAGAATTGATAAAAATCATGATTTTTTTTCATCAAAAAAATCGGATTAAAAAAATTTTAATATGATTTTTTTATAAAACTAGATTTTTTTGATTTTTATGTTTTTTTTATTTAATGTGTTGAGGGTGGCCAGTTAACACTTCTAATTTTTAATTTTAAAGATTTTGTTTCAATAATACCTTTTTTGTGCTTCGTTTCTTCGAGAACAGCAACTAGAATTCAACCGAACTTTCATTAAAACTTACTTTGCGTTGATGCATCACACTAAAGAAAATCAGTTCATAACACCAGTACTGGTCTGCAAAACGAAATATTTATTGAAATGACTCAAACCATCAGTTCATCAATTTCATTAACACTTATGGCATGTTAAGAAACTTGTACAAAAATACAAGCTTGCCAGCATTTTTGGTCCGAAGTCTATTGTTAAAATTGATTATTGTAATGTAGCTTTCACTAGTTCAGCTTCTGCAAAAGTTTAATATACATGCAGAAAATGGTAAAAACCTATAATATATGTGTTATTATGAATCTGAATCAAAAATATGTTCTAAAATTACTATTTCTACAGTCAACAGCCTACATATTTGCTGGAATTTAGATCTAACGTTTACTTTATGCCAGGCCCGTAGCCATTGGGGCATTCAGGGGCATTGTCCCTAAATTTTTTTGTGCCCAGAAAAGTATGTTTTTAACATATACTGTAACAAAACAAATCTTTCCCCTCATACAGTTTATTTTGCCCTCCAAACCTGGCTACAGACCTGATTTATGCCAGCCTACACTTTCACACTTGTGGCATTCTGATAGTTCTGACTGCTTTGAGTCTGCAAATGTTAGTGATTTCAGTCCACATATCATTTTTACAGTTAGTTGACATAGAATCTGTGACCTCACAGGTGCTGTGATTGATAAAATTTTAATTACTGTTATAGCTTGTGTTGTCATAAGAAATCTGTGCCTTGTTTAATAATAAGTTAAACCGATTAGAATACCAATTAAATGTGCCATACAGAATTAAGTATCTATCGACAGTGTTTTTTTGGGGCCGATGCCGATGTAATGGCCATTCCTGGACCGTTGGCCGATGTCGATAACCGATATTTCCAATAATTTTAAATCTTGTTTTCTGCTTCATTATCAAAAATATAATGTATTCTATGCCTTACCTTTTTTTCAAACACTTTAAAAATAAGGATTTATGAGCTAAAATTTTTCAAATTGCAGCAATTTCAATATTTTTCTAGGATTTTTATGTAATCTGATTAATGACTGGTGTTTTTGTTTTGGCTGCGATGGCCAAAGCGTGCTTCATGGTTCATCTTGTCTGTTTGTTTTTGAAAACGCACTTGCTAGCGTTGCTGCAAGATAACTCTCTTGAGTTGATTCGTTGTGCTTTTTTGCGCAAGTTGTCTGGATGCGTGTAAAATATAACAGCGTTTTGTCAACACGTTAGGCCGATACCGATGTATCGGTGAAATCCAAAAATCGGCCCGATATATCGGCCTGGCCGATATGTCGGTCTATCTCTAATACAAATCACAGAAAGCTTCAAAACTGCATATGATTTTTTTGATTTTATCACTTTTTTAACCATTACTAGAAATAGCTGAACTTCCATTCAAACGTTTTTGATAAGTTCATAACACCAGTACCGGTGTACGAAATGAAATATTTACTGGAATGCCAATACTGAAACTGCCAATTTAATAATTTCATTGACACTTTTGGCATACGTGCATGAAATGTTAGAAACCCATAATAATAATGTATCTGTTTCATGAAGCAAAAATATGTTCTCTAATTATGTTTACAGTCAACACCCTTAATATTTGGTGGAATTTAAATGCGGCTTTCACTTTATGCCAGTCTACACTTTCAAACTTTGGCATTCTAACAGTTATGAGTTCTGAATCTGCAAGGGTTGGTGATTTCAGTCCACATGTCATTTTTGCAGTTAATTGACATGGAATCTGTGACAGTCTCACAGTTGCTATGATTGATAAAACCTCAAGTGGTTTCAACTTGTGCCGTCATAAGAACTCTTTGCCTTCTGCACTAATACTGCATAGGCTATGTGAAAACCTATTTGAATGCTAATTAAATGTGTCATAGACATCGTACAAAGCTCTAAAATGACATGATTTTTTTGATTTTTATGGCTTGATTTAAATCATTATTTTTATTGCATGATTTAAATCAGTGATTCAACCGTGTTGATTCAAACAATCAACCTTGCGCACTTCGTTCTTCTTTTCATGCAAAGTTTTGGGGGAATATAATGTTGCGATCTTCCATTTTTGCCTTCACAAGATTTCGTATTACACGAATACAAAATTTTAATTGAAAAGCCCCCAGCTAGCCCAAGTAGAGCAAGGTGATTACAGATTGCATGAAGACATGTTGCTGCATTTAACATAAATTTACGCATGGAACTGAAAAAAAACGTGGTTACGTTTGACGTCGGCTGGCACAACCTTATCTGAAACTTTCTAGCTACAATAAACCTCAGTTAATCCGGATTCGGTTGAACCGGATCTTCGCCAATACCGGATAAAATTGGTGGTACGAATGATTTCTAACGTTTTTCTTTATAAAAATCATCCGGTTTATCCGTTTTTTTTTAACCCGGATCTTCGCCAAGACCGGATAAAATTTGCTCTTTTCACATCTTGTAATCCGGATTTTTCTCCACTTACACGCTGTAAAGTATATTGACTGGTCTTTAAGAAAGATCCGGCACCTTTCAAGCGCAACACAAGCGTGCTCACGATCACCAACGAACGTTCAGAATTATCATAACATCGGCTGCAACTGTGCGCGACATTCGACTGATCGCAGAGTCGATTCTTACGTCACTCACGGGCATAACATATTACATTGAACATAACGCTCAAAGCCCGCCGCTACACCGCGGTTTCAGTCTATTGATCAGTGTGGGGTGTGCGTTTGTAGAGGAGTATTATCCCTGACTGTATTTTACTCGGTAACATGTCTTACCACTGCTTATGGACCAGTCGCAGAAATCCCTGCGTCAGCCCAAAATCCCAGATTTCTTCGCAGCCAAGTAATCTAAAATTAGGAACTTATGATTGTTCATAAATGCCTGGATATGGCGGCTCCTAGAAAGATTAACCATTGTAAATACATCACTAAAGTCATTTTGCTTCTGCCAAAGTCTGCTGTTGGGTTGTCAATGTGTTCAATTTAAGTAATTTTACCGACATCTCAGTACTTCGATGACATCAGGATAGAAACAACCATCTTCGGTTAATCCGGATCTTCGCCTAAACCGGATAAAATCGACGGTCAAATCGAATCCGGATCAACCGAGGTTTACTGTATTAATCTTTGAAGCGATCAGAAGACTGCATTTTTTAGGCCAAATTTCAGAAATCTTCCCTTTTGAAGTTGGTTGGCCTACAAAATTCCATAGGCCTTTCGGCTTTTTTACGCTGCAAAAGTTTCCTCTAGAAAATATTTATTGATCCATTTTTTCGGCTACACTTCCACAAATTTTTTTGATTAAAGCCATATTAGACCGAGGCCCACGTTTTGATGTTAGTAAGATTTGAAGGATGCAAGATTAGAAATTATTTTTTTGCGTAAACACCAGAAATGCGTGAGCTGTGTGGTGTGTTCTGTGTTGTAAGCAATAAACATAGCTCAAGGCTGGCAGACAGGTCCGTAATAGAAATGCGACGGTGACGTCGAGTAAATGAAAGGGCTCTTATGATTCTGGTCGTTAGTACAGGAGTGAATGGGAGAAGACATCGATCAGTCCAACACCATCGGCTTTATCAGTTTATTTTCAACGTAGTAATTTCAGCTATAAACGTAGTTTCAAAAAATCATGAAACTTTTATATATCCAACTCTTTGTTTACTTTTTTATTGTTAATATTTTTCTCCAAGCTGATAAGTCCGCACCAGTGTCCCACGCCCCAACTTGCGTCGAGGGTAGACCCGCAAGGTCCGCATTTTTGTATGATGTTGAGAGCAGGAAACAGGAAGTAAGATATGTCATTGTTTGTTCCTCCCCATAGGAGCAACGTAAACTCTCATGCGACTGAATGACGGTTCTGTAAATGGTAAAAACAAATCATGTGTGTTGAGGCTTGCCTTGCCCGTTGCGACACCAGTTTATGACATAGAAATTTCCGAAAATCTCGGCTTTTATTCCGTGATGCAATAACTTAGCGATTAGATTTCGTGGAAAATTACAGTAGATTGTTGCTGTTTGCTACGCTGACAGTAGTAACAGGTAGCTGCGTATGAGTTTTTTGTTGTTTTTCCCATAGGTTTTACACTGCGCAGGGGAAATCGATAAAAATGCTGCTATGCTACTGCATTACTCTATGCTGAACATAGTGGCAGAGTTTGTTTTACTTAGTGCAGACGGTTGAAATTTCTGCATAAATTAGAAATTGGCCCTACACTTCTTTTGCTTGCTGATGCATCGTTTTTAGACAAAAGTTTGTCACATTTTATCTCAATAATTTCATAAACGCGAGTGGTGTGCTTAATCTGNTGGTGTCGTTACTTGTTTCAATAGTCTGGAAATAAGGAACGCATGCGGTTTTGCAGAGTAGTGATGTTTCACCCGTANCGCGGTATTCAAGTGTAGTTTGGAAAACTGCCGATGTTTAGTATGCTGCACAAAAACGATAACTGCATTGTCTATATGCTGATGTGAATGCGTGCTCCATTTAAGTGCGCTTCTAAGGCATTTTCCAGATATTTTTGGGTGAATGTGGCGCATTTTCCAGATGGGTGCAGTACATTCACCAAGATCGTTTTCAGAAGTTATTCGTTTCTTAGGTATATCGAGCAATCCAAGACGTTCAGTGGTGTTGAGGAATTAATTGAAGCTCTAACGAACAACACCAGCGACGCTTCTGACAGTGAGGAGGAGTCACCTGCTGCGCAAAAAACTCTTCCTTTGAAGCACCAAGGTATAGATTTTGTTTATAGGACCCGATTGATTGTACCTGCTCGACAGAGATTTGCACTTGTTTTTACAAGGATTTCGTGCAACCGCTCTGGAAGCGCGTAATGTTTTCATGCTTGTCTTGTTGGACAAGTAGGGGAAAATGTAATAANTACTTATTGCTTGCTCACTCAATTTCATGTAGGTCATAAATTTATATTCCTGATACAAGNATTTATATGTGCGAATGTCANACACATTTGCTATTATTTTTAATTCACAAGCATTTATGTGTATTACTGATTTGACTTAGATGAGCCAAGATAAAGCGAGCAGTCCAGGTTGCTATNGGATTTTGACTTAAACACAGGATGAAAATTGTCTTCTGCAGNTTTAAGGATAACTTGTTACGTATTGCCCAAGTGTTGAGTTCTTTCCAAATTACCGAATTACTTCCGTTGAGGTGTCGGGGATTGAAATAAAATAGATGCATTATCTGCAAACAAAACTTCTAAACGCAGTACTTCAGGCGGATACTTAAATACAATTAAGATAAGACTGAACCTCGAACGCTACATTGAGGATTTGAGGAACGTCACAAGTGGGTAAAATATGTTTGCGATTTAACCTTCTGAAACCCGAACGTATTCCTTGTTCAGGTGCGACGACTCATACCTATTGGTAACATTATGTCAGTGATCATATACTACTACGTCTTGGTGAGGTTTTTCCGCAGGAGGGACGGCACCATTTTAGAAGCCATGCATGTTTCTCCTATACGCAGTAAAGTTGACAAATTTTTGTTTTAGAACCTGGAGTTGTTCAGAATCAGTTTTCCGGCCAAGCGATAACTGGGGGTGAGCTCATAGTTTATTTCCTTGATAGACTACCGTTGAAATTTAATCCTGCAGTAACGCTGATGCTCGCAGTTTTGCTTAAGTTTGTTTTGTTGCTTGTTTGCGGTACGAACGTGTTTTAACAGCTTGCGAGGTATTTTTGAGAAGTCTGTGTCCAATTGGGGAAAAAAGTAATCTCTTCAACCGCTGAACAGTAAATTTTAGAAAATATCCGACGCTATGAGCAGGGTTAATTGATTTAAATCAAGCAATAAAAATCAAAAAAATCATGTAGTTTAGAGCTTTATGTGATGTCTATGACACATTTAATTAGCATTCTAATAGGTGTTGACATAGCCTATACAGTATTAGTGTAGAAGGCAAAGAGTTCTTGTGACGACACAAGTTAAAACCACTTGACGTTCGATCAATCATGGCAACTGTGAGGTCACAGATTTTGTGTCATTTAACTGCAAAAATGACATGTGGACTGAAATCATTAACCCTTGCAGATTCACAAGTCATAACTGTTAGAATGGCACAAGTTTGAAAGTGTAGACTGGCATAAGTAAAGTTGCATTTAAAATCCATCAAATATGAAGGCTGTTGACTGTAAACCCAGTTACAGAACATATTTTTGCTTCATGAAACAGGTTTATTATTATTTTAGGTTATTCACATTTTATGCATGTATGCCATGAGTGCCAATGAAATTACTAAACTGGCAGTTTCAGTGTTGGCATTTCAATAAAGATTTCATTTCGTACACTTGTACTGGTGTTACGAACTTATTTGCATTAAGGAATATTACATTAGTGCATAAAAGCTTGAATGAAAGTTCAGCTATTTCTAGTCAGGGTTGATTGATTTAAATCATTTAATTTAAACCAGTGAAAAAATCAAAAAATCAAGTAACAAATCATATGCAGTTTTGAAACTTTCTGTGACTTGTATGACACGTGTAATTGGTATTCTAATCGGTTTCACTTATTATTAAAGAAAGCAGAGACTTCTTACGACAACACAAGCTATAAAAGCAATTAAAGTTTTATCAATCGTAGCAACTCTGAGATCACAGATTCTATGTCAACTAACTGTAAAAATGATATGTGGATTGAAATCACTAACATTTGCAGACTCAAGCAGTCAGAACTATCAGAATGCCACAAGTTTGAAAGTGTAGGCTGGCATAAATCAGGCCTGTAGCCAGGTTTGGAGGTTTGGAGGTCAAAATAAACTGTTAGGGGGCAAGATTTTTGTTTTTATTACAGTATATGTTTAAAAGAAACTTTTCTGGGCACAACAAAATTTGGGGTCACAACATTTAGGGGCAATGCCCCTGAATACTCCAATGGCTACGGGCCTGGCATAAAGTAAAAGTTACATCTAAATTCCAGCAAATATGTAGGCTGTTGACTGTAGAAATAGTAGTTTTACAACATATTTTTGATTCAGATTCATAACAACACATATTATAGGTTTTTACCATTTTGTGCATGTATGCTAAACTTTTGCAGAAGCTGAACTAGTGAAAGCTGCATTACAATAATCAATTTTAACAACAGACTTCGCACCAAAAATGCTGGCAAGTTTGTATTGTTGTACAAGCTTCTTAACATGCCATAAGTGTTAATGAAGTTGATGAACTGATGGTTTGAGGGTTGTCATTCCAATAAATTGTTTTGAACACCAGTACTGCTGTTGTGAACTGATTTGCTTTAGTGTGATTCATAAGTTCAAAATTAATGGAAGTTCGGTTGAATTCTAGTTGTTGTACTAGAAGAAACAAAGCACAAAAAGTTACAATGAAACAAAATCTTTAAAATTAAAAATTGCAAGTGTTAACTGGCCACCCTCAACACATTAAATCAAAAACAACATAAAAATGAAAAAATCTGAATTTTTTAATTTAAAAAATCATGATTATTATCAACCCTGCCTACGAGTGGTTGTCTTTGCCAATACGTTCAAAATTTCAAGGTGTCCCTAAAATGTTTTTGTTGCGCTTGCTGAAATCTTTCTAATCTGAATAACGAATAAACAAAGGTTGTGTTAAAAATGCCTGCTGGCTTGCTGACCTTTGCACTATATGTTTAGATGGTCTTCAAGAGCAATTCGTGCGTTTATCATTTTTCTGAAGAAACCAAATATTTTGTGAAATTTGCTTCTGTCTTCAATGTTAACATATTTCCGAGTGCGTGGTGCAACTACTCTCCACAAGGGAGATGGACAAGGAATCGATCAGCAAGTTTTTAAAATAGGAAATAACGTAATACTACGCATCCTCAGTCCTAACATCTTATTCAAATGCGAGCTGCAATAACGAGATGCATTAACTCGCGAAATATCCGCTTATAACAACCATACCCACCTATACGAAAGATTGGAGATGAATTCACTTGCACTACTTGTCTTTTAGTGTAGTTACACTTGAAACAACTCTGCAATTGGGTTTTCGGTGTAACACCAGTATTGAAGCTGTTCACTCAATGTCTGCACTTTGTGGCAAAAGACCTCGTTATAGAAAGTTGAACATGAAGTCACTGCATTAGCACAGGGGGGTGTAAAAGCATAGTGTTGAACTAGTTCTGCGTAAGAATGTATTCACATTTCTGTACTGTTGCTTCAAGTTTAAATTACCACAGCCTTCTGAAATAACTTTATTGCTGGACCCAGTATACTCGTTACGTACTGAAAATTTTAATCATGTCAAATGCGGATAATGAAAACTCAAGCTGGCACTGATGCAGGATCGGATCTTAAACACATTGAGAAACAATGTTGTAAACCAAGACACTGCACAATATGCATGAAAATTTTAGTTAAGAGTAGCGCATTAAATTCTGAGTTATATGCATGGCATATGGCTTTTTACAGAACTGCATCGTTTTGAAATGATGTAAACAACCCACGCCTGTGCTGTAATCCTCACGAAATCGTGAGCGCTTTTTTTGCAGATCAAAATCAGTATATCCTTGCATCAAATGTTTTGCAGCATATAGTGTCCAAAGGAATTGACATTGCTTGCGATTTTCATTAAAATATTTACAACCATTTTTATTGATTCTGATAAATATCTTCCTCATTTTTTGGGTCATTCTGTGCCAAATTAATCCGAAAGATCGAGCGACACCCGCAGCGATGGTGTTCCGTCGAACTTGGTAGAATGACGGGAAAGTCTTGTATGCAAAAAATGCAATCAATTTTTGTGTTCCCGAGTGAATTTGGGAAAAAACGAGCTGTGGAATTTCACTAACCGTGATATTTGTACGGTAAAGTTGATCCCTGGTTTTTCATGTTTACGATAAAAAGTTATATCTGAGTAATTAGCGAACTACTAACAAACGTTATATCTAATTAATTAGCAAAGTACTAAAATGGGAATGACTGCAACCAGGGTTTTTTAAAGGCATTTTGTGAGCTCAAAACGGATCCATAAATTTCCCGTCTGGACCCATAAAATTGATACTTTCACATTAAATCTGGACAACCACGAAATGTTTTATCTGAATTGAATTGTTGCTTCAATTAACGTCCAAAATCAATTCGCCTCACACCAAATAAGTGCAATGCAGACAGTAACCTCGCCTACAGCATAACCATCTCTGAAATCCAATGCAACGCAACAATTAATAATTTGACGGCTATTTCGAGATAAACAATTACGTTAAGCAGGTTTTGTTTAAGGAAAATATTAGGCACCCAGTATGGACCAGCACGGACCCGATTTCTCTGATTCTAGGGACCCGCTGATAATTTTCTCTGATTCTAGGGACCCGATTTTAAATCCTATGGATCCAAATCGGGTCCCTAAAACACCTAAAAAAACTGACATTACGTAATAATTAACGCTTTGCATGCCACTGACTCTGACGTTTTTAGCAAGCCAAGCTTTTTCCACGGAGTCAACGCCTTTTCCTGATTGTAGGCTATAGTTTTACTTTCTTGTGTGGATATTTTCAGAAGATAATGTCACAGCAAAAACGTAAATCTAGCCATCCAAGAATAAAGCAGTATTTTTGTAGTATTCCTAAACAAAAATTTCTTGCTGTTAACCAGCCAGAAAGTACAAACGCCAGCAGCAGTGAATGCAAAGGTTCTTTCGATTCTGTTGTGCAGGAAGTACAGCATTCAACTGTTAGAATCTCAAAAGCATCGTCAGTTTC